>Ga0207697_10001269_pt1 | contig 13868 bp, 10 predicted proteins | sample KBSSwiS5withPhiX_FD_184293 | JGI IMG/M metagenome (GOLD analysis project Ga0207697, IMG submission 184293) | Switchgrass rhizosphere microbial communities from Kellogg Biological Station, Michigan, USA, with PhiX - S5 (SPAdes) (version 2) | ecosystem: Host-associated > Plants > Roots >... | reverse complement strand
AATCCAACGCCGTTAATTCGCGACCTTCGTTTCTGCCAGAGCCGCTTTCGTCGCTGCAGTTTGATCCCCTCCTCTCATTCTTTTATCGATCGCATCTTGTTTGTTCGCGACCGTTATGAAGCCTGCATCGCAATTCGTTCGCAGTGAAGGAAGGTTTTCGACAAACCACTTTCGAAAATCGACTTCAGAGATCGCCATACGGTTTTCTATTTGCGGCACCACGCTCCGACGGATGCAAACCAACACGCAACGGTCTTGGAATTTTCAACCTCGCTTTGCAATCTTTGCGCCAAAGTGTTAAGCGGGCCTAACGACTCGATAGGCATATGCAACTGCTCCACCTTCGGTAACAGACTGGATAAGGTGTCATAATACCATTGCGCCAGGTAGGGTTCCTTTCCCATAGGCAATTCCATGCGCACGGTAGGTGCAGGCAATCCAGCTCCCATAAACGTATGGTAAAGTTCTGCTCCCATGTCGTGATTCGCAGAGACGCGCATTGCCTTGTCAATGAGAGAGGCCGTTGCGAACCAAAGAGGTAGCGCCTGCAAATGAGCAACGACCGGGACCCAGGTTGGCTCTTGAAAAACAATCACGCCTCCCGGCCGCACTGCTTGTGAAATTGCGCGCAACGTTGCAACCGGATCGGGAAGGTACATCAGAATAAAACGTCCCACAGCCGCATCGAAGGGCTTCTCGTCCACGATCTCGTTCACATTCGACTCACTGAAGCTTACGTTGTGAAACCCGGCCTCATTCACGCGAGCACTGGCCTTGGCAATGGAATTGCGGTCTCGCTCGACGGCCACGACTTCCCCCGAAGGACCCACCATCCGGGCGACTAACATCGCCACGTCCCCTACTCCCGACCCGAGATCCAGAACGCGTTGCCCAGGTCCAATGCCCGCCTCGCGAAAGAATCTTTCGGTGATGGGAGCGACACGCGCAGCTTGCCGGATTAGCCGCTCATGCTCGGCGTCGGTGTGGCCCAGCGGGTAATCACCGGAGCGGCGAGTCGTTGTCATCAGAGAGGTCGGATGCGTTGGCGAACAACATAGATCACATCATCAAGTCACCGCCATTGATGTCGAGAGAGGCGCCGGTGATGTAACCGGCGGACTCGGAAGCAGCAAAGCAAATCAAATCGGCGACTTCAAGAGCGGTGCCGAGGCGTCGGACCGGATAACTCGCCGCGAGGCGCTCGAGCAAGTCGTCCGATGCGTGTTCGCGCGTCAGTTCCGTATCGATCATGCCTGGGCAGATAGCGTTCACTGTAATGCCGAACTTGCCGAGCTCCTTCGCGGTCGCGCGTGTCAGTCCGAGCAGTCCGGCCTTCGACGCCGTGTAATGCGCACCGCCGAGCGTGCTCACCATCCGCCCGCCAGAGGACGAGATATTTATGATGCGGCCATAATGCTGGGCACGCATTGCGGGAAGAACGGCTTTTGTCATTAAGAACGGCGCGGTGAGGTTGACCTCGATCGCTTTGCGCCACTCCTCCACACTGAGATCCGGAAACCGGGTCGACAGCGGAAGCGCGGCGTTGTTCACGAGAATGTCGATCCGTCCAAAGCGTTCGACCGTACGCTGCGCAATCTCATCGGGGACGCCTTCCGCGGAGACATCACCCGGGACCGCGAACGCGTGCTCGCCGATTTCCTTCGCCAGCGTCTCAGCGCGCTCACAATCGCGAACATTCACGGCAACCGAGGCGCCGCGCTCGTGCAGGCGCGTTGCGGCAGCCCGTCCAAGGCCGCGCCACGCACCGGTGATTATCGCGACGCGCCCGGCAAAATCAGCGTTTTCCATTAGGAGAAATCGCTCGAACTACGGCGGCGGAGGGGCCGTCGGTTGAGTGTTCGGGGACGGGACCGCGGGTGCAGGTGAGTGACTCTTCCCGGGAAGATTTTTCTGCAACTCTTCGGTGATTCTCTGTTTGACGATGTTTTGAATCGCATCGCCGAGCGAAGGGGACGCAGTAGCGCTCGCTTGGGGTGCTGACGTCCCTCTATTTCTATCAACTGAGCGCACGATCGCTGGCGCGAAAATCACTGACACAATGGCAAGTACGACGAGCAATACTGCGATTATAAAAATCGCGAGCCCAATCGGAGAAAGTCCTTTGCGCGGTGTGACGCCAGGCGCGGCCCGTCGCACTCCAGTGACACACGCCGGAGGCGCGGGATTGCCAATCGTCTCCGCATAAAGGTTGACTAACGAAACGACAACTCCGTGTTTCACTTCCACATCGCCTAATTCGTGCAGGTAACGCTGCCAACGACGGTGCTGCGCCAGATCACCCGCGAAACGTTTGCTCACCAGAATATGACCTGCGTCGCCGCAATCCATGACACGCCGCGCGATATTGATTCCTACTCCGGAAATGTTTTCGCGCTCGTTAGCATCCCTGATGTATTGCACCGGCCCACTATGGATTCCCATTCTCACCGGCACGCTCGGTTGCGCGTGCAGAGCCTGGCTGATTTCCAAGGCGCACTCGGCTGGGCCCTCCACTGAACCGGTGAAGACCAGAGCCATGCCGTCGCCGGTCGGCAAGATAATTAGTTGTCCCGCTGTTTCGGCTTCACGCGCTGCTTCGGTATTGCGGACAATTTGATTTAATTCCTGAAGCGCTTCTGATTGTTCGTCGGTCAGCAGCTTCGAATACCCGACGATATCGATGAACAAAACATGCGCGATCTCCAGGCGCGGCTTGGTTTTCTCATCATCCTCCATTTGCCTGGAAACTTTAAGTGCACTCCGTCGCCCGCTCTAGATCATTTTTTCGTCGGCCATTTCGCTGATGACAGGTTTTGCGAAAAGCGCACTCACGAATTAATGAGATGAATGTCAGTCGCCGTAGCGCGCCGCCGCTAAATCAAACATCGAACATCAAACGTTCCGTTCGTGGCCTTCATCGATTGGTTAGATGGTTGGGCCATGTGGGCGCCGGCTATCTGACTTTCGTAATCTTGCCCTCTGCGATCACCGTCCATGGTCCACCGTCTTTCGACGCCTCGGCCCGGTATGTGTAAAATGTCGGCGACTCCTGCACTTCGGTATATCTGAGTTTGGTCGGCTTCCCTTCTACATCGCTACCCAGGTCTTTTACGAAGGTCCGTTTATTTCCGACGATGGAACCACCTGTGCTATATTCGCTCTCGCCAAGGCTGCTGATGCCATACTCGGTGTACGCCTTCGCCTTCTCGTCGTAGGCGAGGATGTTTAGGAACGTTCGCTCCCCCGTTGGCCCTTTCTCCTCGCCTCGACATACGAGATGGAAACCTCCGGCAAACCAATCGCAGGTCACCGTGCTCGAAAGCTTGCCTGCAGGTCCGAACGGGCCGCCCTTTGTCTCTCCCTGACCTCTCCAAGTGCCAAGATAATAGGCCAATTTCTGAACCTCCGGCGGTGTGGTTGCGATTGGTGAGGCCGTAGGCGCTTGCGCAAACGAGCTAATTGAAAGCGCGACGGAACAAACACAGACAATAAATAATCTATTCATAATGCGTGGTTGGACCGTAGGATGCGTTCAACGCCTTATTTGGATTCAACTATTTCTAGCCAGCCACGGCAATTAAAAGGCTTTTAGCATCTAACGAGAATTTGGCCCCAAATATCTGTAATCAATTGCAGATAAAATCTGCATGATCCGGTTGCTTTCAGTGAAGCCGATCCCTGAGAACGAACGCGCTACCCAGACGCTTAGGCGCGCGCGGGCACGCTGGCGGTGCGCTCGAGTTTGCCCCAGCTGACCCAGGCTCCTTTGATGGCGCGCAGGATTGCTTTCCATACGCAGTAACTGAGCATCGGTCGATAGATCAGGCGCATTGGAAGGATGCGCCAGGCGCGCACGATCGGTTCGCCCTCAAGGATGCAGGCCAGCGTGGCGAGGAGCACGTCCATCGCGAGGAATATGATGATGAACGGCAGCACAGCGTTCCAGACGCCAAATGGCAGAGAAGCCAGCAGGAACAAATCCACCATCGGGGTGACGGCCACGAGAATGATTTGGAAAAACCAGATGCTGGGCAAACTGAACCAGCCGAGAGCGCGATAGTTCCAGTTGAACACCATATCGCGATGTTTCCACAGACATTGCAATGTGCCATAAGCCCAGCGAGAACGTTGTCGCGCCAGGCCGCGCACGGTTTCGGGCGCTTCGGTCCACGCGATCGCGTCAGGCACATACACGATGCGCTGACGATGCCGGTGTAGCGAAAGCGTGAGATCGGTGTCTTCGGCGAGCGTTTCCAAACTCAGTCCGCCCGCTTCGTCAATCGCATCCTTCCGAATGGCGCTAATCGCGCCCGGCACAACGGTGATGCATTGCCAGCGGTTGTAAGCACGCCGGTCGAGATTGAATCCGCAGGTGTATTCCAGAGCCTGACAACGCGCGATGAATGTGCGCAAATTCCCGACCTTCGCGTGACCTGACACCGCGCCGATGCGCTCGTCTGCAAACGGCTCGAGCAAACGCGGCAGTGTGTCGCGCTGACATTGCGTGTCGGCATCAATGAAGACCACGATCCCGTTGCGCGCGGCAGCGAGGCCGCGTTGGAGAGCGCGCGCTTTGCCGTGATTTTCTTGTTGGAGTAAACGAATACGCGATTCCTTCTGCGCAGCGCGCTCAATTTCCGCAGCAGTTTGGTCAGTCGAGCCATCATCGACGACGACCACTTCGATCTCGGCCTTGTAATCTGTGGCGAAAAGCGTGCGCAGAGTTTCTGCGATTAATTTCTCTTCATTGTAGGCGGCGATCACGACGCTGACCGGTTCCGCAAAGTTTGTTCTTGGTAGTCGCCGAAAACGCGCCGCGAGCCAGATGACAATCAACGTCCGAACGACGACCAGCGCAGTCGCCACAATCATAAACGCCCAGAGGAATTCTTCGATGCTGTGGTAAACGCGGAACCCGGTGCTGCTGACGAGACGGGTAAGCGACTGACCATTGCCCTGCACGGGCGGCATCACCGCGTCGCGGGTCGTTCCGAGCAAGGTGCTCAATGGCACGATGGTGTCGCCACGCGTGTGCAGCCAATCCAAAATTTGCGGAAGCGCTTCCACTGTTTGGGAGCGATCGCCGCCCGCATCGTGGAGCAGAATCACGCTGCCATCGTGTCTTTGTTGTTTAATCCGGCGGAGGATAATGTCTGCGCCTGGCTTTGCCCAGTCTTGCGGATCAATATTCTCAAGGACAACGAGATAATTAAGATCTTCCGCGATCTTCAGAGGAGCAAGTTCACTCAGTTCCGTCGGGCCGGTGTCAGCTGCGTAAGGCGGGCGAAACAACGTCGTCGCGCGGCCGGTAATGGTTTCCAGCAACAGCTGCGTAGCGTTCAACTCCAAGCGAATATGCTCCGGCCAGCACAGCGCCAGGTTCGGATGGTAATAGGTGTGGTTCCCGATCTCGTGTCCTTCGTTGACGATGCGGCGAACAAGCGCCGGGTAACGCTCTGCGTTTACTCCGACGACGAAAAACGTGGCCTTTACGTTTGCTGTTTTGAGAATGTCCAAAATTTTCGGCGTCCATCGGGGATCGGGGCCGTCATCAAAAGTGAGTGCGACCTGGTGCTCTCCGCCCGCGCCCTGGTGATATAGCGTCGGAAATTCCGCAAACTTCACATATTTCGCTGTCAGATAGCCGTCTGCATCAACAGTCAATTTGCGCATCCCGTCAGTGCGATCTTCGTCCACAGTTACGATTTCGCCGTCGCCTACGTCGGTTATGGTGTCCGTCGATTTTATCAGCTCGAGTGCTTGTCGTGTTTGACTATCGAGGTCAAAATTGCGCTGCACGTTGAGCGCGTCCCAGATTGCCGGGTCTTCGCTGCCGAGCCGATAGAGCGCAAACCCGCCCGCCTTTTCATCGCGCACCTCGCGTACTTGGTTAAGGAAGGTGACAGCGTCCAGGAACCAGACACCATGTTCTGCGTCCTCATCCTGGAAGTAAAAATACGGACTGTAACTCGGCCCCTGAACCTGGACGCTTTCGATTTCCGCGTCGTTGGCGCGGCTCATCGCTTCGGAAAAACTAATCAGTTCGCCTTTCTTACCGCCAATCGGCCAGTCATATCCGTAGCTGCCAATTGCGATGATCCATTGCCTGGTATCTGAACCATCCAGCAGCACATGCAGCCAACCTTCAAACCATGAACGGGACGCCAGCGGTCCCGGTGGATCGGTCTCCGACGTTTCATCAAACAACATCGCGACGAAACGATCGATGTTGTCGCTCAGCGCATCGATGTCGATGTAATCCAACTCCTGGCCCGGTTGAACGCACAACCACAACTCTTTGTTATCGTCGTGCAACGCGTCCGCAAACTTGTCGATGAATGCGGATAAATCCTTCTTGTAAGCAGGATCAATCTGTTGCCAGTCGACAACGACGCCGGCGGCCTTTGCGTTGCGCAACACTGCAAGCACCTCCTGGATAAAGCGGTCCTGCCGTTTCGCCGGTCCATGCGCCAGGTTCTCGATTGCTTCGGGCTGCCACGTGTCGCCGACCAGATTTGTCAGTAGCGGCATCAGCGCGATGCCCTTGCTGGCGGCCAGCTTTGACACACGACTATCGGAGTCGATTTGCAAATGGCCCAAGCCATCAATGACCGTCATCCATTCCGGGGACACATGTGTAATTTGTGAGGCGTGTTGCTCCAGCGACGCGAAGCTGTACGGATCGCCATTTACATAGAATGCGAGGCGCACTTCGTTATCAGGCGCTTTCTTTCGGGGGCGTGGCGAAGAAGCCGGCGCTGTTCCGGCGAGCTTTTTTGCTGCCTGGCGAGTCGCGCTAAATTTCTGCCATAGCGACGAAGCCGGAGAAACGTGGCCCGCAGGATTCTCCCGTTGCAACGCTCGTAATTGGCCTTTCAACTGCCGCAGCGAAAAAGGAACGTTCATCTTTGGTATGACAAAAAGTGTCTGAACGAAAAGCACCAGCGCCACGAAGAAAAGCACGCCGCCGATTAGCAGAATGAGGCGTAGCCGAGGCCAGCGTTTACCGCTGGGATCGGAGAAAACGAACGGTGTAACCTGCTCCGGAGGAAGCTCGGGCATTGCGAGGCATATAATCGCCCAAGTCCGAGGATTAGAAAATTCGATTCTTTGCTGTAGCGGCGCTCTCTGAGCACCGGCTTCCCCTAACCCAGATGCACCGGCGCTCAGACACCGCCGCTACAGATTTTCACTAAAAGAAGAATTCGAACCCGCCGTAGTAGTTCCGCGGCAGCGCGGGCATAATACCCTCCTCGCGGACTTCGCCCCAATAACTCTCGTCGAACAGGTTGCGGATACCCGCGAACACCCCGGCTCGCCCCTTCCAAAACCTAAATTCGGCCGTCAGATCCCAGACATTGTAGGCGGGGATGAAGCCTTCGAATGAATCGCCGTCATCGCCGAATTCATCATCAACGAGCGTTCCCAGCATGGCGAGTTTGAAGGTGTTCTTGTAGCTATAGATTAAGCCGGTCTTTACCTGATATTCCGGAGCGTACGCCGGCACCAGGCCGTCGTTAGGTCCGGAGGTAAACTCGGCGTCCAGCAGCGTGACGTTACCGTAAAGGGTGAGGTTGCCGTAGGGGCTTGGTGGGCCGCCGTTGAAGAGCGATAGAATGTCCAGCTCGGTGGAGGCTTCAAACCCAATGTAACGGGAGTCGCCGACGTTCTCGGTCGAAGTAAAACCATTCGGCAGAATGACCTCGCCGACTTGGTCAGTAAACGTGAAGTAGAAACCGCCTACGTCGAAATTCAGGAACGGGAATGGCTTGCCGCGAACTCCGTATTCGAATTGAAGCGCGTTCCCTTCCTTCAGGTCACTATTGACGACACTGCTCGCGCCGGTCGGCACCAACTCACCGTAAGTGATTGGGCGATAAGCTTGCGACACTGTGCCGTAAAGTTCAACGCGCGGCGGGCCAAAACCTGTGACTATTGGCGCGGGAGGATTTTTAGTCTCGGCACCTTTTCCTCCTGCAACAGGAGCCGGAGCGAGGATCGGCTGACCCTCGACCAGCGTATAGCCGAGCCCCAACCCAAACAACGGCACAAAATTGAAATCGGACTGGTGCGCAAGCGGGTCGCCATTGGAGGCTTTTGCCACGTTCAATTGCTCGTCGACGCTTTGATTGAGAAATTCAAGACGCATCCCGGGAACAATCGAAAGTCGCCCAAAATGGAAACGGTTTTCGGCAAAGATCGCGCCGTCCCATGTTTCACCAGTATTCAAATTGCGAAGCATTCCGCTTTCTGCGTCCGGCGTTTGGCCGCGCTCATCGGTCCGGTCCTGTAGCGCGTGATAGAAATAAATGCCGCCGGCAATCGTCGAAACGTCGTTGAACAAGTCGTAGTCGTGACGAACGCGGGCATCGACGCCCTCTGTCCAGGCTTCGCGCTCTTGAATGGAATTTGTGTTCGCAGCGTCTCCGCTGGGCAGTGTGCCAAACCCGCCCCCGCGCTGACGCTTGCTCCAGCGCGACAAATAGCCGCCGAACGCCTTGATCTCGAGTTCCGTCCTCTCAGAGAAAAACTTTTCGTACTCAAGTATGGCAAAGTCGCGCTTAAGCTGGAACCGATCGAAAAATCGACTGGTCTGAGTAAAACCGTCTTCGATGAAGACAGAGTTTGGGGGATTTATTTCCTCCCGGCGACGCATGCCGCCCGGTTCGCCGTGTTCTTCGTCATAGAAATCGAGCGTGAGGATTAATTGGCTATCTCTCGTGAGATCGAATACGAAACGCGTGCTGCCATTGTCTAGCCGATAGTCGCTGTTGGCGTCGCGGAATCCATCCTGCGTCCGGTGATCAAAATAGAAATAGTAGCCGAACGGGCCGACCGTGCCGTCCACTTCTGAGAAATTGCGATAATACCCATAGCTGCCAAATACATTCCTGGTAGTGAGATGAATTGGCGCATCCAGACGCGGCATTTTCATGACAAAATTGAGGGCTCCGCCGGGTTGGCAGCCGTATTGTAATGCTGCACCTGCGCGAATGAGTTCGATGCGCTCCACCGCGTCGAGAATTGGCGTGTAATGGGTTTCCGGAAAACCAAACTGCTCGTTCTTGAGCGAGACGCCATCTTCGAGCACTTGCATGAACTCACTGCGCTGCGAATTCAAGCCACGGTAACCGAAGTTAATAATTGGTGATTGGGGCTCTTCGCTAACGAGTATGCCGGGCGTGGTAGCCATTACCTCTCGATAGTCGTTGCCAGCGAACGTGGGAAATTCTGCCGGTTTCACGAAGGACGTTTTCTTGCCGGCATTAATTTTCGTCCCTTCCACTGGCGGCAACGCGGGATACGGAACTGGATACGCGTCAAACCACGTTCCGGTAACGACGACCGTGTCGGCCTCCACGGCGTCGTCGACGCTTGTTAGGCCTAATGACAGATTGGGCGGTGTCAGAAACCGGCTGGGGAGATTGCCTGTTGTTGTACTTGTTCGACGCGTGCCGGACTTTTCGTCCTTATCATCCTTGTCATCAGCATCGCTGTCGTCCTTGTCGGTCGCGTCAAGAGACGCAACGAGGGCGTCCTGAGCGAAGCTCGACTCGACAAAGCAACAAAGCGCAATCACTGCCAACGCAGTTCCGAGGGCGAAAGTGATTTTTGAAGGCATATCGGCGATCAAAGTCGATTGCTCCAAGCGAAGCAAGCCTTTTTATTACAATTTTGTAATGCACTCGGGCCACATGCTTGCCGTCTCCATGAGGCGAGCGTGCCCGTAGTCTTGCGAACGCGCGTTGCGCGTTCCATCTTGGTCTTTCTCGCCAATGCATGTCGAACCAGATTCACTGCCTACAGGACACGACGGCATCGTCCCGCGACTGCAAAAAGGTCCAACCATCCATTCAAGCGCGTGGGTTGTTCCTGGCGCGACTGTGCTGGGTGACGTAACGCTTGAAGAAGAATCGAGCGTCTGGTACGGCGCGGTTTTGCGCGGTGATATCAACCGCATCATCATCGGGCCACGCTCGAACGTTCAGGACAATGCTGTCGTCCACGTTGACACCGGTTACCCAACAAGCGTAGGCGAACTGGTCACAATCGGCCACACCGCGATTGTTCACGCGTGCAAGATCGACAATGAAGTGCTCGTCGGCATGGGATCCATCATCCTCGACGACGTCGAAGTTGGCGCGCGTTCCATCATCGGCGCAAACGCGCTTGTGACTATGGGAATGAAAATCCCGCCGGGCTCACTCGTGCTCGGCTCACCTGCAAAAATTCGCAGACAGCTGACACTGGATGAACAAAACGACATTGCCCGTTGGGCGTGGGGCTATGTCGAAACAGCGAAGCAGTACCGCGAATTTTATTGAAATCCCCTTTTACGCCACCGAACAACGAAAGAACCATTCATCTATGAAAACTATTTTTAGTTCCACATTAGCCATGCTCCTAGTCGCGGCCTTCTCGCCAACGCAGTTATCTGCAGAAGAGACGCAATCCGCGGAGATGCATCTTTATCCTGCTGAAACCATTGAATGGAAAGCGGGACCAGCCGCCTTACCTCCTGGCGCAAAGATGGCTGTGCTCGAAGGCGATCCATCCAAAGAAGGTTGGTTCGCGGTGCGTTTCCAATTCCCTGACGGCTATCATGTCGCACCGCATACCCATCCAAAAACCGAGCGCGTCACGGTGATTTCGGGTGCTCTTTATCTCGCGATGGGAGATGCGCTTGATCGCAGTAGCGCAAAAAAACTCCCGGCTGGCTCTTTCGGTTACTGGCCTGCCGGCATGAAACACGCGGCGTGGTCTGAAGGTGAAACAGTAATTCAACTTCACGGCGTCGGTCCGTGGCAAATCAATTACGTGAACCCTGCCGACGATCCGCGAAACGCGAAGAAATCTCCTTAAGACGGTCGCGGCAACGGGCACGTCATAGCCCAACGCCAAATGTGTCTGCCAACTCGCGCGCGTTTTCGCGCAAAAGTTCGGCTGCGCGTTTCATGTTTTCCTGCTGGCTCATTCCCGGGCGGGCGTTTTGGTAAATGCCATCAAAAATCTCGCGAAGCTCTGGATCGTCTGACGCGCGGCCAACAATTGCGAAGACTGGCTTTCCGAGCTTTCGCGCCAACCGCGCCACGCCGGCTGGCGTTTTCCCTTCGAGCGTCTGCCGATCCAGGCTCCCCTCGCCTGTAATTACCAGGTCCGCATCTTTCATCTTCGATTCAAGCCCGACTGCTTCTGCGACAACTTCGAATCCCGGCCGGATTGTCGCCCCGCAAAAACTCAGCAGACCAAAGCCGAGGCCGCCTGCGGCGCCCGCACCCGCTTGGTTCCGATAGTCGAATCCGAATTCTGTGGCGACGACGTCCGAGAGCCTCGTCAGGGCGCGTTCGAAATTGTCGAGATCGGTTTTGCTCGCCCCTTTCTGGAGACCAAATACTCGTGTCGCCCCATTCTCGCCGAGCAGCGGATTCTTCACATCGACTGCCGCAATGATCCTGGGCAACACCAAATCTGTCGGCCGTCTGATTTCCTTAAGCTGAACCAAACTGGTGACGCATGCCTGCTCATGCTCGCGCTCGTGCCCATAATCGAAGTCAAATCCTAACGCGCGTGCCATTCCGAAACCGCCATCGTTTGTCGCGCTGCCACCCAGACCGACAATGATTTCTTTCGCGCCGCACTTGGTTGCGTCCAAAATCATTTCGCCCACACCGAACGTAGTCGCACGACTTGGATCGCGTTCATTTTCGGAAAGTCGCCGCATTCCGGCGACCTCACTCATCTCCATAATCGCAAGTTTTTCCTGTTCGGTCCATCCGTAGCTCGCGTTGATCTCGCGACCGAGCGGATCATGCGCCTTGCATTCGAACCACGAACAACCAAGCGCATGACAAATCGCTTCTGCAGTCCCCTCCCCGCCGTCCGCCATCGGCACCATTTCGATCTGCGCGTCCGGCAACACATCGAGCAGCCCTTTCGCAATGTTTTGCGCAACCTCGTGCGCGTTCAGTGTGCCTTTGAATTTATCCGGAGCGATGAGGATTTTCATTGGTAGCGCGAGCGTCCCGCTTGCGAGACTTGGGCGCAAGCCGAAGGCATGCGCTACTTTAGCTTTCGTTCCAAAATTTCTCCGACCAATTGCGGATTGGCCTTGCCTTTGGACAGCTTGATCACCTGTCCCTTGAGAAAATTCAACGATGCAACATTCCCCGCTCGGAAATCTACCACCGGTTTCGGGTTCGCCGCGATCACTTCGTCGCAGAGCGTTTCAATCGCGCTCACGTCGCTCAGTTGCTCGATGCCTTTTTCTTTCACAATCGCGGTTGCGGTTTTTCCGGTCGCAAACATTTCAGCGAAGACGTCCTTGCCCTGTTTACTGCTGATTTTTCCGCTGTCGATCAAGTTAACGAATTCATCAAGCGCCTCCGGCGGAATTGGGCACTGGCTTATCCCTTTGCCAGCAGCACTGAGCGCGTTCTGCAAATCGTTTAGGATCCAGTTAGCTACGTTCTTCGGCTTTTTTGCGCCTTTGGCAGCCGCCTCGAAATATCTCGCCAACTCAAGATCGTTCGCCAGCACGGCGGCATCGTAGGGGCTCACACGATATTGCTCCACGAACCGTGCGCGCTTCGCCTTTGGCAACTCCGGCACGCGCTCCCGCACCTCGGTCACCAGCGCACCCGTTTGCACCGGGAGAAGATCCGGATCAGGAAAATAACGGTAATCGTGCGCGAACTCCTTGGTCCGCATGAGAAATGTTTCACCCGCGGTATCGTCCCAGCCGCGCGTCTCCTGCTGCATCTGTTCACCACGTTCCAGGATGCTGGTCTGGCGACGAATCTCGTAAGCGAGAGCGCGCCGGACGCCGCTGATGGAGTTCAAATTCTTGAGTTCGATTTTTGCTCCGAGTTCGGTTTGATGTTCAGGACGTAAGGAAACATTGCAATCGCAACGGAGCTGTCCCTTCTCCATATCAGCATCGCTCACCCCGCCGTAGATCAGGATTTGTTTCAACGCACTAAGGAAGGCGAACGCTTCCTCGGGCGAATTGATTTCAGGCTGGGTCACGATCTCCATCAACGGCGTGCCGGCGCGATTGAAATCAATGCCGGTGCTGTTTTCGAAATGGAAACTCTTTGCTACGTCTTCCTCAAGATGGATCCGTACCAGGTGCACTTCCTTGTCGTACGTAACGATATTTTTCTGGGCGTCCTTCGGATAAGCGAGATCATGCAAAGGCACACTGCCGTTCGTGCACAGCGGCATGTCGTACTGCGAAATCTGATAATTTTTCGGCATGTCCGGATAGAAATAGTTTTTGCGATCGAACTTGCTGACCGGCGCGATGTCGCATCCGAGCATGAGTCCCGTTAGCACGGTCATGCGCAGCGCTTCGTGATTCATCACCGGCAGCGCGCCGGGCATCCCGAGACAAACCGGACACGTGTGCGTGTTCGGTTCGGCGCCGAATTCAACCGGCGAAGCGCAAAACATTTTGGATCGCGTCTTGAGCTGCACGTGGACTTCCAGGCCAATGGTCGCGATGTAGTTCATGCGCGGTTCAATATTCGTTGAAGCGTTAAACTGTTAAAAGAGTTAAAACGGTGGCGCTCCAAATAACGTCATCCTGAGCGGAGCGTAGCGAAGTCGAAGGATCCCGCGGCGATACCGAACAGTTACATCACGGGATTCCTCGACTTCGCTCGGAATGACGGCGATTCCCACGCTTCAACCATTCAACGCTTTAACGCTTCAACGCGCGCGATCGGCGCTCAAGCCGATCGCGCGTTGCCGCAACGCGTGATCGCCAAAAACGAGCGCGGCCATTGCTTCGACAATCGGCACGGCTCGTGGAAGAACGCACGGGTCATGCCGTCCGCGTGCGGCAAGTGCAGTCTCCTCGTTTGATG
>Ga0207697_10001263_pt1 | contig 13896 bp, 11 predicted proteins | sample KBSSwiS5withPhiX_FD_184293 | JGI IMG/M metagenome (GOLD analysis project Ga0207697, IMG submission 184293) | Switchgrass rhizosphere microbial communities from Kellogg Biological Station, Michigan, USA, with PhiX - S5 (SPAdes) (version 2) | ecosystem: Host-associated > Plants > Roots >... | reverse complement strand
ATTCCGCCCTTCGTCCCTGGGGAGCGCTCGAACGCTCGCACGGCTTCCTTTCCGGGACGGTAAGTGAAAAGCAGGTAGAGCACGATGGCGATTAAAACACAGAAGCCCGCGTAGAGCCGGAGCCACCAGCACGCCTCTGCCTTGGCATCAGCGTACGTCGTCGAGGCATGCCAGAAGCCCAAAGCCATGATCACCATCGGAGCGCTGCCGAGGAGCCTGGGCAGATAGGTCCTCAGCCGGGGCCCCAACCACTTCCACAAGCGGCCCAATTTCTTTTCCGATTCCTGACCAGGAAAACGGAAATAAAGAAGGATGCGGCAGGTATACCAACTAGCCACTGACCAGGCAAGCGTTCCGAAAACGATCGCCGTCCATTTGATGCCTGCCGACGGACCCGAACCCAGGACATCAAAAGTGCTTTCTTCGCCGAGGGAACGAAGCAACTCGACGCCTTGAGGCACCCCGAGAAAAATCACTGCGCCAACTCCAGCGACGATCAGACTGAATCGGCAAACCTTTAACTCGTGATAGAGGGCCAGAAGATCGGTCCAGTGGAGTCTAAGCGAAGATCGTTTCGAGGAATTTTCGTCGTCTTTCATAGGTCCTCCATAGCTTTTCTGGTTTGAATGAGGCTCCGTTTTTACAAAAGAAAAAGGCGCATGGAATTGCAAAAAATTGTAGGCCCGGTTTCCTAACCGGGCGACGTTGTTGGCGAGCAACACTTCGCCGCGTCGGGCCACGCGGCCTACCACAACGCCGTTGCGCGAGGGATTGTAGAGTCCGCTGTCCTCAGCGGAGACCGGGCGATGGCGCTGGTCTGATCGCCGCCGAATGCGCTGAGACAGCGCACGCTACAACGCGCCTGTCGAATTGCGCGGGGCAAAGCCTAACGACTCAAGGCCAGGTTTTCGGTCGTAGCGGCCTCGTCCAAGTCCAGGCGCCTTTGCTGAGGAGGCGCGGTTTCCTCCCGCGCGGGCAACCTGGCTCCTTCCGGTTGCGCTTCGGTCAGGCGCATGCCGACCAGCTTGCTGATGCCACGTTCCTCCATTGTCACTCCGTAAAGGATATCCGCCTTCGCGATCGTGCGTTTGTTGTGAGTAATGATGACGAACTGGCTTTGGGCGACAAACCGCTCGAGCACACGGATGAAACGATTGATGTTGGACTCGTCGAGCGGCGCATCCATTTCATCAAGAATGCAGAACGGGCTCGGGCGCACCATGTAAATGGCAAAGAGCAGCGCTACCGCCGTCATCGTGCGTTCACCGCCGGAAAGGAGCGAGACGCTTTGCAACTGTTTGCCGGGCGGTTTCGCAATGATGTCGATGCCGCAATTGAGCGCATCGTTTTCGTCGAGCAGGACGAGGTCGGCGCGCCCGCCGCCGAATAGCTCGGCGAACATTTCGCGAAAGTTGATCCGCACTTGGGCGAACGTTTCGGCAAAAAGTTTTTCGGTCGTTTGATTGATCCGGGCGATGACGTCGAGCAGCTCGCGACGCGAATTTGTCAGATCGGTCACCTGTGTTTCGAGGAAAGTGTGGCGCTCTTCGAGCTCGTCGTATTCCTGGACGGCGTCGAGGTTCACCGGTCCCATCGCGTCCAGTTGACGGGTCATCTGCTCGATGATTTCACGCAGCCGCGCTTCGTCGAGAGCGGAGTCGTCTTCGGGCGCTGTGGCCTCGCCGTTGCCACGCTGTTTGATCTGGGCCCGGAATGTTTTGGTAAAAGCGTAGCGGTCAGGAGCAAACTCGCGCAGATCGACCTGATAGCGTCGCGTTACGTGCTCGGCGAGGCTTTCAATCTTGAGCTGAATCTGGGTCTGACGGACTTCCTCTTTGCCTCGCGCCTCGTGCAGATCGCTGAGCGCCTTGCGCCGGCCGCGCAGATCGCTCTCCATGTTGTTGACCTCAGCGAGGCGCGCGGCGCGCGTGGCCGCGACTTCCGCCACCGCAGATTCGGCGCGAGAAAGTGCCACGCTGTCTTCCGTGATCGCCTTTTCGGCGGCAACCGTTTCTGCGCTCTGCTTTTCGCGGCGATCGTGATAACTCGCGATGTCGCCTCGACGTGACGCAATCAATTCGGCCAGTTCCGCCTGGCGTGCGGTCATCGGCAAACGTTGACTGCGGAGGCCTTCGTGCCGCTGGCGTTCGGTCGCGACCGCGAGGCGCAATTCACTCAACTGCTCAGCCAGCTCGTCATCCCGCAAGCGCGCGGTTTCGACTGCGCTTATCAGGGTCTTCTGACGTTCGCTCGCGTCGGCGAGAAATGACCGCTGGCCCGCCGCGTCACTTTCCAGTTGCGCGAGTCGCTCGGCGGAGCTGTCCATTTGTTGAGCGAGGGTCGTTCTTTCCCATTCCAGCGCGTCCACTTTTCGATTCGCTTCGTGCAGCTCGCGCTCGAGCCCCGTCGCTTGCAAAATGATTGCGGAATGATCGCCTCGCGCGGCCTGGTGCTGTTCGCGAACTTTCTCGAGGTGCTCGATCGCGGCCTCAACGCGCACCTGAATTTCGTCGCGGCTTTTGTCCAAATCGTCGCGTTTCTCGAGCAACGCGCCGTGCTCGGCTGCAAGCGCCGTCATCTGTGCCTTCCGAGCGAAAAGGGAGCTGGTCTCCTGGTTGACGGAGCCGCCATGAATGACGCCTTTGGCGGAAACGAAATCACCGGCTGGGGTCGCGAAGGTCAGGCGGGTGAATTTCTTTCTGAGTTTCAGCGCTTCCGTAAGATTGGGAACGAGCGCGACGTCGCCTAACAAATGTCTGACGAGCGGTTCGAGCTCGGCCGGGGCACGGACCTTGTCCGTCGCCCAACCGAGTGCGCCGGGCGGCAATTCCTGGGCGACGACCTCCGCGCTCCGCGTCAATTCAGGCGTGATCAGCGCGGTCTGGCCGAGTTTGCGTGTCGTTAGGGCGACAACGATTTCGTTCGCGAGCGCATCGTTGCGGAGAACGATCGCGTGCAAATTGCGGCCCAAAGCCGCTTCGATCGTGGGAATGAAATCCTGGTCCACCTCGATGAGCGACGCGAGTGCGCCCATCACCTCGGGCAGAATACGCTCCGGATCATCGAGTCCGCGCAGAACAGCCTGCGAACCTTCGGTGAGACCCGCACCCTCGGCGTTGAGCTGTTGCAGGATTTCAAGGCGTGATTGGCGCTCCGCCAGAGTTCGCTCACTCGCCATCAGGGCCGTCTCTGCCGCGCGCAGTTCCTGTTGCTGGCGGGTCAGCTCTTCTTCGGCCGATGGAATCTGCGCGGCCAGATCCTGCAGTGCCGACTGATGCTCTTCTGCTTTCGCGCGCATTGCGGCAAGCTGCGAAGCGACTGTATTCGCGGCGGACGATGCTCCACCTAACGAGGTCACCAGTTCTTCCAGCCGCGGTTCAGTCGCGGTTCGCCGTTCGCGCGTGCCGGCAATCTCCACTTCGAGATCGTCTCTTCGACTTTCCGCCTTCGAGATAGCCACTTCGAGCGCTTGCAGTTCGCGTTCGCATTTCTCTTTGTCCTGGCGCACCTCCGTCGCGCGTTCTGTCAAAGTGGTCAGCTCGTCTTGTTTAGCGGCGAGGAGTCGTTCGGTCTCGGACAGGAGGACATCCGTGTCGTGAATCTCCGTTTCCTGTTGAGCGCGCTTTGTTTCCGCTGTTTGAACGTCCGCTTCGTAGCGCTCGATCAACGTCGTCAGTTCCTGCGCCCGCTCCCGATTGAATTCAATCCGGTTTCGATGCGACGCGATTTGGTTTTGCAGCCGCTGCACTTCAGCGCGCGCTTCGTTAATTTTCGCGTCGACTTCTTCCAGTTTGCCCCGCTCGGCCGCGACTTCATTTTCGGATTGTTCGATCTCGTCTTCGACAGACTTTTGCTGCTGATCGAACCGACCGGCAGACTCACGGGATTGCTCGAGCTCAGATTGAAGAGAGCCAAGTTGGGTATGCGAGTAGTGCGTGTCCAGCACTTGGAGATCGGTCAGTAACGCCTGGTAGCGCCGCGCCTTTCCAGCCTGTCGCTGGAGCGAGCCGATCTGGCGTTTGACCTCTTTGATGATGTCGCCGAGGCGCAGCAAGTTCGCTTCGGTCGCCTCCAGCTTGCGCATGGCCTCGCGCTTTTGCGTTTTGTATTTCGTGATCCCCGCGGCTTCTTCGAAAACGGATCGCCGATCTTCCGGGCGCGAGCTGAGAATCTGGTCGATTCGCCCTTGTTCCATCATGGAGTAAGCGGTGCGTCCGATGCCGGTATCGGCAAAGAGGTTTTGGATGTCCTTCAAGCGGCAGACCGTTTTGTTGAGCAGATATTCGGAAAGTCCGTCGCGATAGAGCCGGCGCGTGACCCGCACCTCGTGCCAATCGACCCCCAGCTCGCTCGCGCAATCGGTAAAAGTCAGCGAAACCTCGGCGTACCCGACCGGTTTGCGCGAATCGGTGCCATTGAAAATAACGTCCGCCATTTCGCCGCCGCGCAGAGATTTGGCCGACTGTTCGCCGAGCACCCAACGGACAGCGTCGAGCACATTGGATTTTCCGCAGCCGTTAGGCCCGACGATCGCGGTTACGCCTTCGTGGAAGTTAAAGAGGGTCTTATCCGCGAAGGATTTGAACCCAAAAAGTTCGAGTGATTGGAGGTGCATGCGTTAAGCAAAAGTGCATACAGCCCGGAATTCGCGATGACAAGCAAAATAAACGTTATCTTGTGGCGGGATGATGTGTCCTCCACAAGATGTTGGGGCGTTGCGTCAATATCCGGCTGCCTGGCCGTCCTTCCGGCTTTCGCTTGCCCCGACGTAAACCCGTTGGCCATCGTGTTCTTCCACCTTGATCGCCTGATACCCGCCGTAGCCACCGACGTCATAACGAACGTCGTGCCCCTTCATTTTTAGCGCGCGGACCGTCTCGTAAGGGACCCCGCTCTCCACTTCGACGTAGCCGCCGCTTGGCGTCAGTTTTTCGCCGGTGGGCTCGTTATCGCCTTCGTGCTGCCAACGAGAGGCGTCGCCTGCTTCCTGCAAATTCATTCCGAAATCGATCATATTCGTCAGGACTTGGACGTGCCCCTGCGGTTGCATGTCGCCGCCCATCACGCCGAACGCGAGCCACGGCTTCTTATCCTTCATGACGAAACCCGGGATGATGGTGTGAAAAGGCCGCTTGCCCGGCGCGTACACATTCGCGTGACCAGGCTCCATCGTGAAAAGCTGACCGCGGTCCTGGAACATGAACCCGAGACCGGGCACAACGATGCCGCTTCCCATGCCGCGGAAGTTACTTTGGATGAGACTGACCATGTTGCCCTCATCGTCCGCCGTACACATATAGATGGTGTCGCTCTTGCCTAACGACGGATTGCCCGGTGCGACACTTTTGGCGGCGTGCTCCGGATCGATCAGTTTACGGCGTTGGTTCGCGTAGTTTTTAGAAACCAGCTCAGCGACCGGGATCTTCGCGAAATCAGGGTCGGCGTAATATTTCGCCCGATCGGCGAAGGCGAGCTTCTTCGCTTCGACCATCGCGTGGAGGGTTTCGGGAGAATTGAAACCCATCTTTTTGAGATCGTAACCTTCGAGCAAATTCAACATCTCAAGAGTGGCGATTCCCTGTCCGTTAGGCGGCAGCTCGAAAACATCGTAGCCGCGGTAGTTGGTCGAGACCGGCTCGACCCAGGTGGAAGTGTGCCGCTCGAAATCGGCCTTGCGCAGATAACCGCCATTGGCCTGCATGAACGCGTCAATCTTGTCGGCGATCTCACCTTTGTAGAAAACGTCGCGCCCTTTCTCGCCGATCAGGCGCAGCGTGTTGGCGAGCCCCGGATTTTTGAAAATGTCGCCTTCGTTAGGCGCGCGACCCTTTCCATCAAGCGTGTAGGTCTCGAGAAAAGCTCCGGGCAGACCTTGGTAGAGCGGGACGCTGCGTTGCCAGTAGGAGGCGATCAATTGGGTAACCGGAAATCCCTCCTCGGCATAACGAATCGCGCCGGAGAGATCGTCGCCTAACGACAGCTTGCCGAATTTTTTGTGCAGCTCCGCCCAGGCGTCGACAGTGCCCGGAACGCTGATCGGGAGCATCCCGGTCGGAGGAATGAATTCGCGCTGAAGTTTGGTGAGCTCGGCTTTCATCTGGTCGTAGCTGAGGCCGCCCGGCGAACGTCCGCTGCCGTTGAGCCCGTAAAGTTTGTGCTCCTTCGCGCTGTAAACGATCGCGAACAGATCGCCGCCCACACCGTTCGAAACCGGTTCCATTAATCCCAGCGTCGCGTTGGCCGCGATCGCGGCGTCGACTGCGCTCCCGCCGCGTTTCAGAACATCAAGGCCGACCTGCGTCGCTGTCGGCACACTCGTGCAAACCATCCCGTGTCGCGCCAGAACAGGGGAACGCGTCGCCCAGTTTTTGCCGGTTATGCGATCGATCTGCGCGTGCATCGATGGATGGGTGGCAACGATGAGGAGGACGAGGACGACGACGATCGGCGGACGAGATTTCATCGCCCAACCTAACCCGCCAACACCCGCTGCAAAGTGTGGCTGTCAGGCAGCGCGTCGCAGAGTTCGTTGGATGAAGAAGACGATTGCAGCGACAACCACCACTACGCCCGTCACGGTGAGTTCCTGACGGGTCGCCTGCGCCAAAATCCAAAGGCTAATCACGATCCCAAACATGGGGAAAATCCATGCCCCAGTGAAGTGAAAGGGTTCGCCCGCGGTCCGGACATCGCGCCGCATCAGTTCTATCGCGGCCCCGCAACAGAGAAAATAGAGCAGGAGCACAGCGACGTTGGAGAGGATGGCGAGGTGTTGAAAGGTCGAGCTAAGGGAGAGAAGGGCGCAGACTCCGCAATAGACGAGAATCGCGATGTCCGGAGTGTGGAAGCGCGGATGAACGTGAGCGAAAGCCTTGGGCAGGAAACGGTCACGCCCAAAGGCGAAGAGAATGCGCGGAGAACTGAGGATATCGCTAGTGATGAACCCGAACGCGGAAATACTGGCGCCGGCGAGCAAGAGCGTTCGGCCCGGCCCATCGAGAAAACGTGAAGCCGCTTCTGCCAGCGGTGCAGTTGTGTATTGCCCAAGGCTGCCCCCCAAAACTCCCTGCGCGACAAATTGGATCAGCAGATAGAGCGCGGTTGTGATGGCGAGCGCGAGATAGATAGCCCGCGGAACAGTCCGAGACGGATCCTTCACCTCACCGCTCGGAATAAGCGCGACCTCGATCCCGACAAAAGCGAAGAGCAAGATCAGCACACTGCGTCCGAGAGCCGGAACGCCTGGCCAGACCATCGTTAGCGCGTCGCTTCGCCTAACGAAAAATATCCCGGCGCAGACAAAAATCAGCAACGGAATCAGTTTCACAATCGTGATAATCCAGACCGCCCCGGCACCGGCGCGCACACCGCGGATATTGGTCCAGGCAAGGGAGGCGAGGACGAGCAGGACGATCACAAAATGGATGACCTTGCCGGCGAAAAACGGAGAGATCGTGCCGATCGTGTCCGCGAAAAGACTGACGATGCCGGAGGTCGCCAGGACCGCGGTGAGAAAATAAAGCACGCCGGCGATAAAGCCGCTGAAGGGTCCAAAGGCGGTTTCGACGTAGGCGTACATGCCCCCGGTTAGCGACACACGGCTTCCGGCCAGCGCGAAAGAGGTGACGAAAATCACCATGAAAACCGCGCAGACAAGAAAGGCGATCGGTGCCGCGGTGCCGAGCTGCGCGGCGACCACGGCGGGCAGGGCGAAGATTCCCGCGCCGATAGTCGAGTTGACGATGTTGGCTGCCAGGCTCGGGACACCAAGTGCGCGGATTAACTGTCTATCTTCGTTAGCCTCGGTCGGCGCACTCATGCGTCGCACGCTGAGCGAGTCGGCGTCCCGCGGCAAGTCGTTAGTTGAGGTCGCGCGAAGCTCGCCTACTCTTCCGCATGCGCGATTCCTATCTCCAAGAATATTTTACTTTTCTGCGATTTCCGAGTGTCTCGACGGACCCTGCCTATGCCGAAAAATTGGGCGATTGCGCAAATTGGTTGGTGGACAAACTGAACGGGATCGGCCTCGAAGCGCAGCTCGTTCCTACCGCCGGACACCCTGTGGTCTGGGCGAAAAACAAACACAAACCCGGCCGAAAGACCGTTCTCCTTTACGGGCACTACGATGTGCAGCCACCCGATCCGCTCGATCTCTGGGATTCGCCGCCTTTCGAACCGGTCTTGAAGAATGATTACGTTTACGCCCGCGGATCGACCGACAACAAAGGCCAGATCATTGCACATATTTTCGGCATCCAAGAGATGATGGCGGAGAACGGCGATTTGCCCGTGAATCTCCATCTAATCATCGAGGGCGAAGAGGAAGTTGGGAGCGATAATTTGCCGATTTTCTTGAAGAAGAATCGCGAGGCGTTGCGTAGCGATGTGGCGCTTGTCTCCGACACGGGGATGATCGCGAAAGGCGTGCCGACACTGAGTTACGGACTACGCGGCGTGACCGCTTGTGAGGTAAGGATCACCGGTTCGAAGATGGATTTGCACTCGGGCGTCTTTGGTGGCGCGGTGGCGAATTCGGTAACGGCACTGTCGCGGCTACTCGCGACATTGCACGACGAGAATGGGCACGTCGCGATCGAAGGATTCTACGATCAGGTCAAGCCGCTCGAGGAATGGGAGCGCGAAGCGTGGCGCAAGCTTCCGATTGAAGCGGACAAGGAGATTCTTGACGAAACCGGTTCGCCAGCGCTTTTCGGGGAAAAAGGTTTCAGCACGCTGGAGCGACTTTGGGCGCGACCAACCGCGGAGATCAACGGTATCGGCGGTGGTTACCAGGGGAAGGGGACCAAAACGGTCATCGCCAGTCAGGCGATGGCGAAGCTGACGTTTCGGCTCGTGCCCAATCAGGACGGCGCCACGATTTTGAAGTTGGCAAAAAAACATCTCGAAAAACATCTGCCGCCCGGCGTGACGATGGAGATCATCGAGGGACACAGCGGTCCCTGGTATTTGACCGATCCGCATTCCAATGTCGGCAAAATTGCGCAGCGCGCGTTGAAGAACGCTTTCCACAAAGATGTCGCGCTGATTCGAGAAGGCGGCAGCATTCCGATCGTCTCACAATTCCGCGAAATATTGGGAGCGGAAACATTGCTTCTCGGCCTCGCGCTGTCCGATTGCCGGGCCCATTCGCCTAACGAAAACTTCCCGCTCGAGAATCTGGAGGCGGGAATCAAGATGAACAAGGCCGTCCTGCAAGAGCTGGGCGCAGCCAGCCAGTAAAAGGGCGGGCTCCGAATCAGTTCAGGATGCCGGCACCTTGCCTAACGAAATGGTTGGCGGCCGGTTTGGCTGTTTTCCTTTTGACTCCCGCGGCGCCTATCTCTGCCGCAGATCCGTCGTTAGGCGAGAAGATTAAAGATTTTTTCGCTACTCCCACGCCGACTCCCAGTCGCCGGAAACACAAGCACAAGCAAGCTAGTCCGTCACCGAGTCCGAGCCCCTCTCCAAAAGCAAAACACAAAGCTTCGCCGACCCCAACTCCGGAGGAGGAGGAAGAGCCAACCCCGAAAGCGAAGCACAAGGCTTCGCCAACCCCGAAGCCGGAGGAAGAAGAAACACCGACGCCGACACCGAAACGAAAGAAGCATTCCTCCAAACCAACCCCGACAGAGACGCCCACACCGACCCCCAAGCGAAAGAAACATTCTCCTACACCAACTCCGACAGAGACGCCCACGCCAACGCCCGAAAACGAAGAGTCGCCATCGCCGGAGGAGACAGAGAGTCCGACGCCAACAGGGAAAGTGTCGACAATTTCGTCTGACCAGATCGAGGGCTATGACGCGAACCCGCCAGCAGTGCGGCAACTTCTTGACGACGCGCTTGAACTGACCCAGCGAAATCTAGATTACGCTTACGGTTCCGCCGATCCCGATCGCGGGGGTATGGATTGTTCGGGGTTCATTTATTATTTGCTGCGCAAGAATGGCGTTTCCGATGTGCCACGTGATGCCAGCAGTCAGTATGTGTGGATCCGCAAGTCAGGAAACTTTCGGGCTGTTTTGAGTCGCAACATCAACTCGTTTGAACTCGACGAGCTCAAACCTGGCGATCTTCTCTTTTGGACCGGCACCTATAGCATCGAGCGCGATCCGCCGGTCACTCACACCATGATTTACCTTGGGAAAAGAACGAAGGCACGCGGACCGGTCATGGTCGGCTCGAGCGATGGCCGAACCTATGAAGGGCTCCAGCGGTTTGGGGTTAGTGTGTTTGATTTCAAAGCTGGACGAGTCAAGGAAGGCGCGACCGGAGACAATTCACCGCGATTCGTCGGTTACGGGAAGATTCCCGGTCTCGGCGAAGGTCACCCTAACGATCAAGAGAAGGCGAAGGAGAAGGAGAAATAGCTGCCAGCGAAGAGTCGTTAGGTAAAGCTTTGGGCTGAGAATGAGTGTGGCGATAATGCTGCGTCGCCAGACCGAGGATCAAAGCCAGCACGACGAAGGCGATCGTGCGTTGTTCCTGTCGGGTGAGAACAAACATTTCGAGCCTGTTGCGCAGACTCATACGGCGTAGGGGATAGGGTCGGCGACGCCCGCCTCGCGGAAGCCTTTCAAGCGCAACTGGCAGGAATCGCAGACACCGCAGGCCAACCCGTCCACCGTCGGATCGTAGCAGCTATGAGTCATAGAGTAGTCTACCCCTAACGACAAACCCTGCTGGATGATCTCGGCTTTGCTCATGGCAATAAGCGGAGCGTGAATCGTGATCCCATTTCCTTCGACTCCGGCACGTGTGGCCAGGTTGGCCATTTCCTGAAAGGCGCTGATGAATTCAGGGCGGCAATCAGGATAACCGCTGTAATCAACTGCGTTCGCGCCAATAAAAATGTCGGACGCCGGAAGCACTTCTGCCCAGGCGAGGGCGTAGGAAAGAAAGATGGTGTTGCGGGCTGGGACATACGTTACCGGAATTTCCTGCGCCATTTGCGCAACGGAACGACCCGTCGGGATTTCTCCAGGGGCGGTTAGGGCCGAGCCACCGAAGACACGCAGATCGATTTCGGCAATGCGATGCTCGCGCGCGCCTAACGAACGAGCAATCTTCTCCGCGGCCACGATCTCGCGTTCGTGGCGTTGACCATAGCGAAAAGAAAGCGCGTAGGACCCAAAACCCTGCGCCCGGCTGAGGGCGAGGACAGTGGCTGAATCGAGTCCGCCGCTCAGCAGCACGACCGCGCGCTTCATCGCGTTCCGCGGTCCGCGTCGTCCGGGTGGGTTGCGGTAATTGTTAGGCTAATCCCTCCGCGCGAAGCGAATTCGGCGTGCACAATCATTTTCCGCGGCGCGCACGCCTGCACGAGATCGTCGAGAATGTGATTTGTAACTTCTTCGTTGAAAGCTTTCTCGTTTCGATAGGACGAGAGATAAAACTTGAGCGACTTCGTTTCGAGGCAACGTTTTCCGGGCAGATATTCGATCGTGATCTCTGCGAAGTCCGCCTGGCCGGTAATTGGGCAGAGCGAGGTAAAGTCCGCCGACTCAAATCGGATCCAGAAGGGCCGGCGAGCGGGGTTGGGGAACGTCTCCAGGATTTCGGCGGAAGGCTTCGTCGGAAGACGCTTTTCGCTGCGCCCGAGAAGTCGAAACGGTTTGCCGTCTTTTTTCTTCGCCACTGCGGAACTTACGATTCGTTAGCGCGGCATCAATCCGAATGTAGCGTGCGCTGTCCCCAGCGCAGAAGTTGGCGTTGCAGCGGGGGCGCCTCTTCATTTCCGCTGAGGACAGCGGACGCTACAACCGTTAGTCTGGATGCTGTGCCTTGGGATTGAGCAGAGCGCGCTGACGATCGCCGAGCCCATGGTAATTCCAGTAGTCGATTTTCAGACTGCGCTTCATTTGCATCTTACTACCATCGGCTGCTTCCCATTTTCGTAGCAGAAATGGAAAATCGCGATCGAGCATAAAGCGATCGATCCCGGCGTCATGCTGCACCGTGACATAGATCCCATGCTCCTGTATTTCGTAATGCACCTGGGCCGGTCTCCAGACCAGATCCTCTTTTTTTGAATTGATGATGGTCGGAGCGAGCTGGATCTCGAAATCGCCGCTCGGTTTGGTGAAATCGATCGTTCGCACTCGTAGCGGAAGTTCGTCGTAAAAGAATCCGTTAGGCGGAAGCGTCACCTTTTCTTTGCCCTGGCCCATTCCGTCCCAATAGGTGTGCCATTGATAGTCGAAAACTTCTCCGCCGCGGCGCCCTTCCTTGTAGGTATTGCCGCAACTGTCGCTGCTCGTGAAAGAAAACTTTGCCAGGCGCGCGTTGTCCGCTCGCCAGAAGTTCGAATGCATTTGCTGATAGACATAGAGGCCGGTCGGAATGTGCAGAACCTGGTTCAATTTCAGGACCTGGATCACACCGGGTCGCTGCCAATCATCCGGCTTAACGAATTGCCGGTAATCAAACGGCTCGCGCACGAGGATGTGAAGAACTTCGGTCTGACGCGGCTGGCCGTATTTCATGATTTGGGCGTCGTAGATGTCGAACTCGGCTTTGCCGTCGTTCCAATAACTGGCGTTCTGGACAAAGGCGGGAGTGAACTGTCCAAACGCGGGCAGTGCCCGAGAAATCGCAAAGGCGACCAAAGCAAGGAGCGGCTTTTGCATGGCGCTCTCTGAAGGTAGCGCCCGTTGCGCATCCCACAATCTTTCCTTAAACTCGCGCTTCCAAATGTCGAACGACCCAGAGAACGCTCGCCCGGTTGAGAATCCTCCGACCGGCGGGATCGAACAAGCCGGAGTGATCGACTTTTTCGCTCACGACACCAAAACCGATCAGGTGTTGCTGGTTATGTTTGAGTCGCGTTCTTGGGATGATTCCGAACTCCAGCTTTTCCAAGTGCAGGAGAAGTTTAACGCCTACGTTTCATTTCTCCTCGATGGCGAACTGGCTGAAGCGCATCCCGAATTGGCGGACAAGAACGCGCGGATCGAATTGCGTTGTGCCGACATGCCGAAGGGTCGCGCGCTCGATTTGCTCAACTCAATCCATGATCAGCTCGCGTTTCAGGACATTCGTGTCGAAGTGATCGTGGAGGATCGGAGCGGCAGTTGTGGCGAAGGGTGTACTTGCCATTGATTACGTCTAACCACGAAAGGCCGGCCGCTCCTTCACCCGCGTTACGGCTTGGATGAGGCTCTTGATTTGTTGCTCGACGATTTGCGTCGAAATTCGATCATGCGATCGCTGAATCATCTTTTCGAAAATAATAAGGCCTGGGCGGCTCGTATCCTGGAGAACGAGCCCGATTTTTTTCGCCACCTTTCGGGCCAGCAATCGCCCAGCTATCTATGGATCGGTTGCGCCGACAGTCGGGTGCCGGCAAATCAAATCGTCGGACTCCAACCGGGAGAGTTGTTCGTCCACCGCAACGTCGCCAACATCGTTGTTCACACCGATTTGAATTGTTTGTCGGTCATGCAATTCGCGGTCGAGTTGCTCAAGGTCAGGCACATCATTGTGTGTGGCCATTACGGCTGCAGCGGTGTGCAGGCTGCGCTCCGGCGTGATCGGCTCGGTCTGAGCGATAATTGGATTCGCCATGTTCAGGATGTTCGCCAGAAACACGAGGCGATTGTGGCGGGAGCGGGCGACAACGCCGCCAACCGGCTCTGCGAGCTTAACGTGATCGAGCAGGTTTCAAATGTTTGCCAGACAACCATCGTCCTCGACGCGTGGGAACGTGGACAGGAGCTGTGGATTCACGGTTGGATCTACGGATTGAAAGATGGATTGCTGCGCGATCTGAATGTAACCGTGGCGGGTGCTGACGAAACTGTTGCGGCTTATCAAGCGGCGATCGCGGGACTGTCGTAAATCTCAGCGCGCAACGTAACTGCTTGTCATCCCGAGCCGCGCAGATCAGGCAGGGAT
>Ga0207697_10001261_pt1 | contig 13901 bp, 10 predicted proteins | sample KBSSwiS5withPhiX_FD_184293 | JGI IMG/M metagenome (GOLD analysis project Ga0207697, IMG submission 184293) | Switchgrass rhizosphere microbial communities from Kellogg Biological Station, Michigan, USA, with PhiX - S5 (SPAdes) (version 2) | ecosystem: Host-associated > Plants > Roots >... | reverse complement strand
GAGCGGGCCGGCGGTCCACCGCAAGGAGGACGTGGCGGACGAGGCGGCGGGGGCGGGATCGCCTTCGGCAAGGACGAGTACTACCTCGCGCTCCTCGGCGCGCCCTCCGAGACGACACCGTGGTTGATCCAGTTCGGCGGCCATCACCTCGCGATCAACGTGACGATCGCGGGAGCCAACAGCGCGATGACCCCGAGCCTCCCGGCTGCGCAACCAGCGAAGTACACGCTGAACGGACAGACGATTCGCCCACTCGGCGGCGAGAACGACAAGGGCTTCGCGTTGATCAACGCCCTCGACGCCACCCAGCGCAAGCAGGCCATCCTCGACTATCAGGTCAGGGATCTGGTGCTCGGCCCTGGGAACGACGGCAAAACCATCCAGCCCGAAGGCATCAGGGCCTCCGCGCTCACCCCGCCGCAGCAGACGATGCTGCTCGATATCGCGCGGGAGTGGGTGGGGATTCTCAACGAAGAAGCGGCGGCGCAGAAGATGGCCGAGCTCAAAACCAACCTCCCGAACACCTATTTTGCGTGGAGCGGGGCGACCGAGAACGGCGGGCTGGCGTACTACCGGATTCAGGGTCCGACCGTGGTGATTGAGTACGCGCCGCAGCAGGGCGACCTGGATCACATTCACACCATCTATCGCGATCCGACCAACGACTACGGAGGGAAGCTGGTCGCGAAATGACGCGGGGCGGGATCGTCGCAGCGGCACTGACCGCCGGCGGGATGTTCCTCTCGCCGCGCCTCGACGCGCATCGCCTGGACGAATATCTGCAGGCGACGCGGCTGTCGGTGGCGCTCGATCGGATCGAACTCGAAATTGACCTGACCCCCGGTGTGTCCATCGCCGAGCGCATCGTCACCGCGATCGACACCGACCGCGACGGGCGCTTCTCGCCGGCCGAATCCGACGCGTACGCCGGCACGGTGTTGAACGCGTTGGCGCTGACCGCCGACGGGCGCGCGCTGCCGCTGAACCCCGGTGATCAAAGCTTTCCCGACCGCGGGGCGATGCTCGAAGGTGTCGGCACCATCCGCCTGCGCGCATCCGCAATGCTGCCACGCACGTCAGGCGGGCGTCACACCATCGAATACAGGAACGGCTACCAGCCTGAGGCGAGCGTCTACCTCGCGAATACCCTCGTGCCCGGCAATCGCCGCATCACTCTTGCGGCGCAGGACCGCGACCCGCTCCAGCACCGCCTCACCGTGACCTACGACATCACGTACAGCCGAAGCCGGCGCACCGGCGCGGTCGCCGCCAGCCTGGCAGTTGTCCTGATCGTCATGGGACGCCGCAAGAGAGCGACGGCGCGGCCGGCCTAGGGCGCTGGGCGCTCGGGCGTTGAGCGTTGGGCGTTGGGCGTTGGGCGTTGGGCGTTGGGCGTTGGGCGTTGGGCGTTGGGCGTGATGATAACGGGTGTCGCCCGTGGGGCATCGGCGGACCGGCAGAACCTGCAGCACCCTCTCGAACCAGCACCTTGAGCACCTCGTAGAACCTCTCAGCCGTCGCTAAACCGTCGGAAACGGATTCCGCTCCGCGAATCCACGCTGGTGCCAATAGGGGTAAATGGGTGTGACCGCACTCGCCGCGTCGAGCCTGGCGACCTGTTCCGGGGTGAGATTCCAGCCTACCGAGCCGAGGTTCTGACGAAGCTGCGCCTCGTCTCGCGCACCGATGATCAGTGTCGCCACCGTCGGCCGTTGCAGCAGCCAGTTCAGGGCGATCTGCGGAACTGTTTTGCCCGTCTCCGCCGCGATTTGATCGATCGCGTCGACGACCCTGTAGAGATATTCGTCCTCGACCGGCGGCCCCGATTCAAAATTCACCTTGTCCTTGAGGCGCGACACGTCGGGGCGCGGTTGGCCCCGGCGAATCTTGCCGGTCAACCGAGCCCAACCCAGCGGGCTCCACACCACTGCACCGACCTTCTGATCGAGCCCGAGCGGCATCAGCTCCCACTCGTACTCGCGGCCGACCAGCGAGTAGTACGCCTGATGCGCGACATAGCGCGGCCACCCATACCGCTCGGCGACGGCAAGCGACTTCATCAGATGCCAGCCGGAGAAATTCGAGGCGCCGACATAGCGGATCTTTCCTGCGCGCACCAGCTGATCGAGTGTGCCCAACGCTTCCTCGACCGGCGTCCGCGCATCGAATCCGTGCAGCTGGAACAGATCAATGTAGTCGGTGCGGAGTCGCCTGAGGCTCGCGTCGACAGCCCGAATGAGGTGAAAGCGCGACGAGCCGACGTCGTTGACCTCGCTGCTGAAGCGGAACGTCGCCTTCGTCGAGATCAGGACCCTCTCGCGCCGCCCGGCGATCGCCTGGCCAAGAATCTCCTCCGCCAGGCCGTTCGAATACACGTCGGCGCTGTCGAACATCGTCACGCCGGCGTCAAGGCAGATGTCAACCAGCCGAGTCGCCCCCTCGAGGTCGGATGCGCCCCAGTGCTTGAAGAACTCACCGCCGCCGCCGAACGTGCCGGTCCCGAGCGTCAGGACCGGCACCATCAGTCCCGAGCCGCCCAGTTGTCGAACTTCCATAGTCCCGACGTCTCCGTCAGCGCGCGCCTTTGGCCAGCGCGGTCAGCTCGTCGTTGGTCCAGGGCCGCGTCCGATCGGCCGTTGCCGCCCGTACTGCTTTGACTGTCGCCGCATCGACCGGGGTCCCGGTCTGTCCCCACTCGCGCCTGATGTAGGTCAGTACCGCCGCGATCTGATCGTCGCTGAACACCTGACCCACCGGCGGCATGAGCCCGATCGGCCCCTCTTTGCCATTCAGCAGGATCCGCGCCGGAATCTCCGCGGGCCCGAGCGCCAACGGCGAGCCGACGAGATTGGCGGCCAACTTCTCCTGCCCGCGGCCGTCCGGCTGATGGCATGCCTGGCACACGTTGCGATAGACCTCGCGGCCCGCATCGAAGCGCTGCTGCTCGTCTGGCGTCAGTGGTGCGACAGGTGCGGCGAGGCCAGGCTTGCCCGGCCACTCGACGCGCGCGAGCACGGCGGCCGCACGCCCACTCAGCTCGCTTCCGGCCGCGGAGAGTGCCGTCAGCGCCGCCGGCTCACGATTCAGGCGCAGTACCCGCGCGCCACCGCGCCCGGCGGTGCCTGCGCCGATGTCGACGGGCGGAGCCTGCGCGAACGCATACGCGCCGCCCGGGCCGGCGCGTCCCCCCGGACACGTTGGGCACGGCAGGTTCGCGGGGGCAGCCCCGCGGCGCGCCGATCGGGCGCCCGGAGCGGGCGTGCCGAGCAGCGCGACTTCAGCCCCACGCAGCACCGCCGCGCGCATCCACGCCGGACGCGCGTCCGCCGCGATGGAGGCGAACACGCTCTGGACGGCTGTATCCTGGGCGCCACGCACGATCGTCGAGGCGACCATCGTCAGCGCGGCCTCGGGCTGCGGCGTCTGCGCGGCATCACCCGCGAGCAGCCCGTCCAGAACGGCTCCTTCGGTCCCGCGCACGCCGCTCAGGGCGGCGTCCACGGCGATCGGGTCGTTGCCGCGCCGCTCGAGCAACGCCACAACAGCCCGCTCGCGGGCACTCGCCGGCATCGCGCCGAGCGACGCCGCGAGCTGCTGCACGACGTTCCAGTCGGTGTCGTCGAGCCGCTTCAGCACAGCGGCCTGCACGGGACTGGTCGCGTCGCCGAGCCATCGCTCGGAGATCCGCAGGGCGGCGATGCGGACCGCCGGTGACTGATCCTCGAGTGCCTTGGCCGCCGTCGCGGGATCGATGCCATCCAGGCTGTCGAGGGTCCACAGCGCCGCCGCCCTCGCCCGCCAGTCAGGAGTGCTCGTCGCCAGCTTCATGAGGTCCGGCACGACCGTCCGATCACCACGCTCGACCAGCAGCTGCTCCGCCGTATCGCGCCACCAGCCGTTCGGGTGTGACAGAGCCGTGACGATCTGGGCGGGACTCCGCTTCGCCAGCCCGAGGTCCGTGTCGCGTTTCGTCGAGTCGTGCACGACGCGATAGATCCGGCCCAGCCCGACCGGGCGCTCGAGATTGTGCTTGATGATGTGATCGCGCAGGTACTGCGTGATGTCCGCCCGCTGCTGGATCACGCCCCGATACATGTCAACGACGTAGAGCGTGCCGTCAGGGGCGTTGGAGAGATAGACCGGCCTGAAGCGTTCGTCAGTTGAGGCCAGGAACTCTCCACGATCGTAGGCCTTCCTGGCGCGCAGAGTGGTCCCGTCGTCGCTCAGGATGATGCGGCTCACGAGATTGGCGGCCGGCTCCGCGACAAACACGTTCCCGTAAAGGTCCGCGGGCAGGCGGTCTCCCCGATAAATCAGCGGCGCGCACACCGACGTGAAGCTGGCCAGGCTGCCGTCCTCGCGGTCGATCCCGGCCTGGTAGGCGCGATTCGTCCCGGGATTCGGACGGATCGGCCACACTGTGTTGACGGCGTTCTCATCGTCTCGCAGCGCTTCGTAGCTGCCTCGCGTGGTCACCAGATTCGGGTTGCGGAGATAGTACGGCGTGGGCACGAAGTCCACGTGCACGGAAGACTCGTTGGTATTGCGATACACGCGGCCGGCGTCGTCGTGGCTCGCGCCCCACTCGCCGCGCAGCAGCGTCTTCTGGACCTCGAACTTTCCGTTCTTCCAGCGCAGATAGATGTCGCTGTCGGACGTGTGGATCCAGTTGTCGAGGCCCCAATGCAGGTCGTTGGCGTTCTGCTCGACGCGCGCCTCGCGGCGGCCGTATTGATTGGTCACCAGCTCCTTGGTGTCCATCTTCAGGTCGCCGTCGGTATCGTGCATCAGCCACAGATTCGGCGGCTCGGCGACGAGGACGCCATGCTCCAGCACCTTGATCGCGCGCGCCAGTACCAGGCCGTCGGCGAAAACGGTGCGCTTATCCATCACGCCGTCACTGTTGGTGTCCTCGAGCACGACGACCCGCCCGATGGGGTCGAAGTTGGGCTCCGGCGTGTCGAGCGTCTGGACGAAGCCGGGCATCTCGACGACCCAGATGCGCCCCTCGGTGTCCCAGTCCATCACGACCGGATCCTGGACGAGCGGCTCGCTGGCGACGAGCTCCACGTGATAGCCGGGCGGCATGCTGAAGGTCTTCAGCGCTTCGGCCGGCGTCAGCGCGGGTGATTCTGCCGGCACTCGCTGCACGCCGGGCGGCCAAGGCGGCAACTGCGAGCCGTAGACGGTGATGGCGCTGGCGGCGAGGAAGAGCGTGAGGATCCGGAATCGGGACGGGCGCATGGCGACCTCGAAGCGGGTGGACGGAGGCCGGACAGGAAGGACGAGACGAGGCGATCAACGTCGCCCCGCCTCGCGGACTGCTTACTTGCCGAAACGCTTGGCGACGGTGTCCCAGTTGACGACGTTCCACCACGCGGTGATGTAATCGGGACGGCGATTCTGGTACTTCAGATAGTAGGCATGCTCCCACACGTCGAGTCCGAGGAGCGCCTTCTTCCCTTCCATCAAGGGGCTGTCCTGGTTCGCGGAACTCTCGATCACCAGCTTGCCGCCGGCATCGATCAGCCATGCCCAGCCGCTGCCGAAACGGCCGACGGCGGCCTTGGCGAACTGCTCCTTGAAGCTGTCGAAGCTGGTGAAGCTCGAGGTGATCGCCTCGCCCAGCGCTCCGGACGGCGTGCCCCCCTTGCCCGGACCCATCAGCTCCCAGAACAGCGTGTGGTTGGCGTGCCCACCGCCGTTGTTGCGCACCGCGGTGCGGATGTCCTCGGGCACCGTGTTGATCCCTTTCAGCAGATCCTCGATGCTCTTCTGCTGCAGCTCCGGATACTTCTCGAGCGCGGTGTTCAGGTTATTGACGTACGCCGCGTGGTGCTTGTCGTGGTGGATCCGCATCGTCTGCTCGTCGATGTGCGGCTCGAGCGCGTTGTAGTCGTACGGAAGCGGTGGAACTGCGTGCGCCATGCTGACTCCTTCAGTTGTGATGCGTGGTGTGGTTCAGACCTCGAGCATCCGATCGAGCGCGAGCCGCGCCTGGCTCTTCTCCGGCTCGGGGACGACGATCTGGTTTTCGACCTTGCCCGCGACGAGACTTTCCAGCATCCAGAGCAGGTGATTCGGCGACACGCGGAACATCGTCGAACACAGGCATCCGAACGGGTCCAGCGTGACCACCGTCCGATCGGGCGCGACTTCGTGCGCCAACCGGTTAACGAGGTGCACTTCCGTGGCGACTGCCCAGACGCTCCCGAGCGGACTGGAACGAACGACCTCGATGATGCGTTCGGTCGAGCCGCTCTCGTCCGCTGCCTGCACGACATCGAACGTGCATTCAGGGTGTGCAATCACCTTGCCCTGGGGATGCTGCTTCCGGAAGGCGTCGATCTGCTGCACGGTGAAACGCGTGTGGACCGAGCAGTGCCCCTTCCACAGCAGGAGCTTCGCGTGCTCGACGATCGCCGGCGTGAGCCCGCCATGGATCTCATTGGGATCCCACACGGCCATCCGATCGAGCGGGATACCCATCTTGAAGGCGGTGTTGCGGCCGAGATGCTGATCCGGGAGCATCAGGAGCTTGTCGCCGCGCTGCCACGCCCACGCCATCACCGCGGCGGCATTCGTCGACGTGCAGACGATCCCGCCGTGGTCGCCGACGAACGCCTTGATGGCCGCGGACGAGTTGATGTACGTCACCGGAATCACCCCGGCGCGTTGCGGCGTACCGGCCGTGTCGACGCCCATCTCGTTCAGCTCGCGCCAGCACATCTCGAGCTGATCGGGGGCGGCCATGTCGGCCATCGAACAGCCGGCGGCGAGATCGGGAAGGACGACTTTCTGATGGGGCCCGCGCAGGATGTCCGCGCTCTCGGCCATGAAGTGGACGCCGCAGAACACGATGAACTCGGCCTTGCCGCGGCTGGCGGCGGCCTTCGCGAGCTTCAGCGAGTCGCCGGTATAGTCGGCGAACCTGATCACTTCGTCGCGCTGGTAGTGGTGCCCCAGGATCACGACGCGCTCGCCGAGCGTCGCTTTGGCGGCCTCGATGCGGGCGTCCATCTCGTCGTCCGACAGGCGCAAGTAGCGATCGGGCAGCGGCTGGCGCTCACCGATGCTCTGCTTCTCGACCTGATTCAGGAGCTTGATATCCAGTTCGTGATCTCCGTCAACGCCCGACCTGAAGGTCGGGCCCCACCCGCCCAACTTCCTACACTACCACCGACATTCGGCCATCATCGGGCGCGTCGGCGCCGGTGACGACGTTGTACAACGTGTCGCGCTCGATCGGCTCACGTCCCGCGCTGCGGATCAGCCGGCGGATGGCCGAGGTGGTCATCTCCTCGGGCGTGTCGGACCCGGCCATGTGATAGATCCGCTCCTCTTGAACGGTGCCGTCGAGATCGCTCACCCCGAACCAGAGCGACAACTGTGCCACTCCGACGCCGGTCGCGATCCAGAAGCCCTTGATGTGCGGCACGTTGTCGAGCATCAGGCGCGACACCGCGAGAACCTTCAGCGTCTCGACACCGGTCGGGGCCGGCAGCCTGCGCATCTGGTTGTTGTCGGGATGGAACGCGAGCGGGATAAAGGCCTGGAGGCCGCCCGTCTCGTCCTGGAGCGCGCGGGTGCGCAGCATGTGATCGACGCGCTCCTCCGCCGTCTCGATATGCCCGTACAGCATCGTCACGTTCGTGCGCAGCCCGAGGCCGTGAGCCAGCTTGTGAATCGCCAGGTAGCGATCGGCGTCGCACTTGTCGTGAGCAATCTTGCGGCGGACGCGCGGCGCGAAGATCTCCGCTCCGCCACCGGGCAGCGAGTCGAGCCCGGCGTCCCGCAGCTCGCGCAAGACCTGCTCGTCGCTCATTCCGTAGAGCTCGGAGAAGAACGCGATCTCGACCGCGGTGAAGCACTTCAAATGAATCGACGGGCGGATCCGCTTGAAGCCGCGGAGCATCTCCGTGTAATAGCTGAACGGCAGATCGGGGTGCAGGCCGTTGACGACGTGGATTTCGGTGAGCGGCTGGTCGGCGCGATCGCGTAGCTTGTCCCAGACCTGTTCGAGCGACATCAGGTAAGAGCCGGGATCGCCGGGCCGAAGCCGCGCGAACGAGCAGAACAGGCAGCTGGCCACACAGACGTTCGTGGCCTCGATCCGGATGTTGAAGTTGTAGTACGTGCGGGCGCCGTGGCGGCGCTCGCGTTCCCGGTTGGCGAGCCAGCCGAGGGCCAGAACGTCGGGACAGGCGAAGAGCCGGACGCCGTCCTCGAGCTCGAGCCGCATCCCGGCGTCCAGGCGGTCGGCAATCGAGTCCAGGCCGAGCCGCTGCAATCGCTGACGCACCGTGTCGGTCCTCCCTCCGTCCCCCTGCAAACACTCTATCTTACTGAAAACGCGGCAGAAGCGGCAACGCGTGCTATACTCGCCGGCACAACTGACGCGAGTCGGCGCCGCACGCGCCGCGCTCTTCCCGGCGACCACGCGAAGTGGGTGCGAATCCCACGCGGTGCCGCCACTGTAAGCGGAGAGTCTCGGTCCTCAGCCGGTTCAGGCCGGCCGCCACTGCCCCCCGGACGATGCTGCGTCGTGCCAACGGGTGCGGGAAGGTGTGGAGCGAGACGTTCGATCCGCGAGCCAGGATACTGGCGCCGGGCCGTCCTTTCCGTCCGTCGAGCCTCAGGCTGCGGACATCGGCGCGAGAACACGCCGAAAAGGAGCCCCGTGCACCAGCCCTCTGTCCGATCGCTTGCGTGTGCTGTCGCCCTCCTCTTTGCTTCCCTGAGCACGTCTGCCGCCGCCCCGCCGGTCAGCGGAATCGTCGTGGATCCATCTGGCAAGGTGTTGTCGCGGGTCCTGGTCACGCTGGTGGATTCCGCCGGACGCGCCATCGACAGCACGTACACGTATCCTGACGGCACGTTCCGCCTCGGGTCGGACGCGCCGGCTGGATGCCGCGTCCAGGTCGCGCTCGCGGGATTTCAAGCCATCAGCACCGCCTGCGGCCAGGATGTCCGGATCGCGCTGACGGTCGCGCCGATCCAGGAGGCGGTGGTGGTGTCCGCCACCCGCACCGAAGCGCCCCTCGCCCAGTTGGCCAGCAGCGCGACGGTCATTGGCGCCGAGGAGATCGAGCGGCGTCAGCGTCCGCCGTTGACCGATCTGCTGCGCAGCACGCCAGGTGCGGTCGTCGTCGCCAACGGGAGCCACGGCGCCGTCGCGTCGCTCTTCCTGCGCGGCGGCGAGAGCAACTACACGAAGGTGCTGCTCGACGGCATTCCTTTGAATGAGCCGGGCGGCACGTTCGACTTCGGCGGCGTCAGCACGCAGAACCTGGAGCGGATCGAGATCGTACGCGGAGCGCAGTCGGCGCTGTTCGGGTCAGACGCCATGTCGGGCGTCATCCAGCTGTTCACGACCCGGGCTTCGGACAAGACGGGAGGTGGTGCGGCCATCGAAGGCGGCAGCTTCGCAACCTCGCGCCTCTCGGCCAATGCGGCCGGTAAGGCTGGCGACCTCGACTACTCCGTCGGCGCAGCCCACTACATGACCGACAACGAGGGAGAGAACAACGAGTTCGACAACACCACCCTGTCGGGCACCGCGGGTCTCGCACTGACCAGGAGCACGACGCTTCGGTTCGTCGGACGCGCCGAGCTTGGCACCGCCGGCACGCCCGGCCAGACCGCGTTCGGCCGGCCCGATCTCGACGCCGGCTTCGAACGGAACAACGCCGTCGGCGGCGTCACCTTCGCGCAGGCGATCACGCCATCCTTGTCGCAGCATGCGACCTACGCGTTGACCACGACGCATCAGACGTCGACGAATTTGATCCTGGATCCGCCCTACACGCCATCGTTCGAAGGGCGCACCGCGCCGTTCGAGTTCTCGGACTTCGCCTACGACACGCACAACGAGCTGCGCCGGCACTACGCCACCTATCAGGCCGACTGGCGCCTGCCCGCCGCCGGAGGCGCGGCCGGGACCCATCTGTTGACGACGGCGCTTGATTGGGACGGCGAGCGGGCAATGCTCACCGACCGCGAGGCTAAGACGTCGACCAGCGCCTCGCGCAACAACATCGGCTGGACGCTCCAGGAGCAGGCGCTGTGGTCGCGGGTGTTCGTGACCGGCGGACTGCGCGTCGAGCACAACGACAGCTTCGGTACCGCGGTGGTGCCGCGCGGCTCGATCGCCTACATCGCGCACCGCGCGCAGGGAGCGCTCGGCGACACGAAGCTGAAGGCGTCCGCGGGGCGCGGGATCAAGGAGCCGACGCTGCTCCAGTCGTTCAGCGTCTCGCCGTTCGGCCTCGGCAACCCCGAGCTCGAGCCGGAGCGCTCGACCAGCGTCGACGTCGGCATCGAGCAGCGCCTCGCGTCGAATCGCGCCCGCGTCGAGCTGACCTGGTTCGGCAGCCGCTATCGCGACATCATTTCCACCCAGACCATCAGCTTCAACCCGTTCACGTCGCAGTACTTCAACATCGGCCTGACCCGCGCGCGCGGCGCCGAGTTGAGCGGCGAGCTGGCCCCCGCCGCCGGCGTGCTGGTGCGCGGCGGCTACACATTGCTCGATTCGAAGGTCATCGACAGCACGTCCTCATTCAGCACTGTGTTCGCTCCTGGTCAATGGCTGTTGCGCCGTCCGCGCCACTCGGGGTTCGTGGGAATCGCGTTCACCAGGGCCCGCTTCAGCGCGGACCTGGCGGGCGTGTTCGTCGGGCACCGGGTCGACAGCGACTTTTCATCGCTGGAGCCGCCGATGCTGTCGAATGACGGTTACGCCACCTGGGACCTGCGTGCCGCCTATCGCGTGATCGGGCCGCTGTCGGTGACCGTGGCGGCGGAGAATCTGGCCGACGCCGACTACATGGATCCGCTCGGTTACCCGGCGCTCGGCCGGGCGGTCCGCATCGGCGCGAAGGTTGGATTCTAAGTCACGCCGCCAGCTGACCTCAGGAGACGAGCTGCAGCCATGTTGAGTGCGACGGGCGTCACGTTCGCTTACGACTCGACGCTCGTGCTGCGTGGCGTCTCGATCGACGTGCCCGAAGGTGGGCTGGTGGGAATCCTCGGACCCAACGGGTCAGGCAAGACGACGCTGCTGAAGGTGCTGGCGGGCACGCGCAAGCCCACCTCCGGCAGCGTCTTCCTCGATGGGCAGGACCTGCGGCGGATCCCCCGAACGGTGGTGGCGCGACGGATGTCGGTGGTGCCGCAGGAGACGCAGCTCGCGTTCGACTACTCCGTGCTCGAAGTCGTCCTGATGGGCAGGTATCCTCACCTGGCCGCGTTCGAGATCGAGGGACCGCAGGACTACGAGCTGGCGCGGCGCGCGCTCGAGGCTACCGGCACTGCCGGCTTCGAGACGCGGCCGTTCGCGACCCTGAGCGGCGGCGAAAAGCAGCGCGTGATCATCGCCGCAGCGCTGGCGCAGATCTCCGCTCCGGCCGGCTCGCCTGCCCCGCTGCTGCTCCTCGACGAGCCGACCGCAGCGCTGGACCTCGCGTATCAACTCGAAATCGCCGCGCTGCTCCGCGATCTCCGCGATCGGTTGCACCTCTCGATGGTGCTGTCGACCCACGACCTGAACTTCGCCGCGAGCGTGTGCTCGTCGCTGGTCCTGCTGCGGGACGGACAGGTGCTGGCGGCCGGACCGACCGACGAGGTCCTGACGACACGCGCCGTGCGCGAGCTGTACGGGGTGGACGCCGAGGTCCACCGGCACGCCGCAGCCGGACACCTGGTCGTGACGCCGATCAGGCGGTCGCTCGCGAGCGCCGGGCGGTGACCGCGTCGCGATCGCTGCGCCGCCGCCTGGCCGTATCGCTGGCCGGCTTCGGCGGCCTGGCGGTCGCATCGATCGTTCTCGGTCCGCTCGTCGGGTCTACGTCCATCAGCCTGCGGCGGGCCTTTGACCTGTCGGTCCCGTTCGCGGACAACGTCGACGCGCAGATCTTCTTCGTCGCCCGGTTGCCGCGCACGCTCGCCGGCGCGCTGGTCGGCGGAACGCTCGCCGCCGCCGGGGTGATCTTCCAGGGGCTGCTCCGTAATCCGCTGGCGACGCCGTTCACGCTGGGGGTCTCGTCCGGGGCGGCACTCGGCGCGATGCTCGCGATCACGTTCGGGTGGACGCTCGGCAGCATCGGGCTACCCGCAGTACCCGTGGCCAGCTTCGCCGGCTCCATTGGCGCCGTCGCGATCGTCTACATGCTGTCGCGGGCGCGGCACGGCGGCCTGTCAACCAACACGCTGCTGCTCGCCGGCGTGACGATGAACGCGTTCTTCTCGGCCCTGATCCTGTTCGTGCAGTACTTTGCGGATTTCGCCGACACTTACCGCACCCTGCGCTGGCTGATGGGCGACCTCGACGTCAGCGCGTATCAGCCGCTCGTCGCAGCGCTGCCCCTGCTCGTGGTCTCGTTCGCACTCTTCGCCTGGCTCGCCCGGCCGCTGAACCTCCTCAGCCTCGGCGTCGACAGCGCGGAGACGCACGGCCTCGACGTCCGCCGCGCGCAGCGCGTCGCCTTCTTCAGCGCCTCGCTCGCGACCGGGGCCGCGGTGTCGGTCGGTGGCCCGATCGGGTTCGTCGGGATCATCGTGCCGCACATCGTCCGGGCGATGGTCGGGTCGGATCACCGGGTGGTGCTCCCGGCGTCGGTGCTCTTCGGGGCGGCGTTCCTCGTCGGCTGCGACATCCTCTCGCGGACGCTGCTGGCCCCAGTGGAGCTTCCGGTCGGGATCATCACGGCGCTCATCGGGGGGCCGTTTTTCCTCTGGTTGTTGGTCAGAAGATAAAACCGCTGATAGGTTCTAAAGGTTCGAGAGTTCGGGGGGTTCGACAGGTGCGCGTTCCACGGGGTTCTACGGGTTCCAATGGTTCGTCTTTCGAAATCGACGCGTTTGATGAAACGGAACCAGCTGAGAGCTGAGAGCTGGAAGCTGGAAGCGAATATGAACCGCCTCTTGATCGTCCTTCTCGTCTGCGCGGCATTCGGCCTCACGCCGGCTGCGCAGATTCGGGCGCGACCGCAGCGGATCATCTCGCTGGTCCCGGCCTTGACCGAGATGCTCTTCGCGGTGGGCGCCGGGCCGCAGGTGATCGCGGTCAGCAGCTTCGACGAATACCCGCCGGAGGTGAAGCACCTCGAGCGGGTCGGAGCACTGCTCGATCCGAATCTCGAGCGGATTCTGTCCCTCCGGCCCGACCTGGTCGCGGTGTACGGCAGTCAGCAGGACCTGAAAACCCAGCTGGCCCGTGCCAGCATCCCGGTCTATTCCTATCGGCACGCCGGGTTGGCCGACATCACCTCCACTATCCGCGACATCGGCGAGCGGGCCGGCCACGCCACTGAAGCACGCGCCGTCGTCGCGCGGATCGAGACGCAGCTCGCCAGCATCAAGGCGCGGGTGGGCGCCGCGCACAGGCCGCGGACGCTGCTGGTCTTCGGCCGCGAAGCGGGGGCGCTTCGGGGTATCTACGCCAGCGGCGGCACCGGCTTCCTGCACGACATGCTCGAGGCTGCCGGCGGAGACGACGTGTTCGCCGACATCAAGCGCGAATCGGTGCAGGCGACTACCGAGCTGATTCTCGCCCGCCGGCCGGAGGTGATCCTCGAAATCCGGGCAGCCGCGTCCGAGACCGGCAATCTCGCGGCCGAGACCGCGGTCTGGCACGCGCTGGCTTCCGTGCCGGCCGTCCGCAACAACCGCATCCACTTCGTCATCGATCCGCGCATGGTCGTACCCGGACCGCGCGTGGCCGAAGCAACGGAGTTGCTCGCACGGGCGCTGCATCCGGATCGGTTCAAATAGCTTCCCGCTTCCCGCTTCCAGTTTCCAGCTTCCAGCTTCGAGCTTCCCGCTTCCAGCTTCCCGCTTAGTGTTTCCTGCTCCCGTGAACGTCAGCGCCCCCATCTCTCAGAACTGGCCGACTCACCCGT
>Ga0207697_10001258_pt1 | contig 13906 bp, 13 predicted proteins | sample KBSSwiS5withPhiX_FD_184293 | JGI IMG/M metagenome (GOLD analysis project Ga0207697, IMG submission 184293) | Switchgrass rhizosphere microbial communities from Kellogg Biological Station, Michigan, USA, with PhiX - S5 (SPAdes) (version 2) | ecosystem: Host-associated > Plants > Roots >... | reverse complement strand
CCCTCGAAGAGGGAGAAGTGCGTGTGCATTCCTGAGCCGGGGTGGTCCGTAAACGGCTTGGGCATGAACGTGGCGTACGTGCCCTGCTGCAGGGCAACTTCCTTGATGACCGTGCGGAAGGTCATGATGTTGTCCGCAGTCTGCAGGGCATCCGCGTAACGCAGGTCAATCTCATTCTGGCCCGGGCCGCCTTCGTGGTGGCTGAACTCCACGGAGATCCCGACTGATTCCAGCATGGTCACCGCTGTACGCCGGAAGTCCTGCGCAACACCACCAGGGACGTGGTCGAAGTAGCCGCCTTCGTCAACGGGGACCGGGGCACCATTGGGCCCAAGCTCCTTCGACTTCAGCAGGTAGAACTCGATTTCAGGGTGCGTGTAGCAGGTGAAACCCATGTCCGCGGCCTTGGCAAGGGTCCGCTTGAGGACGTTCCGGGGATCTGCTGCTGAGGGTTCCCCGTCCGGCGTCAAGACATCACAGAACATCCTGGACGTTTGCTCGGTCTCACCACGCCAAGGCAGGATCTGGAAGGTTGAGGGGTCAGGCTGTGCCAGCATGTCCGACTCAAAAACCCGCGCAAGGCCCTCGATCGCTGAACCATCGAATCCCAGCCCCTCTTCGAAGGCACCTTCAACTTCTGCCGGCGCCAGAGCCACAGACTTCAGTGAACCCACGACGTCGGTGAACCACAAGCGTACGAAGCGCACGTCACGCTCTTCGATCGTCCGCAGAACGAACTCTTGCTGGCGGTCCATAGGGCCTCTTTTCCGGTTCGGTGTCCATGCCGCAGTTCCCATCATTGAAGCCACGGCAGCTCAGACTTCACTCTACTAAGCATTCGGTGGGAATGCCGCCGCAGTAGCTGCGCGTAACACAGCGTTTACAAACAGTGACGCTTGGCACACTGCTGGCAGGCGTCGTCGGCACGGCTTAGGCTCTATCCATGGCCCCAAGCAACCTTCCTGAGTCCACCACGCCCGCCGAAGTCCCCGCGCCCTATGGCAACGGTCCCGCGGCGGCAGTCCCGGCACCGTTAGCGGGCGCCAAGAAGCAGCTCAGCAGGGTGCGCATCCATCACCTTCAGCAGGCCAAGGACAACGGCGAGCACTTCGCCATGCTCACCGCCTACGAGCAATACACCGCTGAGATCTTCGACCAAGCCGGGATCGAAGTCCTCCTGGTGGGCGACTCCGCCTCAAACAACGTCTTCGGCAATGAGACCAGCCTTCCCGTCACCGTGGACGAGCTGCTGCCCCTGTGCCGGGCGGTAAGCCGTTCAGCCAAGCGCGCCCTGGTCCTGGCGGACCTGCCCTTTGGCAGCTACGAGGTTTCAACCGAGCAGGCAGTCGCCACAGGCGTCCGCTTCCTCAAGGAAGGATTGGCCCACGCGGTCAAGATCGAAGGCTCTGCCTACTATGCGGAGACTGTGAAGGCCATGGTCCAGGCGGGCATTCCTGTCATGGCCCACATTGGATTCACTCCCCAGAGTGAACATTCCCTGGGTGGCTACCGGGTCCAGGGCAGGGGCGATGACGCCCAGCGGCTGATCGAGGACGCAGTGGCCTTGCAGGATGCGGGCGCCTTCAGCGTCCTCATGGAAATGGTGCCCGCGGATACTGCTGCTGCCGTCGATGCCGCGTTGCGTGTACCGACTGTAGGCATCGGAGCGGGCAAGAGCACCACCGGCCAAGTGCTGGTCTGGCAAGACATGGCCGGACTCCGAGGGGGCAAGATGGCGAAATTCGTCAAGCAGTATGCAGACCTTCGCACGACGCTCACGGATGCCGCCGCCGCCTTTGGAGAGGACGTCAGGTCCGGAGAATTCCCCGGACCTGAGCATTCCTTCTAGCTAAGTCAGGGGCGTCTTAGTCGTCGTCCTGGGCGTCCCAGGCATCGTTGCGTTGCTTGACCTTTTCCAGCGCGTGCTCGGCTTCTTCCCTGGTCTTGTAGGGGCCAATCAGCTGCGTCCAATCGGACATGGCGTCCTCTTCGATCTCATGCGTCTTGACGTTGTACCAGTACTCCGTCACGTCTCCTCCTCGTCCCGCTTGCCCTCAAACGCGTAACGTTGGCGTCAGTCACGTGGGCCCAGCCGCGCTTTGTTACTTGCGTCTCTTGTGTGCCTTATATGATCAATCTATGCCTTCTCTTGCTTCGACCGCACCCATCGGCACGCTCACTCCGGGATTCATCAGCCCTGAACGGCCCGTCCCGGCGTCGATCCCCCGTCCCGAGTACGTCGGCAAGAAGGCACCCAGCAAGTTCACTGGCTCCGAAGTGAAGTCAGCGGAGACCATCGAGAAGATCCGTATCGCCAGCAGGATTGCTGCCCAGGCCATCGTTGAAGTTGGCAAGCACATCCAGCCCGGCGTGACGACGGACCAGTTGGACAAGATTGGCCATGAGTTCCTTGTGGACCACAATGCCTACCCATCCACGCTGGGCTACCGGGGCTTCCCGAAGTCCCTCTGCTCTTCCCTCAATGAAGTTATCTGCCACGGCATCCCCGATTCCACGGTAGTTCAGGATGGGGACATCCTGAACATTGACATCACCGCATTCATCGGCGGAGTGCATGGGGATACGAATTACACTTTCCTGGTTGGCGACGTGGACGAGGAATCCCGTTTGCTGGTTGAGCGTACGCAGGAGTCGCTCAACCGGGCCATCAAGGCCGTGGCCCCCGGCCGCGAAATCAACGTAATCGGCCGCGCGATCCAGTCCTACGCCAAGCGCTTCGGCTATGGCGTGGTGCGGGACTTCACTGGCCACGGTGTTGGTGAGGCGTTCCACACGGGCCTCATCATTCCGCATTACGACGCAGCCCCGGCGTACAACACCGTGATCGAGGCAGGCATGGTCTTCACCATCGAACCCATGCTGACCCTTGGCACGATCGATTGGGATATGTGGTCCGACGACTGGACGGTTGTTACCAGGGACCACAAGCGCACGGCCCAATTCGAGCACACCCTGCTGGTCACCGAGACCGGCGCGGAAATCCTGACCCTTCCCTAGCTTTCCGGAAGGTCCATCGCAGCCCCGGGCGGCTGCGCCATGCCCACCCCTCCTGCCATGATCGGAATTGCATTGTCCAAGAAGGATGAGAAGACCCACAAGAACGCTCCGCTGATCGGAATCGACATCGGCGGCACGGGCATCAAAGGCGGCATCGTCGACCTCAAGAAGGGCAAGCTGATCGGCGAACGCTTCCGGGTTCCCACGCCGCAGCCGGCCACCCCCGAAGCAGTTGCCGAAGTTGTGGCCGAGATCGTCGAAGAACTTTCCAGCCGCCCCGACGCCCCTGCCGCGGATTCCCCTGTGGGTGTCACCTTCCCGGGCATCATCCAGCACGGTGTGGTCAACTCAGCCGCAAATGTGGACAAGTCCTGGCTGGGCACCGACATCGACAAAAAGTTTACCGACCGTCTGGGCCGTCCCGTCGAAGTCATCAACGATGCCGACGCCGCGGGCCTCGCAGAGGCCCGCTATGGCGCCGGCGAGGGCGTGGACGGCACCGTCCTCGTCATCACGCTTGGCACGGGAATCGGCTCCGCCTTCATCTTCAACGGTCAATTGGTTCCCAACGCCGAGCTCGGCCACCTTGAGGTGGACGGATTCGACGCCGAAACCAAGGCCTCAGCCGTGGCCCGCGAACGCGATGGCTTGAGCTGGGACGAGTACGGCGTCCTGCTCAACCGCTACCTGCAGCACGTCGAGTTCCTGTTCTCCCCCGAACTTTTCATTATTGGCGGCGGCATCTCCAAGCGCTCGGATGAATACTTCCCGCACCTGGAATTGCGCACCAACATTGTCACCGCCAAGTTGAAGAACGACGCCGGCATCGTGGGCGCCGCACTTGAGGTCGCCTTGCACCACAAACTCGCCAAGTAGCCGCGAAGTGACTGTGGACAACGACGCCATAGCTGGAATCGCGATCGTAACGGGGGCCAGCCGCGGAATTGGCGCGGCAGTTGCAAACGCGGCGGCACGTTCCGGCTATGGCGTCGTGGTCAACTACTCCCTGGATGCTGAGGGTGCTGATGCGGTGGTGAAGGACATCCAGGCACAAGGGGGCAAGGCGGTGGCCGTGCAGGGCGACGTCAGCCAGCCCGCCGACGTCGGGCGTCTGTTCGACGCAGCCGCAGCTTGGGGTCCCGTAACAGCGGTCATCAACAATGCGGCCATTACGGGCAACCTGATTGGAACGCTGGCCGAGGTGCCTGCAGAGACAGTGCAGCGCGTCATTGATGTGAACGTCGCCGGCATGATCTTCATGTGCCAGGAAGCAGTCCGAAGACTATCTTCCGACCACGGCGGTTCGGGTGGTTCCATCATCAACATTTCCTCGACAGCAACAAAGGCCGGTTCCCCCGGGACATGGGTTCACTACGCGGCGTCGAAAGGTGCCGTGGACGTTTTGACGGTGGGCCTGGCAGCGGAAGTGGCAAAGCAGGGCATTCGTGTCAACGCTGTGGCTCCCGGCAGCACCAACACCGGACTCCACGCAGCTGCAGGAATGCCCGACCGCGTAGAGCGACTCAATCCAACCATTCCCATGGGCCGGGGCGCTGAACCTGACGAGGTGGCAGCAGCTGTGATGTGGTTAATGTCCGGCGAGGCCGGCTACATTACTGGAGCAGTCCTCCCCGTATCCGGCGGCCGCTAGAGCTGGCTTTTCTCGGAACCTTTGGCTTCCTTGGCCCCGGCTATGGCTTGCGTCCCGGCTTTGGCGTGGGCTTGGGCCTCATGCCGTAGCAAGGATATTGCGGATTCGAAGTCTTCGAGCGACTCAAATGCTTGATAGACGCTCGCGAACCGCAGGTACGCCACCTCATCCAGTTTCCGCAACGGACCGAGAATGGCCAGGCCTACTTCGTGGGCGTCGATTTCAGCGGCACCCGAAGAACGGATGTTTTCCTCGACTTCCTGCGCCAGCATGGCGAGATCGTCTTCGGTGACAGGGCGGCCTTGGCACGCTTTCCGCACACCGCTGATGACTTTGATGCGGCTGAACGGCTCCCCGACTCCTGAACGCTTGATGACGGACAGGCTGGTGGTTTCCACCGTGGTGAAGCGTCGCCCGCACTCAGGGCATTGCCGGCGGCGCCGGATGGAAGTTCCGTCGTCAGCCATGCGGCTATCAACGACGCGCGAGTCAGGATTCCGGCAGAACGGACAGTACACGCTGGGCCTCCCCTGATCAGCTCCGGCCCGCGTTCTACCGGCAGGGAGCCGAAAACGCAAAGGTGCCGGAAGATTCTCTTCCGGCACCAGTTTACGTTCGATGACACTGTAATGACAAGCTTGTAATTACTACATGTAGTGGTCTTGACCCGTATATGTTGTGGTCAGGTCCCGTTTAGCCTGTCTGGGTTGCAATGTCAGCTTTGTCCGCTGAAGCGGATCCTGACCGCATCCCCATGGCCTGGAAGATCCTCGGCCCCAGCCAAACTCACGATGTGGCCACTGACCTGCTCCAAAGCCGCACGGTTGTAATTGATGACCTGCACTGCCCGCAGGAAGGTGGTGACGTTCAGCCCCGAGGAGAAGGCAGCGGTACCGCTGGTGGGCAGCACGTGATTGGACCCTGCACAATAATCCCCAAGGCTCACGGGGCTGTAGTCCCCCACGAAAATGGCGCCCGCGTTGCGGATCCGCGCCGCCACCGCCGGTGCGTCCGCCGTCATGATCTCAAGGTGCTCAGCGGCGTAGGCATTGCACACCGCAATCCCCTGTTCCAGGTCATCCACCAGCACTACACCCGATTGCGGACCGGAGAGTGCCTCAAGGACGCGTGCGCTGTGCTTCGTGGCGGCTGCTTGGCGTGCCAATTCACCCACGACGGCGTCCGCCAGGTCAGCGGAGTCCGTCACCAGGACAGAGGCGGCTTTGGGATCGTGCTCGGCCTGGCTGATGAGATCCGCAGCCACCAGCGCGGGCTGGGCAGAGGAATCGGCCAGGATAGCGATCTCGGTAGTTCCTGCCTCGGAATCGATGCCAACGACTCCCTTCACCAGCCTCTTGGCCGTGGCGACGAAGATATTGCCAGGCCCCGTGACGAGATCCACAGGTTCGATAGGAGGTACTCCGTCCGAACCGGGGATGCCGTAGGCAAAGGAAATGATTGCCTGGGCACCGCCAATTGCGTAGACCTCATCGATTCCCAGCAGCGCTGCCGCCGCGAGGATGGTTGGGTGCGGGAGGCCGCTGAAGTCCTTTTGAGGCGGCGAAGCCAGGGCGATGGATTCGACACCTGCAGCAACGGCGGGAACAACGTTCATGATCACGGAGGAGGCCAGGGGCGCGAGGCCACCCGGGACATACAGCCCAACACGCCCCACGGGAATCCAGTTCTGGCTGACAACCGCGCCATCAGCCAAAGCGACGTCAACATTGGCTGGACGCTGCTGATCGGCGAACTGCCTGGCCCGGCTGATCGACTCTTCCAGCGCGGCGCGGACAGTGGGATCAATGTCAGCCAGGGCCTTGGCAAGTGCCTCCGCCGGTACGCGCGGGTGGGACTGTTCAACGCCGTCGAAGTTTTTTGCAAGTTCGGTCAGAGCGGCAAAACCGCGGCTGCGGACGGCTCCCATAATGTCCAGGACCTTCTGCTCCGCATCTGCCATCGTCTGATGCTTCGCCCTGGGTACCGCAGCGCGCAGCTCAGCCAGCGAGAGGTGGCGGCCGCGGAAATCGATACTGCGGAAATTCAAGGACGCAGCGGCAGGGGCGGAGGTATCCGAAGAAGTGGTCACCCGGCTATTTTACCGGCTTCCTTGAAAGAACCCCGAACAGCGCAAGTACGAACGTCACGAAGGCGATCGCGCCGGGCCACAGTACGAGGACGGCGTAGGAGCGAAGGGTGAAACCGTAGTCCGCACCCAGGGAAGGGTCCGGAGCGGGACCCCATAGCTGCGCTGCAACCAAGCCCACCACCCAGGCAACCGCTGCGCCGGCCGCGCCCCCTGCCAGTGCCAAGGCCAACCGCCTGCCGCCCCCAGTCCCCTGGAGCTTTCCGTCGAGCATGAGGCCGGTGACACACCCGGCCACCAACATCAGCCCGGCAAGGACCAAGTCGCGCGGCAACCACGAATCAGGGTTTGCAGGATTTGCCAGTTCGGGGTTGCCCGATACCAGGTTTCCCCCACCCGGTGCCAGGATCCACCAAAGAATGCCTATGACTACCCCCGCGGCCGCAGGCAGGACAAGCCACAGGGCGTCCCGCGAACGCCAGCGAGTTGCGGCGTCGGGCTGGACTTCCGCGGGAACGTGCACAGTGGGCTCAGTCATGGAACTCACATTAACAAACGTTCACGTGTGCTCATTAAAATGGAGAAGTGGGGCACAGGGAGGAATACCCTGAGAGGAAGACGCCCCCGACCCCAGTTCCAGGAGATTCATCAACGTGGCAAGCGAACTATCCGGCTTCGAAAAGACGTTCAGGGAAATGTTTCGCCGCCATGCCGCCGGGGTGGCCATCATCACAGCCAACCTGAATGGCAAGCCCTTCGGCTTCACTGCCACTTCCGTTGCATCCCTGTCCGCCGAGCCGCCACGTTTCACCTTCAACATGGCCCGAAGCTCAAGTTCCTGGCCCGCCATCGCCAATGCCAACTACATTGGCGTGCACATGCTCGGACTGGAGAACCAGGCGCTGGCAGATCGCTTCGCCAAGACGCGGGACCGCTTCGAAGGAGACCACTGGGAGCCCGGTCCGTATGATGTCCCCATTCTCAAGGACGTCGCAGGTTGGCTGGTGGGAAAGATCCAAATGCGGTTGTCGTTTGAGAACAACGCTGTGGTGGTCGTGGAGGTCGTGGATGGCCAAGTGGGCGACGACGGCGCTCCCCTGCTCTATCACGGTGGCGGCTATAGCCAGCCGAGGCCGCTGGACTACGAAATCTAGCCTTCTCCAGGATTCCGGCCTTCCAGTGCGCTAATTATCCAGGCAGGCCGGACCCAACAGGACTTTCAGGTCGCCAAAGAGCGACGGGCTGGGGTTGACCCGCAGGTGCACGGGAAGCCCCATGACCTCAACTTTGGTGTCCCCCATGAGCTTGAGCCGGACCTCGGAGTTGCCCCGATGTGTCCGCAGCACATCCCGAAGGTCAGTAACCACTGCCTCGGTGGCCTTGAACGTTGGAATGGTGATCACGACCGGTCCGTTCACGCTCTCACTAAGATCCGGTACCGAGAGTTCCATGCAGTTCAGCGTCACGGCTCCGTCGTCCCTGCGCTGCAGGCGACCCTTGACCACCACGATCAGGTCTTCAGCCAGGACGGAGGCGATGGGCCCGTACACCTGGCCGAAGAACATGACCTCCATGGAGCCGCCCAGGTCTTCAATTTCCGCGCGGGCGTAGGCGTTGCCACTGGCCTTGGCAATCCTGCGGCTCAACGAGGTGATCATGCCCGCGATGGTGACTATCGCGCCGTCGTGCGGTCCGTCCTCGGCGATGATAGACGTAATGGACTGCTCCGCATGCTGGCTGAGGACGCCTTCCAAGCCCTGCAAGGGGTGGTCCGAAACATAGAGACCCAGCATGTCGCGCTCGAAGGACAGTTTGTCCTTCTTCTCCCATTCCGGGAGGTCCGGAATTTCAGTGGTCAGCGAGGCCTCAGGTTCCTGGTCCTCGAAGCCGGCGAAGAGATCGAACTGGCCGATTGCCTCGTTGCGTTTGAGGGTGATGACGGAGTCGATGGCCTCTTCGTGGATCATGGCCAAAGCACGGCGATGGTGTCCCAGCGAGTCGAAGGCACCAGCCTTGATCAAGGATTCGATAGTGCGCTTGTTGCAGACAACTGCCGGGACCTTCATCAGGAAGTCCTTGAAGGATGTGTAGCTGCCTTCCGTGGTCCGCGCAGAGACCATGGCTTCCACCACGTTCACGCCGACATTTCGGATGGCCCCCATGCCGAAACGGATGTCCGTTCCCACAGGAGTGAAGTTCAACGAGGATTCATTGACATCCGGCGGAAGAACGGTGATGCCCATCCGGCGGCACTCGTTGAGGTAGATAGCGGACTTGTCCTTGTCATCACCGACGGACGTGAGCAGGGCAGCCATGTACTCGGGCGCATAATGTGCCTTCAAGTAGGCAGTCCAGTAAGAAATGACCCCGTAAGCGGCCGAGTGCGCTTTGTTGAAGGCGTAGTCGGAGAACGGAAGCAGAATGTCCCAGAGCGTCTTGACGGCGGCCATGGAGTAGCCGTTGTCCTGCATGCCTTGGGAGAAGCCGGCGAACTGCTTGTCCAGCTCCGATTTCTTCTTCTTGCCCATGGCACGGCGCAGGATGTCCGCTTGGCCCAGCGAGTAGCCGGCAAGCTTCTGCGCCACCGCCATAACCTGTTCCTGGTACACGATCAGGCCGAATGTCCCACCCAGGATTTCCTTGAGCGGTTCTTCCAACTCCGGGTGGATGGGAATTACTTCCTGTATCCCGTTTTTGCGCAGGGCGTAGTCGGTGTGGGCGTTGGCGCCCATGGGTCCAGGCCGGTACAGCGCGAGAACTGCGGAAATATCTTCGAAGTTGTCAGGCTTCATGAGCTTGAGCAGGGACCGCATGGGTCCACCATCGAGCTGGAACACACCCAAGGTGTCACCGCGCGCAAGGAGCTCGTAGGATGCAGCATCGTCCAGTTCCAGGTTTTCCAGGTCCAGGTCAACGCCGCGGTTCATCTTGATGTTTTCCAGGGCATCCGAAATGATCGTCAGGTTTCGGAGGCCCAGAAAGTCCATCTTGATCAGGCCGAGGCCTTCGGACGTCGGATAATCGAACTGCGTGATGACCTGGCCGTCCTGGAAACGGCGCATGATGGGAATGACATCGATGATGGGGTCCGAGGACATGATGACGCCGGCGGCGTGAACACCCCATTGGCGCTTCAGGCCCTCGATGCCCAGCGCAGTCTCGAAGACCTTGGCGGCCTCGGGATCGGTGGCGATCAGCTGGCGGAAATCTCCTGCTTCGCTGTAACGCTTGGATTCCGGGTTCTGAATGTCCGCCAAGGGAATGTCCTTGGCCATGACGGCAGGCGGAAGTGCCTTGGTCAGCGTCTCGCCCATGCTGAACGGGTAGCCCAGCACTCGCGAGGAGTCCTTAAGCGCCTGCTTGGTCTTGATGGTTCCGTACGTGACGATCATTGCCACGCGCTCGTCGCCGTACTTCTTGGTGACGTAGTCAATCACCTCGGAGCGACGGCGATCATCGAAGTCGACGTCGAAGTCGGGCATGGAAACGCGGTCCGGGTTGAGGAAGCGTTCAAAGATCAGGCCGTGCTGCAGGGGGTCGAGGTCGGTGATGCGCATGGCGTAGGCCACCATGGAGCCTGCACCGGAACCACGCCCCGGACCAACGCGGATCCCGTTGTTCTTGGCCCAGTTGATGAAGTCGGCAACCACCAGGAAGTACCCGGGGAAGCCCATGGAGGTAATAACCCCGAGTTCGTAGTCCGCCTGCTTGCGGACCTTGTCCGGAATGCCTTGCGGATAGCGGTACTTAAGGCCGGTGTCTACTTCCTTGACGAGCCAGGAAGTCTCGTCTTCCCCGGGAGGACAAGGGAAGCGTGGCATGTAGTTGGCGCCGGTGTTGAACGAAACTTCGCAGCGCTCGGCGATGAGCAGCGTGTTATCGCAGGCCTCCGGGTGATCGCGGAACAGCTCCCGCATTTCCTGTGGAGATTTCAGGTAGTAGCCACTGCCCGAGAAGGCGAAGCGGGAACCGCCGTTGTCGTACGTCGGTTCCAGGAGTGTGGAACCGGACTGGATAGCCAACAAAGCTTCATGGGCCTTGGCATCGTGTTCATGCGTGTAGTGGAGATCATTGGTGGCCACCAGCGGGAGGTTGAGCTCCTTGGCAAGGCGAAGGAGGTCGCCAGTAACGCGCCGTTCAATGTCCAGCCCGTGGTCCATCAGTTCGCAGAAGTAGTTCTCCGCTCCAAAAATGTCGCGGAACTCTGCTGCGGCTTCGACAGCCTCACGGTAAAGGCCGAGCCGCAGCTTGGTCTGGACTTCCCCGGAAGGGCAACCTGTGGTGGCGATCAAGCCTTCGGAGTACGTATTGAGCAATTCCCGGTCCAGGCGGGGCCACTTGCCAAAGACTGAATCCAATGAAGCGATGGACGAGGCCCTGAACAGGTTCCTCATGCCCACGTTGTTGTAACTCAGGAGCGTCATGTGGGTATACGAGCCACCACCCGAGACGTCGTCCTTGCGCTGGCTTTCGTCGCCCCAGCGCACACGTTCCTTGTCCCCGCGGGCGGTACCCGGGGTTACATAGGCCTCGACGCCGATGATCGGCTTGATGCCCTTGTCGGTGGCCTTACGCCAAAAATCGAAGGCACCAAAGAGGTAGCCGTGATCAGTGGTGGCCAGGGCGGGCATCCCCAGGCGTTCGGTTTCATCGAACAGCTCACCGAGCCGGGCAGCTCCATCCAGCATGGAGTATTCGGTGTGGGTGTGCAGGTGGACGAACGAATCATTGCTGGAAGTCACCACGACAGTCTACCGTCCCGCCCCCGACAAAATTCGGAACCCTTGGACCGGGCAGGCCCGGAAGGGTCGCCTACGCTGAGCCCGTGGCCAGCAGGTCCAAGGCGTACTGAAGGTCCGCTGGGTAGTCGCTGGTGACTTCCACCCACTCGCCGCTCCGCGGGTGTGTGAAGCCCAGTTGCCGTGCATGAAGCCACTGCCGGGTCAGTCCCAGGTTTGCCGCGAGGCGGGGATCAGCACCGTAGGTGAGATCGCCGGCGCAAGGGTGCCGCAATGCAGAGAAGTGGACCCTGATCTGGTGCGTCCGGCCCGTTTCCAGGTGCACCTCCACCAACGTTGCTTTACCAAAGGCTTCCAGGACCTCGTAGTGGGTCACTGAGGGCCGGCCGTCTTCGATCACCGCAAAGCGCCAGTCGTGGCCAGGATGGCGGCCGATCGGGGCATCAATAGTGCCCTCGAGTGGATCCGGAAGTCCTTGCACAACCGCGTGGTAGACCTTGTCCACCGTGCGCTCCTTGAAAGCCCTTTTGAGGACTGTGTAGGCATGCTCCGTTTTGGCCACGACCATCACGCCGGAAGTGCCGACGTCGAGCCTGTGGACAATGCCCGCACGCTCGGGTGCTCCCGACGTTGAAATCCGGTAGCCGGCTCCAGCCAGGCCGCCGACCACCGTGGGTCCCACCCAGCCAGGCGATGGATGCGCCGCCACTCCCACTGGTTTATCGATGACAACGAATTCCTCGTCATCCAACAGGATCTTCAGGCCTTCCACAACTTCCTCCACGACTTCCAAGGGATCCGGCCGCTCGGGAACCGTGACGTCCAGCACCGCGCCCGCAATGAGCTTTGCTGATTTGCCGAGGGCCGCACCGCCGCTGGTGACGTTGCCTTCGGCAATGAGCAGCGCCGCAGCAGAACGGGAAATGTCCAGCAACCGTGCAAGCCCGGCGTCAGCCCGCGCTCCTGCAAGATCCTCAGGTACAACGACCGACTCACTCACCGACGGTCTCCTCGCTGGAGCCAGGAACCGGCTTGGCTGGCTTCGCGGACTTCGGTGCTGCCACTTGCCGGGTGCCATCCATGCCCACCCCGCGCAGGGTCAGCAGGCAAATGATGACAACGCCGGACACCACAGCTGAGTCGGCGATGTTGAAGATCGCAAAATTCGGTACCTGGATGAAATCAACTACATGGCCCATGGCGAAGGACGGTTCACGGAACAACCGATCGGTCAGGTTGCCCAATGCACCACCGAGCAGCAGCCCAAGTGACAACGCCCACCAGGCGGAGCCGAGCCGCCGCAACTGCAAAAGGATGGCAACGGAAACACCGGCCATGACGATCGTGAAGATCCACGTGACGTTCTCACCGATGGAAAAAGCTGCCCCTGAATTCCGGATGTAGTACCAGTGCAGCAGTGGTGGCAGCACTGGAATGCGCTCACCTTCTGTCATGGTGCTGGTCACCCAGAGCTTCGTGAGCTGGTCAAAGGCATAGGCAAAAACTGCAAAACCGGCAAAAAGCCACAGCATTGCAGGACGCCATTTTCGGACGGGAAGTTCCGGCCGCGATGCGTCGTCGGTGAGGTCGTCGGTCATAGTGCTTTCGTTCGTGGAGCGTTGCGGGTTGCTGGCGGGGTGTTAACAGCAAAAGCCGGTGGCAGAGGAGACCCCAGCCACCGGCTTTCAGAATACTTGCTAAACGTCAGCGGTTGCTTCGCCGACCTCAGGGGCAGCGACGGAACCACGGGCGTCGAGGTCGCGCAGCTGGCCCTCGATGTAGGCCTTCAGGCGCGAGCGGTAGTCACGTTCGAAACCACGGAGCTGCTCAACCTTGCGCTCCAGGACCGAACGCTGCTGCTCAAGGGCGCCAAGGATCTTGCGGGACTTCTCCTGGGCGTCGTTGACGAGGCTGGAAGCCTCGATCTGCGCCTCAGCGATAATCTTTTCCTTCTGCTGTGCACCGTCGGCAACGTGTTTGTCGTGCATCTGCTGCGCCATGGCCAACAGGCCTGCAGCGGACTCAGCGGTAGGCGTAACACCGTTGCTGGGAGCCGGTGCCTTGGCGGCAGCAGCCGCAGCGGCCTGCTCGGCTTCCTTCTTCTTGGCAGCCTCAGCAGCCTTCGCTTCGGCTTCCGCCTTGGCCTCGGCTTCCTTGTCCACCTTGACCGGGGCCGGAACCTTCTCGACGACCGGAGCCGCAGCAGTTGCCGCGGGCACAGCCGAGCCAGCTTCGCCGAGCTTCTTGCGAAGTTCGTCGTTCTCCTGGTTCAGGCGGCGCAGTTCAACCACGATCTCGTCGAGGAAGTCATCTACCTCGTCCTGGTCGTAGCCTTCGCGGAACTTGGTCGGCTGAAAGCGCTTGTTGACAACGTCTTCTGGCGTCAAAGCCATCTGGTCACCTCGTTGGTCT
>Ga0207697_10001256_pt1 | contig 13913 bp, 9 predicted proteins | sample KBSSwiS5withPhiX_FD_184293 | JGI IMG/M metagenome (GOLD analysis project Ga0207697, IMG submission 184293) | Switchgrass rhizosphere microbial communities from Kellogg Biological Station, Michigan, USA, with PhiX - S5 (SPAdes) (version 2) | ecosystem: Host-associated > Plants > Roots >... | reverse complement strand
CAGGCGTAACCGTTGGCAGCTTCACTTTCGAAGTCATCGGCGGAAGTTTGCGCGCGCCTTCATCGAGACGGCGTTCGAAATCCTGCGAAATATTCGCGTAAAACGGATACGCCGCCAGATTCGCCGCCACCGGGCGGTAACGCCAATGCTTGTACATCCATAGCCAGGGAGCGGGATTTTTCCGGACAACCGGCTCGAACTGGTCCCAGCAAGCTTGCGCCATTTCCTGAAGCGAAGCGCCGGCAGGAAATTCAATCCGGGGATGAAAAACCACGCGGTAACGCCCGCCGGGCAGCGGCTCGCAATGGACGTTGATGAGCGGCGCGCCCGTGCGCTGATGCAGCCACACGTGAGCAAAGGTGACGCATCGTTTCCGCCCGAAACACTTAATCGCCACGGTCGGCAGTTTCGCCGAAGTTGTGAGATCGCCGAGCAAGGCGAACCGTTCGCCGCGGCGCAGCGCCCGGTAGAGATGCATGACGGCGCCTTTTCGGGCTGCCACGCGATGACCGCTGCTCTGGCGCAACTTCGAGAAGATCGGATCGAGCAATGGATTCTTAAATTGCTGCGCTATCACAACACCTTCGAGACCGGCGAAGGCCGAGACAATGCTGAGCCATTCGAAGTTGCTGTAATGATAGCAACCGACAACGACCGGCTTGCCCGGGCGCGTGTCTGCCTCATCCCATGCCTCGCGATTCTCGAATTCGACATAACGCGAGAAATTTTGACTCGTTAGGCGCGGGCTCCAGAAAAAATCGAGCATGGTGCGGGCAAAATGCTGATAAGATTCGCGCACGATCTGCGCGCGGCGCTCGCTTGAAATTTCATCACCAAAAGCCACCCGCAGATTACTCAGCGCAACGCGCCGGCCCGGGCGATCGAGCATGGCTGCGAGCGAGCCGAGCAAGAGAGCCAGCCGATAACAGGCTTTGCGCGACAAAAGCGGAACGAATTTCGTGGCGGACTTGAGCCCCAGCCACTCCAGCCGGTAGCGAATTTTTTTCCAAACCGTGCGCATTGTTCCAGTTGGATATTTCGATTAATGGTGCCGCTCTTTAGACACTTACTATAGTCTTACCGCCAAACAGAGATTTTGTGACCGTGGGAGCATGAAGTGCCCGATAATTCTCTTACTGTTGATCGCATTGGGCACGCTTGTCCGGACCTTGCGCGCGACTCGGACGAATGCGCGTTCGGCACGTGAGACAAACGTCGGCAGTTTCTTCGCGCCGCGGACTGGCTGATCTTTTTTCATTATCCGAATGATCGCCGGACCGGAGAAGGCATTAAATCAATTCAAAAGTTCGTTTCGGCAAGATGCCGCCGTAACGCGGATGAAGGAGCGGCCAGGCTTTCCAACCAGGTCGCCGCGGCGACCGCTCCCCAGAATTACGCTTTTGCGTAAATCTCTGCGCCTGACTTCGCGAACTCCGTTGCCTTCTCTTTCAATCCTGATTCGATCGCTTCTGCATCCGTTAGGCCGTGTTCGGTCGCATATTTGCGTACGTCCTCCGTTATTTTCATCGAACAGAAGTGCGGGCCGCACATTGAACAAAAGTGGGCTGTTTTCGCTCCCTCCGCGGGTAACGTCTCATCATGGAACTCCCGAGCTGTCTCTGGGTCCAACGACAAGTTAAACTGGTCCTCCCACCGGAACTCGAATCTAGCCTTCGAGATTGAGTTATCTCGATACTGAGCTCCCGGATGTCCCTTTGCGAGGTCGGCTGCATGCGCTGCAATTTTATAAGCAATCACTCCGTCCTTTACGTCCTTTTTGTTAGGCAAACCGAGATGTTCTTTCGGCGTGACGTAACAGAGCATGGCGCAGCCGTACCAGCCGATCATGGCCGCACCGATCGCGCTGGTTATATGATCGTAGCCGGGCGCGATGTCGGTCGTGAGCGGGCCGAGCGTGTAGAATGGCGCTTCGTCACACCATTCGAGTTGTTTCTCCATGTTCTCTTTGATCATGTGCATGGGAATGTGGCCAGGGCCTTCGTTCATTACTTGCACATGATGCGTCCACGCGCGCTTGGTGAGCTCGCCTTGCGTATACAATTCAGCGAACTGCGCCTCATCATTTGCGTCAGCAATACTGCCTGGCCTCAGGCCGTCGCCAATGGAAAAGCTGATGTCATACGCGGCCATGATCTCGCAAATTTCGTCCCAGTGCGCATAGAGAAAACTTTCCTGATGATGCGCAAGACACCACTTGGCCATGATCGAGCCGCCGCGCGAAACGATTCCGGTCGCACGCCGTGCCGTGAGCGGAATGTAACGCAACAACACCCCCGCATGCACCGTAAAATAATCCACACCCTGCTCAGCCTGTTCGATTAACGTGTCACGATAGATTTCCCAAGTCAGTTCCTCCGCGCGGCCGCCGACTTTTTCCAGCGCTTGATAGATCGGCACGGTGCCGATCGGCACGGGACTGTTGCGGATGATCCATTCGCGCGTGGCGTGAATATTTTTTCCGGTGGAGAGATCCATCACGGTATCGGCGCCCCATTTCGTCGCCCAACGCATCTTCTCGACTTCTTCCTCGATCGACGACGCCACGGCGCTGTTCCCGATGTTGGCGTTGATTTTTACCAGGAAATTGCGGCCGATGATCATCGGCTCAGCTTCGGGATGATTGATGTTTGCGGGAATGATGGCGCGGCCGCGCGCGACCTCAGACCGCACAAATTCTGGAGTGATGGGATTGCCAATTGCCGATTGCCAATTGCCAATTGGTTCTGAGCCGGCGTGACGAAAACGGAGATCGTCGCGCATGATCACAGAACCGTTCGGCGAGGCGCCGAACGGAGCGGGCGAGGCGCCCGCGCTCCCCAGAATCTCGCGTCCAAGATTCTCGCGCAGCGCAATAAACTCCATCTCGGGCGTGATGATGCCGCGCCGCGCGTAAGCCAACTGCGTCACGCAATTGCCGGGCTTTGCCCGAAGCGGCTTACGCGCGGCGAATGTCGAATGTCGAATGTCGAATGTCGAATCCCCGTTGCGTTGCTTGGCGTGTTTCTCGGAAAGAAAACCGTCATCAATCGGCTGAACTTTTCGCCCACTGATTTCTTCCACATCGCCGCGCTCGCGAATCCATCTTGCGCGCGAGGGCGGAAGTCCTTGTGTCGCATCGCCGTGAAAATCGGGATCACCCCATGAGCCGCTCGTGTCGTACACGCGCACAGGCTCATTCGGAAGAAGTACGGGCGAGGCGCCCGCGCTACGCTCAATCTCGCCGTTCATCGACTTCGTCGGCGCGAGAGTGATTTCGCGGAACGGGACGCGAATGTCGGGATGAATCTTGCCGCGAATAAAAATCCTTCGTGAATTCGGAAAGTCGTAGCCGCGATCGTTAATCGCAATCTCTGGCGGCTCAATCCCATTGCCGGGGTCGGCGCCCCCGGCTACAGCTTCGTTTCCATTCGTGTCCATTTGTGGTTAAAACAAAAAGCCATGCGCGGAAAAATCGCATGGCTAAAAATCGGCAGTCCGGCATCGGACCCTCGCTCCCTTCGGCGGCATTACCCGCATCAGGTTCAAGGGGTCGTCCAGTCGGACCTCTCAGCCATTGCGGCTCCCCCGCTGTATTGCTCTTGCTCAGAATAGGACTCGTACGAGCGAAGTCAATGAATGAGCACCGTCAGACGCCAGTACCCTTAGACGGCACGACGACCTGCCAAACCGCCGCTTCGTCGCCTTTCTGTTTCTGCGACGATCCACCCACCGAACAGAACGCTGATCGCGAGAATGCCGCTTCCGGCAAGATCGAACCATGCGGGCCCGGTTCCTTTCGCTAACACCGAAGCAGTATCAAGTGCTAGAAACAGCAGAACAGCAGCCGCATGTCCGAACGGGAACCGTGGTGCGACAATTCCAGCTACAACTCCACCAGCGATACCCGCGAGCACTGCGCCAATTGTTCCAAGAATCATTTGGCGTGGGTTGGAGTCAACTGTCACCTGGCCGACCAGGATGTTGAACGTGAGAATTGTTCCGCCGGCAACAACCAAATATCCGCCGACGACCGCAGCCACGCTGCGGAAGGCGAAAACGAATCGCAGCAGCACCAAGGATTTTACATCATTTTGTGCCTCTCGCCTAAAGCGATACGCCAGCCGCGATGTCGCGACCGCATGCCAAAAAAAAGCGCCTGCGGTGGCCGCTATTCTTTTCTCTGCGCGTCCGGCGTCGTTCCTTCCGCTTTTATATTGGTATGGAAAATGGCGAGCCATTGACCGTTCTCGAGTTTCCAAACGGATCCGGCGTTGTAGGCGCCGGACATATCCTTTCCATCCACTGTGCCTTCGACCTTCACCTTATAGGTCGTAACGATGACGTCTTTTTCATCGGAAAAAATTTCGAAATCACTAAACTCAAATGATTTCATGTCCCACTTTTGCATATCGGTCAGTTCATTCTGGAGACTGGTGGAGACGCGATTTGCGTAAACGCAGCGGATATCTTTATCGACGACTTTCTTGAAGGCGTCCGCGTTCTTGTCCTTGAACGCCTGCCACGCTGATTTTTCCTTGGCTTCCATGGCGGCCTTGTCCGGCGTTGCGGCGATGGAAACTGCGATAGTCGCAAAGAGGGCGAACAATGTGTAGCTGATATATTTTTTCATAATTGCTTTCGTTGAGGTTGAGTGCAGATCATCTGGTGTATTCGAGCAGACCGTCAAGGGCAATCGGCACTCTGGCCAAATACACCTTACAAACCTTCAAATCGTCGGCGCAGCACGATCCCCCGCCGGCCCGACAGCCATGATGGCTGTGCTACGTCACGGGACAATGGGAGCGGATTGAAGAGATGCTGTCGGCGCAGGAGTTGGCATCTGCGGCTGCGGCGGTGCGAGTAGGGCGGAGCGGCCGACCAGCTCGAGTAAGCTTGCGTCTGCTTCTTTTACAGTGGCTTCCGGAATACCGGGGTCGCTTGCGTCTACTTCTTTTACAGTGGCTTCCGGAATACCGCGGTCAACGGGCGCCGACTTCGCCTGGCGACGATAATCGGCAACGATCATCGGCGGCTGTTTCTTGACCGGCAGCGCCTGGTAGGTTTCGATTCCTATCCCGATCGCGCCCGCCAGCTTCGCGCGCCAATCTTTGTTCGAGATCAGTTTGCTTTCGCCGCGCTCCGTCAAAAATCCACCCTCGATCAGCACCGCCGGAACTTTCGTCAGCCGCAGCACAGCGAAACGCGCGCGCTTAATACCACGGTCGTACTCAGGGAGGTGACCGAGAAGCGAATGATAAATGCATGCGGAGAGCGCCATGCTTTGCGCATCCACCGAACTGCCGGGCTGGTTGTTGAACGCGCGCGCAGCCACGTTTCCGTCAGAAGTTGAGGGCGCACCGCGCGGTGTGAAGGAAAAAATTTCGAACCCCGTGGCGTTGGGATCATCACCACTCGAGTTGAAATGAATGCTGACAAAAATCGCATTGGGCGCACGGTTTGCGATCTGCGCTCGCACTTCCAACGGCACAAAGTAATCGCCCTCGCGAGTCATAATCACCTTCAACCCTTTGGCCTGCAAAAGCGGACGGAGTTTTCGCGCGACATCCAGTGCAAAATCTTTTTCCGCCCCGTAACGGCTCAGCTGGCCCTTGTCGTGGCCGCCATGCCCGGGGTCCAGGACGACCGTCTGGATATTGCCCAGATCTGCGACTCGGTGCGGCCGCACAAGTGGCTCAATGGTTTTGGCCAGGTCAGTGCGCGTCACCAAAAATTTTCCATCCTGTTCAATCACGGGAAAGCACAACCAACTTCGAGCACCATTGATGATGGCTTCCCTGCTGCCGCTGACGAATTCCAGCGGGTGATCAGCTGTGTTTGCCTGTATTTTCTCTCCGGACGGCACGACTTCTGCGGGCAAGCCGTAAAACTTGGAAATGTTTTCCACGCTCAAATAATCGTGCCCGTCTATTTTGATTACCTGCCATTCACCCTCAGCAATTGCCATTGAAGACAATAGGGCCAAAAAAGCGAAGACAAACGCGAGAACCGAACAACGCTTCACCAATAGGGGCATGCCTGCGCTATCGTATCAAAAACTCCGTCCATCTCAAGAGTGACGGCTTCCAAGTCTCGAAAAACTTTCCGAGCGCCGGCCTCCGCGGAGCCCTATGCGGGATGCAAATCCGTCACCGCTTCTGCATCGAAACTCCGAATTTGACTTAGGGATTTTTCGCGCTAAACACCGGAAATGTTTTTTCCCATTCGCCGCGCCACCCACGGTTCGATCGCATTACTTGTCGCGGTAACTCTGACACCGCTCGCGATGGACGCCGCTCCGAAAAGCAAAAAATTTCCGAAATGTTGTGTCTGGCGCGTGACTAACGCGAAAGCGCCATTTTATCTCGTGGGCTCAATTCACGCGCTGAGCGGAAAAGATTATCCACTGCCGAAGCCTTATGACATTGCGCTGCAAGGCAGCACTCGTTTCCTCTTTGAATTCGATCCAACCCGGCACGAGGAATTTCAAAAGAAGTTTGAGGCCGCGGCGAAATATCCGCCGGGCCAGGACCTTCGTTCAAAGATTAGCCCCGATTTGCTAGCATGGCTCCGCGAAAACATGTTCACCGTAATACCCAACGCTCGTGACGGAAATGGAGAGGGATTCGCGGGCTTCGACAGCCAGTTTCGCTACAAGCCCTGGTGGATCGCCCAGCATCTAGCCGCACCGGCGTCGTACAGCAAAGCATCTGCTTCCCATGGATTGGACAATTATTTTGTGGATCACGCCATCAAATTGGGAAAAGAGATCGGCGGACTGGAGTCGGTTAACGAACATGTAGCGGTGATGGGTGGGTTGTCCGATCGAGACAGTGAGTTCATGCTGCAGGACGCACTAACTCACCCCGACAACGGCGACAAGGAGTCCGGCAGGATGTACAAAGCATGGCGGAAGGGAGACACCAATGCGCTGTGGGCAGGCGACGCGACGTTGCGGTCAAAAGCACCCAGGATTGCGGCGCGTTTCGTCGATGACCGCAACGTGAAATGGATTCCGAGAATCGAGACGGAACTGAAGACCGGCAAGCCCACCGCAATTGTCGCGGGCGCGCTTCATTTTTCCGGGCCGCGCAGCGTGATCGCGCTATTGCAACAGCGCGGGTACGTGATCGAGCAGTTGTAACTTCACTCCACTGCACACACACAGCTCCGGCGCAACGACCCTTCCCCCGCGACGGTCGCTTCAACGGAAGCGCGTGTGGAAGGTCTAATCCGATCAACAAATTGGAACCGCCCATCTTATTCTGTTTCTAAATCATGAAATCGCTTATCACCATCACCACTTCGGTTGTTTGTTCGTTGGCCGCCGTTATTGCGGCGCCCCAGGGACAGACCGAGCAAGATCCCCTGCCGCTCGAACCCAACAACAGGGATTTATCAGTAAAACCGGGCGACGATTTTTTCCTGTTCGCCAATGGCAGCTGGATCAAACAGACAGAGATTCCGCCCGAATATTCCCGATGGGGCGCGTTTAATGAGCTGATCGAGCTCAACAACGATGCACTGCACGCCATCGCTGAAAAGGCGTCGAAAACCCCGGTCGACCCGAAGCTTGCGCCGGAAACACAAAAGGTCGGTGACTATTACGCGAGCGGAATGGACGAAAAAGCAGTCGAAGCCGCGCGCATAACGCCCCTGACGGAGGAGTTCCAGAAAATCGATGCAATGAAAGACCGACAGGATGTGCTGAAGGAGATCGGGCACCTGCACAGCATCGGCATCAATGCATTCTTCAATTTTGGCTCGGGCCAGGACGCCAGGGACAGCACGCACGACATCGCCCAGGCGCTGCAGGGCGGACTCGGCATGCCGGATCGAGATTACTACACAAAGCAGGACGCCGACATGAAAGAGAAGCGCGAAAAGTACATCGCACACGTGACGAAGGTGCTGACCTTGTTAGGCCAGCCGCCGGAGAAAGCGGCCGAAGACGCAAAGAAGATCATGGCGTTGGAAACGAAATTGGCCGAAGCATCGCGCACGCGGGTGGAGCTGCGCGACCCGATCAAGAATTACAACAAGATGGCGGTCCGACAACTGCAGGACCTGACGCCAGATTGGAAGTGGAGCGATTACTTCAACTCGATCAACCTGCTCGAGCCGGCGAACGTCAACGTACATCAGCCGGAGTTTTTCAAAGCGGTGAACAATCTGTTCAAATCGACAGCGCTGGATGATTGGAAGGCATACCTCCGTTGGAATCTGATTAGCGCGACCGCGCCATATCTTTCGAAGGATTTCGTCGACGAGGATTTCGATTTTAACCAGAGAGTCCTGCGCGGCACCCAGCAGAACAAGCCGCGCTGGAAACGCGTGGTCACTTCAGAGGACAGCGACATTGGTGAGGCGCTTGGCAAGCTGTACGTCGGCTCTTATTTCCCGCCCGAGGCGAAAGAGCGCGCACTCGAACTCGTGAACAATTTGAAGGCGGCGTTGGCAGATCGAATCAAAACGCTCGATTGGATGGATGAGGCGACAAAAAAGGAAGCACTCAAAAAACTCGCCGCGATGAACGTCAAGATCGGCTATCCCGACAAGTGGCTCGATTATTCAATGCTGGAGATCGACCGCGGTCCGTTCGTTATGAACACGCTGCGCTCCGAAAAATTTGCAGCCGATCGGGACCTGCAAAAAATCGGCAAGCCAGTCGACCGCACCGATTGGGGAATGACCCCGCCGACGGTGAATGCTTATTACAACCCGACCATGAACGAGATCGTCTTTCCGGCCGGCATTTTGCGGCCACCGTTCTTCTACGCGAACGCAGATGACGCGGTGAACTACGGCGGTATCGGCGCGGTCATTGGCCATGAAATGACGCACGGCTTCGATGATCAGGGACGCCAATTCGATGCCGATGGCAATCTGCGCGATTGGTGGTCCAAGAAATCGGCAGCCGAATACGACAAGCGACGCAAAGCGGTCGTCGATCAATATTCGGCGTACACGCCCCTGCCGGGGCAGCATGTGAATGGCGAACTCACACAAGGCGAAAACATAGCGGATATCGGAGGAGTGAAGCTTGCTTACGCCGCGTTGCAGAAGGCGCTCGACAAGCAGCCGGAGGACCGCGACAAAAAGATCGACGACCTGACACCGGAGCAACGCTTCTTCCTATCTTTCGCCGCGATCTGGCGGTCAAAGATCCGCGATGAAGATCAAAAGCTGCGGCTCACCACAGATCCGCATTCGCCTGCGCAGTTTCGCGTGAACGGCCCACTCGCGAACATGCCGGAATTCCAAAAGGCCTTCAATGTGCCTGATGGTTCGGCAATGGTTCGCCCGGCGGACAAACGCGTCAACATCTGGTAGGCGTTCCCCTGTAGAGCGTCTGTGTCAGACAGCAAGCGTCTCATTAACACCGCGCTTCAGCGCGGTGTTACGCCGCGCGTTCGAAAAATCGTTTTAAACGGTTTTCATTTGCCGTGTTACAGAGGCACTGGGCTAAAGCCGCGGTGTTAATGATATCAGCGGCGCAAGGAAATTAAGGCTTGCCCCGCCACGCACTTTGTGAACCCTCTGCCAGAGTGAACTTATTGGAACGCGTCACATCGTTCGCGATCGCCCTTGCAGCAGCGGTGCTTTCGATTGCCACCGCCACACGCTTAAGTGCCACGGCAGAGTACGATTACAAGTCGGGAGAATATCTTGTGGCCAAAGACGGCTTATCACCGGACAAGCAATTCGCCATTGTATGCGGCGACAACAAGTTCGGGGTTTATTTAATGGACGCTAAGACCAGGGAACTGCTTGGTGAACTTAAAGATGTGGCGACGGGACTCGACACCGCGCCCGAGGCTTATCGCGTGCACTGGTCTCCTGATTCAAAATATGTCGGAGTCTGTTCGCGTGAGGAACGGCATTATGCCGCGAACGTCATTTATCGAATCGAAAATCGGCACGCTTATGTGGTGGAGGGTCCGGAACTCCGCTGTCATGCAGTACCGGACTTTTGCCAGTTGGAAGACAAACTAACCAAAGAGGCGGACGCGGAAAAAAACGGCGTCGAAACGGATGCCATCTGGAAAATCCAGCAGAACGCAAGAGGCTCCGAAATCAAAGAATGGCTGTCGCCAACACGGTTCATCGTCTTTGAAGAATCGGGATTTAAGGTCAAACAAGATGACCCATCCGCATCACTGGGGAATTATGCCAAGGTTGAAAAGGTAAAACCGAACGATGATTCAGGCGTCGACGTGTATCGGATTTCTTTCAAAGCGGAGGGCGAATGTGAATTGTTGCCCGGCGACAAATCTCGCGTGATCAGCACGCACCCGGTGAAAACACAGAAGTGAGGCGCGGCGTTATTCCTTCACCACTTTGCCACCCCAGCTCAAAATTTTCGCTTTCGTGCCGGCGGCTTCGGCTTCCTTGATATTGCCGGCGCGGTTGTAGAACAGCGAAAGACTTGTCCAGCCGATCTGGTCGTTAGGCCGCAATTCTACCGCCCGCTTGCCAGCTCCGATCGCTTCCTCGAATCGCCCCAGCTTCATCAGCGCCATCCCAAGCGCGTGCCAGCCATCGAAAAAATCGGGATCAAGCTCCACGCATCGCCGATATTTCTCGACCGCGCTGTCCAGATCACCGATTGCGACGTCGCCGCTGGCGTCATCAAAAATCTCGTCGGGCGTTGCCATTTATTTGTCTCACACAACGACCACAACGGTCACAAATAAACACCGACAGAAATTACTACTTCGTGTCCTTTGTAGACTTTGTGTGAGCCCTAACTCTTCTTAAATTCCAAGCCTGCCGCCTGCTGCCGGTCGCGCAACCATTCCACGAGAACAATACGCTCCTTGTTATCAAGCACTCTCTTTTCGAAGGCTGCCCTTTTCTCCCCGGCAGTCGCGTCCCCGAGAGGCTCTCGCTTTTCTAAAATCGCAATAAGTCCATCCGTACCAGGCGATACATACTCGGTAACCTCGCCGGGATTTAGCAATGCCACCGCGTTTTTAATCGTGATGAGCTCAGGCGACTGTTGTTTTTGCTCGGCGCCATCGGATTTTTCCGATTCCTCATCGATCAATGAAAACGCCTCAAGCTTCTCTGGCTTTACGCCGGCTTTTGCGATGACGGCTTCAAGTCCCCGCCCGCCGGGAGATTTTTTGGCTTCGCGAAGTTGTTGCACCAGCTCCGCGCCTTTGGTCTGCATTAATTCGCGCGCCCGCGTCTTCTTCAACTCATCGACGATTTTCGGTTTCGCTTCTTCGGCTGCGAGCGGCCGCGCCTCAGTCTTGCCGGTCAAATGCAAAACATAAAATCCATCCGCCACTTGAATGGCATCGCTGTGTGGCTGCTGGTCCGAAAGTTTGAAAGCAGCCGTGCCAAGCTGTGGATCCCCTTTCAGCTGCGGATCAGGCTCCGCACCAGTGAATTCGCCGGTCTCGTGCACTGGCAGTTTAGATTTCGCTGCCGCCTGCTTGAAGTCCGCGTCCTTTTCCAGCAGCGCCTGCGTGAAGTCGGTCGCGCGATCGGCGAGTTTCTGTAACGCCTCGATCCGTTCTCTGCCCGTCAACTTCTTCTCCTCTTCACTTAGCGTCAGTTGAACAAACTCGACCTTGCGTTTCTCGTCGGTTTTCAGCTCTGCCTTGTGTGCATCGTAATACTTCTGCACATCTTCGTCGTTGATCTTGATGTCCTTGTCGAAATCGGCAGGGCGAAACCGAATCACGTTAACGTAGAGTTTGTCGTAGCCGCGCTGAAAATTTTCATCCAACTCACTCTTGGGAATCGAAACGCCAGCGGCCAGAAGCTTTTGGATTTCGCTCAGAGAGATCTCATCGCGCACGAGTTGTTCGATGTGCTCTTCAGCCAGACCGAGCGGCGCCAGCCCGTTCTGCACAAGATCATTGAACTTATTAATGTCGAAGCCCGAATCGCCCTGGAAAGCCGGCAGCTTTCGCACGACCTCAGCAACCTCCGAAGCACTCGGGCGCAGTCCCAGCCGTTCCGCTTCGTGCCGCAGGACGAGCAGATTAACGATGAATTGGACCGCTCCCTGGTTCGGGTCTAATCCTGCGCCTGCCGTCATCGTCCCCACAAAATCAGACATGCCAAGGGTCTGTGCCAGATTGAGGAGCCGTGCTGACTGTTGCGCCTCCAGCATCGAAACGTTTCGATCATAGATGCGAGCAAATTGGTCCTTGCCTATCGCGCCGTAATCCGGCGTCCTGACGAAGTAGAAGATGAATGGGATCGCCAGAATGGCGATGACGATCATTAGCCAATCTTTGTGCCTGCGCAGTAACTTCATCATAAGGGACGGAAATTAGCGGTGACGTATGCCCGCCGCAAATCCGGCGGGAAATCCCAAGATCCAAGCTCCAAATCCCAGGGAAATCTCAAACTGCAAATTTTGAATCAATCGGGCTTTGATCGTTTAGGATTTGGTTGGTTGAAACTTGTTTGGGATTTGGTTTTTGGAATTTGGGATTTTGGTCGAGCAACTTCTGCCGTTTCCTGAATGATCTCCCACGCCTTGCGCAGATGCTCTTCTGTCGTAAGCACATTGCCGAGGCCAATTCTCATTACCGTTTGGCCGCACAATTTTGTTTGCGTCAAATACGCACGCCCGGAAGCGTTGATCCGCTCTACGATGTCACTGTTCAATTGGTCGAGCTTGTCCGCTGTAGCCGGGATCGGTGACCCCGGCCCGGCATTACCGATACCGGCTACAAACCGAAAACACACCACGCCCATGCTGGGTTCCGCGGATAACTCGAAGCGACCGTCTTTTTTGATCAAGTCGGCGAGCAGGTTCGCCAGGCGAATTTGTTCGCGCAGGCGGGCAACAACTCCGGCCCGGCCTAACGAGCGCCAGATCACCCACGCTTTGAGCGCGCGGAATCTCCGGCCGAGCTGGATCCCGTAGTCCATATAGTTTTTCTCCGCCTCGACCGTGTCACCACGCAAATATTCTGGCACGAGACTGAACACGCGCCGCAATCGTTCGAGGTCGCGCACATAAAGCACGCTGAAATCGAGGGGCACAAAGACCGTTTTGTGCGGATTGATCACGATCGAATCCGCCAGCTCCCAGCCTTTCCTTAGCCACTCGTACTCCGGCAGCATTGCAAATCCACCACCGTAAGCGGCGTCGATGTGCAGCCAGATTTTTGCTTCGCGGCAAAGGTTGCCGATGTCGCCAACGGGATCGACGCTTGCAGTCGACGTCGTTCCAACCGTGGCAATGACCGCCATCGGCTGAAGTCCATTCCGCCGATCTTCTCCGATACTTTGGCCTAACGAGTTTATGTCCATTCTGAACTGATCGTCGCTGGGAACCCGGACCACGTTTTCCTCACCCAGGCCGAGGGCGATGGCCGCTTTCTCAGCCGAGCTATGCGCCTGATCGGAGGTGTAAATGCGAAGCCGCGGCAGGTTGCGATCGCTGAGTCCAAGTTTTCTCGTCGCTGGCGCGGCTTCGTCGCGCGCGACCGCAAGCGCATGCATGATCCCAACCGACGCTGTGTCGTAAATCACGCCCTCGAATTCGTCAGACAAACCGACCCATTGCCGTAGCCACTCCATGGCAACGGTTTCAAGCTCGGTCGCGGCGGGACAGGTGCGCCACGTCATCGCGTTCACGTTTAACGGCGCGCTGAGAATTTCGCCCAGAATTCCCGGCGCGGTGCTAGTCCAGCCGAAGTAACCGAGAAACATTGGGTGGCACCAGTGCACCATGCCGGGAACGATGATCTGATCGACCTCGGTGAGAATTTTCTCAAACGGCTCGCCTTCTTCGGGCGCGCACTTGGGGAGTTGCTCTCGGATAGCGCCAGGTTTGCGATCAGGCGCGACACGCAGCGTTCCGATATTTTCGCGAAAATCCGCAATCCAATCTGCAAGTTCATGCAATTGTTTGCGGAATTCCTCCGACGGCGTGTCACCGA
>Ga0207697_10001251_pt1 | contig 13930 bp, 12 predicted proteins | sample KBSSwiS5withPhiX_FD_184293 | JGI IMG/M metagenome (GOLD analysis project Ga0207697, IMG submission 184293) | Switchgrass rhizosphere microbial communities from Kellogg Biological Station, Michigan, USA, with PhiX - S5 (SPAdes) (version 2) | ecosystem: Host-associated > Plants > Roots >... | reverse complement strand
ACCTATTCCGATACGCCCGCAGAAACGTTTTCCAGCACCACAGCCAAGCCCTGCCCCACCCCGATGCAGATCGCCGCGACTCCCCAGCGCTGCCCGGAAGCCTGCAGGGAACGGGCAAGCGTCCCGAGGAGGCGGGTACCGGAGGCACCCAGTGGGTGGCCCATCGCAATAGCCCCGCCATGCTGGTTCACGATCGAGGGGTCGATCCCCCACGCGTCAACGCACGCCAGCGACTGCGCGGCGAACGCTTCGTTAAGTTCGACGGCGCCAACCCGGTCCCAGCCGATACCCGCCTTCGCGAGGGCCTTGTTCGCCGCCTCCACTGGAGCGAACCCGAAGAACTGGGGATCGTTGCCATGAGCACCACGGCCGGCGATACGGGCCAGCGGCTCCATGCCGAGGATCGAGGAAGCTGCTTCCGAACCGATCCACGCAGCCGAAGCTCCATCATTCAAAGGCGAGGCGTTCCCGGCGGTGACCGTACCGCCGTCGGGCCCGTCAGCCTCGGGACGGAAAACGGTCTTCAAACCAGCAAGCTTCTCCGCGGATGAACCGGCTCGGATGCCCTCGTCACGGACCAAGTCAGTGCCCGGAACCTGCGAAACCAGTGAATCGTAGAAGCCTTCGTTCCAGGCGGCGTCGGCGAGGTTGTGCGAGTCAGCCGCAAACTGGTCCTGGCGTTCACGGGTGATCCCGTACTTCTCGCGCAGCCGCTCGGTGGCTTCGCCCAGTGAGATGGTCCAGTCCTTGTTCATGGCCGGGTTCACCAGGCGCCAGCCGAGCGTGGTGGACGCGAGCGTCATATCACCGGCCGGGTAGGGCTTGGAGGTCTTCGGCAGGACCCACGGCGCACGGGACATGGACTCTGCCCCGCCCACGAGGATGAGTTCGGCGTCGCCGGCATTGATCTGGCGGGACGCAATAATCGCCGCATCCAACGACGAACCACAGAGACGGTTGACCGTTGTCCCGGGAATCGACACGGGCAATCCTGCCAGCAAGGTCGCCATCCGGGCCACGTTGCGGTTTTCCTCGCCGGCACCGTTGGCGTTGCCAAACACCACTTCGTCGATCCGTTCAACATCCAGCCCAGGAGCCCTCTTTACGGACTCACGGACCACGTGGGCAGCAAGGTCATCGGGACGGACAGCAGCAAGTCCGGAGCCGAACTTGCCAAAGGGTGTGCGTACGGCGTCGTACACGTAAGCCTGGTTCATGGGGATTCCTTTGTTTCTCTCTGCCCAACTAGGGGACAGTAAACGTCGCTGTGAGCCTTCAATGGGACATGTGCTGTCCCCTAGTTGGGTTCGTTGGTGTCGATCTCGGCGAATACTTTCTGCGCCGTCTTGAAGGCCGAGTTGGCCGAGGGAACACTGCAATAGATTGCGGTCTGCAGCAGGATTTCCTTGATCTCGTCCCTGCTCAGGCCGTTGTTGAGGGCCGCCCGGATGTGCATCGCGAGCTCCTCCCAGTGACCGTGCGCCACCAGTGCCGTGAGGGTGACGGCGGAGCGCATTTGCCGGCTAAGACCGGGCCGCGTCCAGATGCCACCCCACGCGATCCTGGTGATCATGTCCTGATAGTCCTCGGTGAAGGAGTCCATGTTGCCGTTCGCGCGGTCCACGTGCTCATTGCCGAGCACTTCGCGACGTACCGCCATGCCGGCGTCGTAAATGTCCTGCGCGGTGGCGCCCGGCTGAACAGCACCATTCCGCTCGGGAGATGAAGAGGTCATCGTCCGTTCTCCTTCATAAAGGTCCGCATCAACCCGGCCACAACTGCAGGCGCCTCCGCTGGCGCGAGGTGCGCGACGCCGTCGAGCGCCACCGTCTGAGCGGTACCGCCGCCTGCGGTGATACCGGAAACAACAGCTTCGGCCAGTGATGGCGGCGCCACAGAGTCCTCGACGCCGGCAATCGCCTGGGTGGGAACGGTGATGCTGCCGAGCTGCTCGCGGACGTCGAATGCGGCGAGGGCTTCACAGCAGAACGAGTAGCTGAAGCGGTCGGCGTCGCGGAGTGAGTGCAGGAGGCGGCTGCTGATTTCCGGCTGGCGGTCCATAAAGCCGGGACCGAACCAGCGCTCGGCGGAGCCTTGGATCATCACCGGCGTCCCCAGTTGGCGCACGGTTTCGGCGCGCTCCAGCCAGCCTTCAGGCGTGCCGATCTTGGCGCCGCTGCACTGCACGGACAGGCTGCGGAGGCGGTCGCCATGCTTGATGCCGAGTTGCAGGCCGATGGCGCCGCCCAGCGAGACGCCCGCGTAGTGGAAGTTCGCGCCCGGGCTCACAAGGTCAACAAGGTCGACCACAGCGTCCGCCAGTTCCGCGATATCGAAACCTTCGGTGGCGGCCGGCGAGATGCCGTGGCCGGGGAGATCCCAGCCGATGACGTCGTACTCGTCGCCAAGCAGCGCTGCCGTTTCGGTCCAGAGCACGGTGGAGGTGCCCAACGATGGGCCGACCACAAGGAGCGGCTTCGTTCCGAGTTCGCGCTGTGGGGACAGCAGAACGGCCTTGACGGTTGGCTTAGCCACGGGTGGCTCCCTTCGTTGAGATTCCTGCGAAGACCGGATAGGCGGCAAGGATCCTGCGCGTGATCTCGGCGGCTTCACCGAGGTAGCTCGCGGGATCCAGAAGTGCCTCAAGACCCGCATCAGAAAGCTTGTCCGCAGGGACAGCCTCGCGCAGCAGCTTGGTGTAGATCCGGGTCTGCTCGGCCGCGGGCGCTTTGCGCGTTTCATCGACGACGTTCTGCAGCTTTTGTTTTCCGTCCGAACCCAGGAGAGGCACGACGGCGGCCATCACACCTTCGCTGAGCAGCAGCGGTCCCGAAATCTCGAGGTTCCGGCGCATCGCGTCCGGGAAGACACGAAGACCTTCCATGAGTTCACGGAGATGTCCAGCGGACCCCAAGGCCAGGGCGAGCAGCTGGCGCAGGGCAGGCCATTCGCTGTGCCAGGCGCCGTCCGGGCGCTCGTCGTTGAAGGTGGCCGCCGCGAGGTGCAGCTGCGACGCGAGGCCGGGTGCCTGCAGCGCCGCGCTGCGGATGAGTACTGACAACACAGGGTTCTGCTTCTGTGGCATGGCCGAGGAAACCCCGCGTCCGGCAGCCAATGGTTCGCCGAGCTCGGCGACTTCCGGCCGGCTCAGGAACAGCAGGTCCGCGGCGATTTTGCCGAAGGAATCAATCAGCGCAGCAAGTCCATCGCCAAGGGAGGTGACGGTCAGGCGGTTCGTGTGCCAAGGGGCAGGCGCGGTTGCAAGGCCAAGCTTTGAGGCCAAAGAATCCGCCAGATCAAAGGGAGTGCTCTGCAAGGAAGCAGTCAGCTTGGTTGCCGACGCCAACGTCCCGCCGGCCCCGCCAAACTGGATGGGTAGTTCAAGCGCTTCCATCCGCGCAGCCGCAGCGGCCACACCGTGGAACCACTGCCCGGCCTTGAGCCCGAACGTATATGGCAGCGCGTGCTGCGTCAGGCTCCTGCCCACGCAAAGGGTCTCCGCATGCTGTTCCGCCAAGGTGGCGAGCGCCGTCGTCGTGCGTTTCACGTCAGCGAGCAGTGAAGAAATGGTGCGGCTGGCGAGCAGCATGAGGGCGGAGTCGAGGACGTCCTGGCTGGTGAGGGAGGTGTGGACAGCGGAAGCCGCACCCGAGTCCACGGACTTCACTCGTGCCCGGAGGTCGCCGAGCAAGGGAATCACAGGGTTGCCCCCGCCTTGGGCGCGTTCCGCCACAGAAACGACGTCGTAAGAGCCGGGATCGGCGGCTTCGGCCACCACGGCGGCGGAACCGGCGGGGACGAGCCCCGCCTCCTCGAGGACGACAGCCCAGGCGGCTTCGACGTCGAGGATCGCCGCGATCACGGCACGATCGCCCGTAAGCGCCGCAACAGCGGGCGACGCCGAAACCGGGCTAAGGAGGCCGAAGTCGCCGTCGGTCATGGCTGTGAGTCCGCGTTGACGCTGGTTTCCAGCGAACCGTCCTGCTGGAAATCCAGGAATACAGTTTCGTCGCCGCCCTGCAGTCGGATGTCCCAGGTGAGGCCGCCATCGGGGTCGCGACGGGCGATCAGGGTCTTGCGACGCTCGGGATCCAGGGAGCTAAGGAGCGGATCGTTGGCCAGCGCTTCCTCATTTTCCGGAAGATACACGCGGGTGAAAAGGCGGTTCATGAGGCCGCGGGCAAAGACCGCCACGGAGATGAACGGGGCCGAACCCGGCGAGGTGGGTCCGGGGTTGACGGTAGTGAACGTGTAAACGCCGGAGTTGCCCACGGAGCCGCGGCCCCAGCCGGTGAAGGTGTAGCCATCGCGGACCAGGGAGCCGGTGCGCTGGACGATGTTGCCCTCGGAGTCCGGCTGCCAAATTTCAAGGATGGCGTCCGGGATGGTGTTGCCGGCGCCGTCGTAGACCGTGCCTTGGAGGCGGATGCTTCCCGGGCTGCCCGGGGCGAGGAGTTCGTTGTCCTTGTTAAACGGGAGGGCGTAACCGTAGAAGGGTCCGACGGTCTGGCCCGGTGTGGGTGTCAGCTTGCTCATGTGCTTACTCCTCGTCCCCGGCGTCGCCGAATGCTTCGTTCTCTGTCCAGGTCCGCTTGGAGCCGGTCAGGATGATGTCCCACTTGTAGCCAAGGGCCCATTCGGGGCTGGTCAGCTCGTGGTCGTACTCGGCCACCAGGCGGTCGCGGGCATCCTGGTCCACGATGGACTGGTAGATGGGGTCCAGCGGGAAGAGCTGATCGCCCGGGAAGTACATCTGGGTGACGATGCGCTGCGTGAACTCCGAGCCGAACATGGAGAAGTGGATGTGGGCCGGGCGCCAGGCGTTCAGGTGGTTCTTCCACGGGTACGCGCCGGGTTTGATGGTGGTGAAGCTGTATGAGCCGTCGTCACCGGTGATGCAGCGGCCGACGCCGGTGAAGTTCGGGTCCAGCGGTGCGGGGTGCTGGTCGCGCTTGTGGATGTAGCGGCCGGCTGCGTTGGCCTGCCAGATTTCCACGAGTTGGCCCGCAACCGGGCGGCCGTCGCCATCAAGAACGCGGCCGGCAACAATGATGCGCTCACCCTGTGGCTCACCGTTGTGCTGGATGGTCAGGTCCGATTCCAGCGCGTGCACGTCCTGGTGGCCGAACGCCGGCGAGTAGAGCTCGATCGTCTCCGGGTCCGCGTGGTGCAGGCTCTTGGTCGGGTGGCGCAGGATGCTGCTGCGGTACGGGGCGTAATCCAGCCGGGGCATGGTCTCCGGCGCCTTGCCGTTCTTCAGTGCCTCCGCATAGCGGTCCCCGATGCCCTTCATCTCAGCACTGAGATCCGCCTGGGTTTCCACTTTCTTGGAATCATGCGCTGCATGTGCCTCAGCGGGCTGCACAAGCTCCTCGGATTCGAGCGCTTGTGCAGAGTTGACCTGTGCAGTCTGTTCTTGTGGCACAGTCGGCTCCTTTCGGTTGATGGCTTCGTTATGGGTCTAAATGCGGTGCAGCGAGTCGTATTGGACGGCGTGGCGCACCGGCGCGTTGGGCGCCCCGTAGCCGTCGTAGTTGCCGCGGCGTTCCACCATTTCGAAGAACACGCTGCCAACCGTGGCGGTGTAGAAGTGGAGGAATTCTCCGTTGGCGTCGCGGTCGTACAGGAGATTGAGCTCCTTGAGGGTGGCGAGGAAATCCGGTTCAAGATCGAACCGCGCGTCCAGGTCTTCGTAGTAGTTGGCCGGAATCTGCAGGAACTCGAGGCCCCGAACGCGGGCCGCCCGGGCTGTACCCACGAGGTCGTCCACGGCGAACGCGATGTGTTCCTGGTACGTTTTGCGGGCAGTCTGCGCCTGCTGTGCCGGTGCCAGGTTCAGCACCAGCCTGACTGAGCCGTCCGAGGTCTCCATGACCTGCGAGCGCACCAGGCCGCTGGGGCTCGGGACTTCGGCGAACGGCTGCGGTTCAAGGGCCAGGGCGCTGGTGTAGAACAGGACGGCTTCGTCGAAGTGCTGCCACGGCTGGGCCAAATTTACGTGGTCAATCACGGCGTTTTGTACGCCGGAGACGTGTTCCAGCCCCTCGCCGAACTCGTGCGTCCACGCGGCAGTCCCGTCCGGGCTGCCCTGGCACAGGAAGATTTCGGTGGAGTCCGGCGCGGAGATGCCTTGGAACACTTCCTCATCGGCTTGGACCTTGCGGGCAACCACCGGCGCCTTGAGTTGCTGGGCGCGAGCGGAGGCAATCACGGGAGAGTCGACGTCGAATCCTAGAGCGGCAATAGCCGGTTCGGCGTGTTGTGCCGCTTGCTCGTTGATGATCACGCGCGCCTGGCCCATGGTCCAGAGCTGGACGTCCTTGGTGCGGTGGCGGCCCTCGAACTCGAAGCCAAGCTGGCCAAGGAGCTTCTCAAGCTGGGCGGTGTCGTCGGCCTTGACCTCGGCGAAGTTGAAGCCGGCGGGTTCGTTCACCTTGGGCAGCGTGGCCAGCTCCATGGGATAACGACGCCGGGAGGCGCTTCCGTTGCTGCTTGCGGAGTCCGCGGAGGTACTTTCGAGCCACTTGGCACTCTGCTCCTCCAGCCAGATCAGGGAGCGCATGGCGTCGACGGCTGTCCGTTCGACGTCCGACTGCCGGAAGACATCGTTGAAAACTTCCAGCGAAACCGGACCCGTATAGCCGGCGCGGACCACGTGGCCCATGAACTTGGCGAGCTCGAACTGGCCCTCGCCGGGGAACACCCGGTAGTGGCGGCTCCAGGAGAGGACGTCCATGGAGAGCTTGGGGGCATCGGCAACCTGGACGAAAAAGATCTTGTCCGCGTTGATGTCCTCGATCGGCGCGGTATCCCAGTCGCGGGAAAGGATGTGGAAGGAGTCCAGGCACGTTCCGAGGTTCGGGTGGTCCACCATCTCGACCAAGCGATACGCGTGCTCATAATCGTTGACGTATTTGCCCCAGGCCAACGCTTCGTAGGCAACCTTGACGCCGTGGTCCCCGGCCAGTTCAGCAAGCTCTGCCAGTTGGGAGGCGCGAAGTTCGTCGTCGTCGATCGTTGCCGTGGCCACGTTGGAGCAGACAAGGATGGTGTCCATGCCGAGGCGTTCCATCAGATTAAATTTCGCTTCGGCCCTGCGGAGGTTGGCCTTGAGCAGGTCCGGGGTGACGCCGTCGAAATCGCGGAACGGCTGGTAGAGGTCCAGACCCAGACCGAGATCGGCGGCCATTTTCCGCACATCATCGGGGCTGAGCGGCGAGGTGACGAGATCCTGCTCGAAGATTTCGATGCCGTCAAAGCCCGCTATAGCGCAGGCCTGCATCTTCTCTTTCAGGGTGCCGGACAGGCAGACAGTGGCGATTCCGGTGCGCATCAGTGACCCGCCTTCGTCAGCTCAGGGGCCAGTGAGGCTGCGGCATCTTCCACGGCGATCAGCTCCAGGAAGTGTGCCCGCATGCGGTCGCGGTCGGCGTCGCGTCCGGTGAAGAGCTGGAAAGCGTCGGCCGCCTGACCGACCGCCATCCTGCCGCCGTCGAGGACGTCGCAACCCTTGGCGCGCGCCTCGCGGACCAGACGTGTGTCGATCGGCCGGTAGACGATGTCGGCAACCCAGTGGCGCGGTTCCAGGAGGTCGATGTCCAGCGGCAGTCCCGGATGGGCGGCCATGCCGATAGGGGTGCAATGCACCAGGCCATCGGCGAGCGGCATGATCTCACTCAGCTCGGCGGGAGTGCGCGGCGTGATCGTGGCGGCCGGGAAAAGTTCGGCGAGTTCCGTGACGCGTTCGGCTGCACGGGTGGGGTCCATGTCCACGAGGTCCAGCGTGCCGACGCCGGCTTTGAGCAACGCGTACGCGACGGCGGATCCCGCACCGCCCGCACCCAACTGGACCACGCGGTCCAGCTTCGCCCCGGGCAGTCCGTCGGCGAGCGCCGAACCGAAACCGGAGAAGTCAGTGTTGTGGCCGATGAACCGGCCATCTTGAATCAGGACCGTATTGACGGCACCCAGGCGACGGGCGTCGTCGGAAATCTCGTCAAGGTGCTCCAGTACCAGTTGCTTGCACGGGTGCGTGATGTTCAGGCCATTGAAGCCCATGCGCTGGGCTGCGGTGAGGAGATCCCCGACGGCGGTGGCCTGCAACGCGAGTTCCAGCAGGTCAATGGGGCGGTACAGCAAGCGAAGGCCCTGCACGTCGGCTTCGTGTTCGTGCATGGGCGGCGTGAGCGAGGGCATGACGCCTTCGCCTATGAGGCCCACCAGAACGGACTCGGCTCGGTTGCTCATCCTAAAGCTCCTTTGACTTCAGCACCGCGGGCTGTTGGCGCTTTTCGGGCGTCACCAGTCCGGGTGTATTTAGATTACTACAAGTGTTCATGTTCCGCACGCTTGTTCTTATCGCGAACATTTGCGCTCCCCTCACCCAACTAGGGGACAGATAACGCCCCACCGGGGGCTCATAGCGACATGTCCTGTCCCCCAGTTGGGTTACCGCTGGGGCAAGCGGGCCGCGAGTTCCGCCGCGGCTTCCTGCAACGTGGGGACGTGGGCGATGAGTTCATCCATGGTGAGACGAAAGACCGGCACGGCCGTGGCGAGGGAGGCGAATGCGTGCCCCTGGGAGTTGAGGACGGGCACTGCGACGGCGCGCATGCCGATCTCGTTTTCTTCGTCCATCACCGCGTAGCCCTGCCGGCGCACCTGCTCAATCTCCGCCCGGAATGCAGCCCGATCGGTAATGGAGCGCTCAGTGAGGGGCTCCAAAGGCAACTCTTCGAGCAGTCGTTCGCGTTCGGCGTCGTTCTCAAAAGCGACAATCGCCTTACCCACGGACGTCGTGTGCAGCGCGCCGAGATGGCCGGGATCGCTGGTGACGCGGAAAGTCTTGGGACCGTCCACCTTGTTCACGGTCAGATGATGGTTGCCGTCTCGCACCGAGAGGATGGTTGCCTCCTCCGTCTTCTCGGTGACGCGCTGGAGTACGGGAAGGGCAGTTGCTGCGAAGCCGTGGTGGTTGGACACCCGCTGGCCCAGCTGGAAAACCCGCAATCCCAGGTGATACCGACGGCCGTCCGGCTCGTAGTCCACGAATCCATCGCGCGTCAGCGAGCCGAGCAGGCGGTACGTCGTGCTGAACGGAAGTCCTGCACTCCTGGCCAGATCCGCAGCACTAGCGCCCTTGGGCTCATTCCCTAGCAATACCAACAGGCCCAAGGCCTTGCCGACCATGTCGGTCTTTGTGTCCTCTTTCACACTCATGCTTAGATGCTCTCACATCGTGAGAGCTATTTCTAGATAGTGGGGACAAGTCTTGACAAGTGACCCCAGTCACGGCCACTATTGCTGTATTGCACAAGTAGCTCTCACCATGTGGTTACTTTGGGATTGATCCGGCCGCACCTCGCTCTGGTCTTCCCGCAGAAGCCAGACCCGCGACATCGTCGTCACAGAAGGAACACCCATGAGCCACACAATGCCGTCAGCGACGCCAGGCACAGTAACCCCAGCAGGAACACCCAAGAAGGCGGCACTCGCCAGCTTCCTGGGAAGCGCAGTGGAGTACTACGACTTCTTCATCTTCGGCTCCGCCGCAGCCCTGATTTTCCCGCACGTGTTCTTCCCGGACGCGGACACCAACGCATCGATCATGTCCTTTGCAACGTTCGGCTTCGCCTACGTTGCCCGCCCTGTGGGCGCTGTCATCCTGGGCCACTTCGGCGACAGGATCGGCCGGCAGAAGGTCCTCATGTTCACGCTGGTCCTGATGGGTGCCGCGACTTTCGTGATCGGCTGCCTCCCGGACTTCAAGACCATTGGCTGGTGGGCTCCCGTCCTGCTGGTACTTGCCCGCCTTGCCCAGGGCCTTTCGGCTGCCGGTGAGCAGGCCGGTGCCTCGTCAATGACGCTGGAGCACGCTCCGGACAACCGCCGCTCGTTCTTCACCTCGTGGACGTTGACCGGCACCCAGGGTGGCCAGATCCTTGCAGCGCTGGTGTTCATTCCAGTCCTCGCGCTCCCGGACGAGATCAAGTACGGAATCGGCTGGCGCATCCCGTTCTGGCTGAGCGCCGTGGTGGTCATCGTGGCCTACTTCATCCGACGCACCCTGCACGAGCCGCCGGCATTTGCCGAGGCAAAGAAGAACAACCAGATCGCCAAGCTGCCCATCGCCGACCTCCTCAAGCTGCACTGGCGCGACGTCCTCCGTGTGGTGTGCTGTGCATTCATCGCAGCCGTGAGTACGGTATTTGGAACCTTGGCCATCAAGTACGCCCAGGATGTGGCCCACGTCAGCGGCACTATCACCTTGTGGCTCGTTGTAGTGGCCAACATTGTGGCCCTCGGTACGCAACCGCTGTTCGGCATGCTCGCGGACAAGATCGGCCGCAAGCCCGTCTTCATCTACGGCGCCATCGCCAGCGCCATCATGACTCCGGTGTTCCTGCTGACCTTGGAATCGGGAGTGGTCCCGCTCATGTTCCTGGTTTCCGTGGTGTTCTTCTCCTTCGGATATGCCGCCGCCAACGCCGTGTGGCCGTCCTTCTACGGTGAAATGTTCAGCACCAAGGTCCGCTTCTCCGGCCTGGCCATCGGCACACAGCTCGGCTTCCTCATGGCCGGCTTCGCTCCGACCATCGTCACCGCCCTCGGTGGCACCAAGCCTGGCGGCTGGGTCCAGATCTCCATCTTCACCGCAGTCATCTGTGTGATCGCAGCGGTCTCTGCCTTGACGGCACGCGAGTCAGCAAAGGTCCCGACGGCGGAACTCGGCTTGCACAAGTAAGTCGCCGCAGCTGCACCTGCACTTACTTGGCCCAGGCAATGGAAAAGCCCGGAATGTCCTCTGACATTCCGGGCTTTCGCTGTCTCCCGGCAGCTGGCGACCAACCGGGACAGAGCTGCAGCGATTCATTCGTCCTAAGGCGCGGAGACGGATTCGATGAACGCCTGATCGTCCGAGCGTCGATCACCCTCAGCGACGGCCGCAGCCTGCCTACGCGCCTCGATTTCGAAATTAGCCGCCTTCACATCCGGCACCCAGATTTGCACCATGCGACACCCCCGCTCCCGCATTTGGTTCGATGTGAATTGACCCTCTCCTGGACTCCCATACTCCATTGTTACGTGCCACGGAGTAACTACCGCGGTTTCAGCGCCACCGGTTTGAACTTCCCTGCGCCCGTCCCGGAGTACATCAGCAACGTTCCGTCCCCGGCAACTCCCACCACAGAGGGGTCGCCAGTACCCGTAAACCCGTTACCGAGGGCAGCGATGCTGGAGAACATGTTCCACCCTGAACCGAGGTATGAGCGTGCAAGGAAGCCGCCAGCGCCGTTCCCCGGGTAGAGCCAGAGTCCGCCATCACCGGAACGGCCTACGAGGTCTTCCTTTCCGTCGCCGTTGAAGTCACCGGCCTGCAGGACCAGGTTGAACATGTCCCACCCGGTGCCGATCTGCTTGCGGGCAAGGAAGCCCCCGGTGCCATTGCCAGGGTAGACCCACAGCACGCCATCGCCGGATTGGGCAACGATGTCCGGATTTCCGTCGCCCGTGAAATCGCCCGGGGCCAGCAACTGCTCGAAGCCTTGCCAACCGGTGCCGATCTGTTTACGTGCAAGGAACTGTCCCGTGCCATCGGTCGGGTAAAGCCACAGTGTCCCATCGGAAGCCCGGGCCACAAGATCGGGGTGGGAATCGCCGTCGAAATCTCCCGCACTCAACACCGACGTGAACTGACCCCAGCCCCACCCAACTTGAACGCGCGGAAGGAAGCTGCCGGATCCGTTGCCCGGGTAAAGCCACAACGCGCCGTCGGTTCCGCGCGCCAGGACGTCAGCGGCAGCATCGCCGTCGAAATCGCCTGCTTCCCACACCTGACGGAACTGGTTCCATCCGGTCCCGATCGCAAGCCGATCCGCGAAGCCAATGCCGTCACCTGGGTAGAGGGTCATGCCCCCGCCCGCTGCTGCGGTCAGGACGTCCACGCGCTTGTCGCCTGTGAAGTCCCGGCCGCCAACGATGTCACCTACCCCGTTCCAACCCGTTCCGACGGCGGCACGCGGCAGGAAGCCGCCCTTGCCATCCCCGGGGTAGACGTAGAGGGTGCCGTCGCTGGCGCGTGCCAACAAGCCCGGGGCGCCCCCGCCGAACGAACCTGAAGCTGCCAGGCTGTTGAAGGAATCCCAACCCTGGCCGATCTGCGTTTGGGCGAGGAAACCACCTGTGCCATTGCCTGGATACAACCACAGGCGGCCATCCGTGCTGGCGGCAATCAGATCGCTCCGGCCATCCGCGTTGAAGTCCCCCGCCGCGACCAACTGGGTAAAGCCCTGCCAACCAAACCCGATCTGGCTCCGGGACAGGAAACCGCCCTTGCCGTTGCCGGGATAAAGCCACAACGCACCGTCGCTGGTGCGGGCCAGAACGTCCGCAAAGCCGTCACCGTTGAAGTCCGACGTTCCCAGGACTGCATTGAAAATGCCCCAACCCGAGCCGATCTGCACCGGATCATCCAACCGGTTTCCGGGGAGGCCACTGAAGAGCAGCAGCGAACCGTCAGCTTCCCGGGAGATCACGTCGGCCAGTTTGTCGCCGTCGAAGTCGCCCGCAGAGAAACGCATGCGTGCCTTGAGTTTGGGATCGGCGTTGATGGTGACAGTCGCCGAGGTTGTGGAGACGGAGTTAATGGTGACCTGGGTGCCCGTGTACGTGGTGAAGGTGCTGCCGGCTTGCCAGGCGTGCTTCGTGGCGTAATAAGGATCCGAAAACGGGATGGTGGACGGCATGAGAATCAGCGATGAGGCGATCGTGGCGCCGCCGCGCTGGACGATCTTGACGCCCCTGTTGCCGGCGGGCCTTCCCTGCTCCCCGAGATAACTGTCGTACCCCGCCGGCTGCCTGAGTTCCAGGTAGTACACCTCTTTGCTCACCGGGTCCGTGAACTTGATTGCCCGCTGCGCGTCGGTGCCTCCCCAAGGCTTCAACGTGTAGCTTTTGACGCCCGCGGCCACTCCGACGTCTCGGATTTCGTCTCCGCGGCCCAGCCCCGCGTAGTCCCAGAAGCTGGAGCTCACCACCGGCTGGGCGTACTGCGCCGCGCCCATGAGGTCCGTGGTGTCACCGTATTCACGGATGTAGCAGGAGCTGTCCGTGAACCGCCCGGTGCTGTCCACGCCGACGTCGGATGCGCCGCTGTAGCACTGCAACGCATCGGCGTGCATCAGTCCGATTACGTGCCCGAATTCATGGCTCATGACGTTGTTGGAGAACTTGCTGATTTGCGGCATCAGCACACGCCCGCTGTAGCTGCCACTGCTGTAGCCGACGCCCAGGGCGTTCCCTGAAAGCGTGGACGTCGGAATGAAGATCACCAGGGCTGTGTAGGGGCTGGCTGTCCATTTCAGCTCGCTGGTGATGGTGGACATGATGGTGCTGTAGCTGTCGGTCGACTTGGCTTTGGATTGGAACCCGGAGACCTTGCTGTCCACAGTCATGGACAGCTTGTTGTCCGTCATGGCTTTCCAATAGCTGCTGGTAGCCGCGACCGTCTGCTCGGCCCCTGACATGGAGACCGGGTTGGTGTTGTCCGCCAGTTTGGCTGTGACCAATCGAACCCGGATATCGCCGTTGGGGCCGGTTGCTGCTGCGCCCTCGCCGAGAAGGGATTCGACGTCGGTGATCTCGCCACTGCTGGATGGCGCCTTACCGGGCGGCGTCTCGAAGACGTGCTCCGAATGCGGTGTCCCCTCGAAGAACCGTACGTTCGGATTATCGGGCGTGGGTTCCGGCACTGCCGTAGCAGGGGCCTGGACGAAAAACAGGCCGGTGGCGAAAACCACCAAGCCTGTGGAGACCGCGATTGCACGTCGCAAAAAAACCATTGAATCTCCCCGGGGGACGGAGTCTGTGGTTCCTTTGAGTCTCAAGAACCGAGATCAGGCTACAACCGGGCTGGCAGTGGCTTGCGGAG
>Ga0207697_10001249_pt1 | contig 13939 bp, 14 predicted proteins | sample KBSSwiS5withPhiX_FD_184293 | JGI IMG/M metagenome (GOLD analysis project Ga0207697, IMG submission 184293) | Switchgrass rhizosphere microbial communities from Kellogg Biological Station, Michigan, USA, with PhiX - S5 (SPAdes) (version 2) | ecosystem: Host-associated > Plants > Roots >... | reverse complement strand
CCCGATTTTCGCGTTAAAGCGAATCATGTACAAGGATAACGACGATGGAATGATGTGGGGAATGAATTCCATCTCTGTTACTCCGATTCTCAACGAAGCCCACCACGTCGATAAGACGATCTATGACCGGTTACAGTGGCTGGCAGGTCTAATGCAGGACAGTGAACCGGGGTCAGGCGCGAAGATAAAGGATTACTTTGTTAACGTTGTTCATGTTTCAAGCGATAACTATGACAAGCTAAAAGCGAGTGTCCTTAAGCAGGCTTCCTCACTGAAGAGTCGAGTCGACGCCAAAGATATTCTGGTCGATTTGGATTTCGAGGGAACGATGAAGAAGCTCTACGCGAAGGAGGTAGAAGCTGCTCAATCGACGACGTCGCCCGGCACAACGCCGCCACCTTCAGAAAACGTCCCGCCGACTCCTACACCGACGCCAGATCCAACGGCCGATCCGACGCCGCAAGAGTCTGGCGCGCCTCGTGCAAAGGAAATCGCCGAACACACTGCTCCGAACGGAACTGTCGAGTTCGCCACTCGACCATCCACTTTTCCGGGACACCCGGAAATCTACAGTCAAAAGGACATCGAAAAGGAAAAGGAACTTGCTGCGATAGATTTTTATAACGGCAAAACGAAGGATGACCTGGATATTGTTTTGATTCCAAAGACCTACAGCACTTCACCAGGACTAAATGTTCATGCAATCAAGTTACCCGTTGGGGTGAGCCGTCTGAGTTATGCCTCTGCGCATACAGGAAAGAACGATTCCGGCCAGGGAAAGTTGATAGCGAAATATAAACAGTCGATTCCGACTCATTTCACTTATAGCCCTTCGATTATCGGCTACTACCATCTCTCGCGCTTCCTTGATGCGGGTCATGTCGAGCCTGCCATCGTCCGAACAATGGATGTGGAAGCGCACAAGCCCCTGGCTGATTTGGGCAAGGCAAAAGCAAGCGGATCGAACAACCGAACACAATGGACCGAACTACGAGCCTTGGATGATGCCCACAGTAATCCCTCCCTCTACACAAAGGATGGGAAACAGCTCTATGGCGTGTTACAAGCGAACCCTACCGGAGAACAAAGTTATCCTCATTTGAGCGATCTCGGGGGCGCGAGCGCCTTTGCAGCTTCATCCGAGTTTGCAAGAGTAACCAGTTCAAGCCCGCTTAAACTGAACTACAAAGACACCGCTGGTAAGCTCAATCAGGATGCCGTTCAGCAAATCGTACAGATAAGGGATCTCTCGGACATGGTGTTGATGGACTACATCATGAGCCAGGCTGATCGGTTCAGTGGCAACATGCATTCAGAAAAGGTCTACCTCTGGATCGACAATGGCGTTGTGAAAAGCGAGAGCAAAAAGGATGACCCCGCAAAAGCTGCCGAACAGTTGAAAAAGATCCCTGACGGCGCAGTTCTGGTCAATCGCATGATGATGAAAGATAACGATGCCGGCCTGATCAGCGGCAATTTGGCCAAGACTAATCATTTGCTCGAAAAAATCAGCCACATGGATTCGAAGACTTACGACCGGCTTCTCGATCTGCAGAAAGAGCTACAAAATCCGGAAGTTGCTCAGTGGTATCAGAGCGAGCTTCTCTTTACGTCCGCTGACTTTAACACGATGAAGAATAACGTGGACCAGGCTGTAGCCATTCTAAGTGCTCGCAAGGGTAACGGACTTTTCCTGGATGCGAATGTGAGTGCCGCTATCGGTGCAGCAGACAATCAGGCCACGGGCACCGGGACCACGCCCGGCTCCGGCAATGTCGGCAGCACTTCGCCGACAGTAATTACCCACTCGGTGGGTCGCTGGGAAAAAGGCGCGGCCAATGTTCCAGTGGACGTAGAGACTGTGCAAAGCCTCTTGCAAGCAGCCGCACGAAAATTACAAGCTCCGCAACTTGATCCCAAGGGCGTCGATGGAAAAATCGCGCGGCCGCCGCGCAATTCGAATACCGTGAATGCGATCGAAGCTTTTCAGAGCCGTTCAAGCATTTCGATTGATGGGCTCATTGAGCCTGACAGCCCGACGTGGCTGGCACTCTTGCAAGCTGCTGGCGGTAGTTAGCGGGGATGTTACCGCGTTTGTTAACATGAGCTCAAATCTCTCGGCATCAGTCGGCCGCTGGGAACGTCGAGCGCGCAACTGCCCACCCGATGTAGAAATAGTGCAGCGCCTTTTAGAAACGGCGGCACACGCTTTACAGGCTCCCCAACTCGATCCTAAAGGAGTTGACGGAAAAATCGCGCATCTGCCTGCGACTTCGAACACGGTTGCCGCAATTGAAGCGTTCCAACGCCGGTATACCAGTTCGGTGGATGGCCTGATCAAGCCGGACAGCCAGACATGGCATGCACTGTTGGATGCTATAGGCAAGACGGTGGAAGTCCCCTCAGTTCCAAGTCAGCCGGACGTTTCCGATCATGCGGGAGAATGCTTCTTCCCCTTCCCTACCCCGCCCGTGTCAGATTGGATTCATTCGCCGCGTGCCTTTGCTTCTAACCGAAACAACGGCCGCCGCGCGCATGCTGGCTGCGACTTGTATTTTGAGAAAGGCACCTGGATTCACGCGATCGCCGACGGCATTGTTACACGCGGACCGTACCCATTTTATTGCGAAACCTTTGCTTTGGAGGTGGATCACGGCGAGTTCATCGCGCGTTACGGAGAGATCCAGAAAACAACAACTGTGAAGGAAGGCGACAGCGTCCACGCAGGAGACCAGATCGCAAAGGTGGGACACTTAATCGGCATTCGCGTCCCGAGCGATATGTTGCACCTGGAGTTGTACGATAAGACTGCTTCGGGGCCGCTAACAATTACCGATGCAAACCGGTCAAAGAAAAGATCGGATGGGATTCCGTTTATGCGCCGAACCGACCTGATCGATCCTACTTCTCGATTGACTCAATGGCAGGTTCGCTTCCCGAAAGTTTAGCAGCGAGGTGTTAGTCCCATTGCTTCCGTGGCTTGGTCCAGGTTCCGCTTACTACAACTTCTGTGTCATCCACAAGTGAGTTGTCCTGAATAAGTCGAGCCACATCTTGCAACTCAATGCGCACGCAGCCGTGGGAAGCTGCGTATTCGGGCACACTTGGGAAATAATGAAGGGCGATGCCTCGGCTTTGCATAAACCACGTAACGTACGTAGCACGAGGTTCGCTGTTAAGCCTTCGTTGGAAGCCTTCCACTGCACGCGTTCCTTTCGGAGTACACTTGGACCCAGACCGGCGACTTGTGGATTCGTTATCGCAGTTTAGACCTTTTAATCCCGCACCAGGTGAAGTCCTGAACGGCCCCTTCGGCTGACTATCAGCGTTCGGCCCCGTCCAGGTAAGAGTGAGCGAATGATCAGGATCGTCCAGGCTCACCGAAATCTGCTGTATGTACGTCTGCGGAAAATCATCATTCCGGAATGGATGAGACGAGTCCGCAACTGTACTGCCAGCCTGCAGAAGTACCTGCCATGTCTGATCGTCGGGCTCGATCAGTCCATCAATGGAAATATTGAAGCGGCTCTCAAAAGCCTCGATAGCAGCAACTGTGTTCGATTTCTTCGGCGGTTGCGCAATTTTTCCGTCAATGCCTTTCGGGTCCAGCTGAGGAGCTAGTAATTTTTGCGCTGCTGTTTGCAAAAGGCGTTGCACAGTTTCTACGTCCGCTGCGAGATTGCGCGCGTTCTTTTCCCATCGGCCAACAGAATCACTAATTACTACCGAGGGAGCGCCCCGAGCCTTTCGCCCCGACGCTTCTCGCGCCACCCTAAAAATAGGTTTGCCTGCATCTAACGCCTCCAGTTTTCTTGCACGTGAAAGGCGCTGTTTCAAAGTCAGTTTCGGTTTCGCCGATTTCTTTCGTTTTCCCTTTTTGGAACCGACTGATCGAACGCGCCGACGCTTTAACTGAGGTTTCTTCTTTGCCATAGATGTGTCACGTGGTTGCTGCGTTTACAGGAATTTGAAATTGGATCCAAATGGAAAGGTGATTGGACATTTGGAATGTGAACGTACGCCTGCCGTAGTTATTCCCTGGGAAAAGCTCATTGATATGGGCGTCCTCGACAAAGAAGCTAACGCGCCGCCACAATTAGTAAAATTCTGCGGTATGGGCGCAAAGCGGGCAATTTTCGCGTCTTACAACTTTTTGCCGCCTCGGACGCGATTATATCTGTAGTGCAATCAAACTATTACAAACCTCTATGAGCGCCCGCAATTCAGATCAGCAGGATGAAGGAACTTCACAATCCTCCGACAACATCGAAATTCCACCGATCCCAAAACAGACGGCTGGCGCCGTCGCAGGAGCAGCAGTGGGTAGTATCGCAGGACCAATTGGCGCGATTGTGGGTGGAGTGGCGGGTGCGCTTGCGGGAAAAGCTGCCAAAGGTCGAGATGTTAGACAGGCGGGTGCGAGAACTCTCAGGAAGATAGTCACCAAGACAAAAAGCGTGAAAGGAACCGCTAAGCGGCAATTGAGCAAAGCGTCAGGCAAGCGCTCGCGCAAAAGTGCTAGCCGTTCTCGCAGCTCAATGAAACGACGACCTTCGAACCGATCGGCCTCGGCAGAATCACGCAACAAATCGCAAACTCGCCGAGCATCTTCGTCCTCACCGGCTTCTCGAAGCCGCACAACCAATCGAAAGAAGCGACACTGATTTTGTTCGTCTTCCATCGATCCTTGTTTCAAGTCACACCGACAATAGACGAACGCGCCGCACTCGCGCACGGCTCCTAATTGAGGCCGTCGAGAACGTGGAGAACACGGACTCCCTCACACAAAAACCTGTCGAGATCTATGTCTCGTCGCCTTGGAGCAAGAGGGGTAAATCTACCGTACCTGTGCGGCAAGACCGGCGATGGGCATTTGTCAGAAATCTGATAACAAAAGTCATTGATGAATGCGAATCGCGCGCTTGCGCATCACCGGGAGCCCACAAGCTGGACATTCGGCTTCATCGATTGCGAGGACGACAAGGCATGAACCTTCTATCAACGTTGCGCGAAAGGATTGAACGCGCAGATGCTCTCGTGATGGATCTCGCAGGTCATAATGCTAACGTTCTGATAGAAGTCGGGATGGCTGTTGCGTTGTATAAAGGCGAGTCAGGCGCTCTGATCATCCTGAAGCCAAAGAACGAGCCGTGGCCCAGTAATCTTCAGGGGATAGTCTATTGCAATTACGACAAATCTCTCCGGCGAGGATTGGAAGACCAAGCGGGATTTCGTGCCGCGCTTCGGACACGTATTCTCAAGATTGCGACAGATAGACAGATGCTCGGTTCCCAGTCACAAAAGCGTTGATTATCCGCACGATTGTAGGGATGAACCAAGTCGGAGCTAACCCTGCTGAGAAAGCGGTCGAGATCCTACGCCTCCTCCCGTAGTGCTTTTGATTTTATTGCGCGGGCGTTGTCGTTCTCAATCTTCGCCGCCGCAATTCCATCGCCCAAAGCGCGGCGATTGTGAGCAGGTCGCTTATGACGTGAGTAGCTTTCACGCTTCCGAACGTGGCGGGCGTAAGAGTCGGCTCGAGTAGATCACGCACTTGCCGGGAGGGAGCGGAGGCGGCGGCGTTAGAATCAAATTGTTTGATCGCTTCAAGGGTGGCGAAACGTTGCGCGGTAGTATCTTTCATCGCATCGAGATTTTCATAAGCGAATAAGGCGAATAAGATGCACACCAATGCGGTAGTAATCGCAGCCGGCTGCTTGCGCAGTGAGGAAAAAGCAAGCACCCCGCCAACGATGATGACATAGAGATTCCAGTATTGCTGCATCGCGTTGGAGCGCTCGAAGTAAAGCTGAATCAGTTCGTTATAGTTCATAAATTGTGGCGATTATGAAAGCGCGCCATGATCCAACGCGAGAACAAATGAACCAGCACTGCGATGAGAAGAACGCACGAGACGTTCGAATTCGGACAAGGCGGAGCGCACTTCTGGCCGAATAACAACGGACGGACGCACGCGACGAATCATCGCGAATGCCTCTTCCGCGGTATTCACTTTCCCACTCATCATTAAGTAAGCGGTTACCGCCGCGGCGCTGCGCGAATAACCAATCTTACAGTGAACATAGACAACACCGTTTCGGGAGTGATCGCCGATAAAGTCGCTCATTTCCAGAAGTTGCGTCTGGGTGGGAGCAGTCAGATCGAGGACGGGAACATTTCGATAATTGATTTTTCGAAACGGTTTCGTCTCGGAAAATTCAGCGCTCAAATCAAGCACGGAGATAACGCCGGAACACACAGCTTGCGTCGCAGAACAGGACCCCAGTTTGCCGCCGATCCAGACTTCTGGTGTGACTTTGTCCCACGATCGGCATTGGCTTCGATAATAGACCAACGAGACATATTGGCCGAGCAAGCAAGGCGCCAATACAAACCGCGTACTCAACGGCAACTTTCCTGCAGTCTTGCGAAAAACCATCGGACCCGCTTTGAAGTAAGCGATCGCCACGATGCCGAGAGCGACTCCTGGCCAGAGAAGCAAAACTCCCCAAGGCCAAAAGATCGCGCCCATAATCAAGACAACCGCCGCTCCCGCCGCGTAATACCAACCGATGGGCCGCTCCGCGACAAACGGCGTGTGCGACGACTCGCGAAAAAGATAGAAACAGTATCCGGCCAAAACAAAACCGCCGACGATATCGATCAGGTGGTGTTGATACGTAAGGACTGGCGACAACGCGATCAGAACAAACCAGCTCATCGTCGCCAAGCGAATGAAACCGCGCGTGTGACGAAAATAAATATCCAGAAGAATTAGCGTGAATGCCGCGTGAAGCGATGGGAGGAGATTGTACGGCGCATCCATTTGACGAAACCAATCGAAGAGTGCGCCGGCCCAGCCAGCAACGTGCGGTCGCGGAAACGCAAACCGCAGCGGAAAAAGTAGAAAACAACTTCCAGCAACGATAATCGCTGCTGCAATTCGTTTAGCTAGGACGGACAATTCCCGATCGGTCCGACAAAGAAACGGCGCCACAACAAAGAAAAGATCGATCGACAGGTAGGGCAAAATGAACAACGGCAGGAAGGGGATCTTGTGTTCCCATTCAAAATAAAACGTGCCGACGTTCCCGCGACGCGCTGTGATCCAGTTGCAACCGCCATAAACGATCAGGAACAAGCCGGACAATCCGGCCGAAACGATGAGCGCCTTGCTATGTTTAACGCCCACGTCGTGCGACCGAAACCGTGAACATTCCCCACTGATCGATTTCCATATCGAGCTTTTCAAAGCCGGCGACACGAACGAGCTCATCCATTTCGGCTGTCGTCCGACGACGCATGATCCACCGTTCGCCTTCTCGATTAACGAGGACGTGTGCAATGAATTCGAGCTGCGGATGCCACGGCTGATTCGTGTAAATGAGATAACCGCCAGGCTCGATCGCGTCAGCTAATCCGCGCAACGAATTCAAAACGGGTTCGTTCGACGGAAACAATTCATAAAGGCCTGAAACAATTCCGATCGTCGCGCGCGGTTGAATTCCGGCGAGAGATTCGCGATTGAACGCGTCGCCGCAGCGCGCCAGTACTGCGCCGTTAACATTTAACTCATCGGCCAGAGCGCGCACCGCATCGATATTTTCCTGCTTATAATCGCAAAGGGTCGCGTCGATCGCAATCTGTGGCATGGCGCGGATCGTTTCGATTACGTAACGGCCGGCACCTGCGGCGATATCGAGAATTTTTACCGGGCGATTCTCGCGATGCACTTTCAGAATTAAATCGCGCAGAGTTTTATTCAGATTCGCTTTACGTTGCCGAATGCCGCGCCAGCCGATGCTATTCAGGTACGATTTGTCGACAAGCCGGCCAAGCGCACTCCAGCCTCGCGGTTCGTTCTTGTAGACGTAATCGAGCGACAGACCAGAATCGAATCCACAACGCAAGCCGATCTCGATTCCACGACTTAACCGCCCCGCAAGTTTCAGTCCACCGCGAGCGACTGCGAATCTTGCGCTGCCATTGTTCTTCAAGCACTGATGTTCGCGCGCGGTGTATCCGCTCTCATCAGCGTCTATCAACGACGCTGAGGTTGCCGCTGTCGCGAAGCAATCTCGAATAAAGTCGCGAACAACCTCGATCACGTCGTGGCGATTGGTTTCGTGAAAGATGGCGTGATACGCGTTGGGAAAAATCTCGAAGCGCTTGTTAGTTGAAGAAAGGCGATCGAAAAAACTTTGTTGTGCGTGGAGACTCACAACCCAATCTTTTCCCGCACCGATCATCAGCGTCGGCGTTTGAATCGCACCCGCATCGGCAACCAACCGCTTTGAAGTGTCATGGAGGTCGAGAAGCACATTAACCGCGATTTGGCGAAAGATGAGTGGGTCGGAATCGTAGCGAGCGGCCTGCTCACGATCGTGCGTGAGCATTTTTGATTTTACGTAGCTCTTCACAAAGCGCGGTCGAAGAATTCGCAGTGCCGGAATTGCGAATGGAATGTAGAGCTTCACGCGAAATGCGGCAGTCGCCAAAATCATGGCGCGGAGCGGCGGGGCGTAATCGTGCACCCAGGCTGTGACCGTGACGGCAGCAAGACTGTGCGCGAGCACGATCATGTTTTCGATTGGAATATCGAACTTCTCCGAAACGTGACGCGCAAAGGCATCAACATCTTTGATCACGTCGTGAAGACTCTTTGCCGCGCCGCGATCGCCCGCCGAGCGTCCATGACCGCGCGCGTCCCACGCGAAGATCGCGACGTCGTTAAGAGCCAGCAAATTGACGGTTTCTTGCCAACGACCAGAATGCTCGTGGCCACGATGAAAAAGCAGCAGCGCTTTATCCGTTGCCTTGTTTGGAATCCAGGAACGGTAAAACAGCTCGGCACCGTCCCAACTAGAGAAAGTTGTTTCAGCGGCTTCCATTTGCTGGGCGCAATTCGTTCACCGCATCGCGCAGTTCGGCGGCAATCGCACAGAAGTCGATCTTGTCTGTGCCGCGATCGCGATAATTGCGAGGCGTCCCAACGACCAACCGAACTTTTCGCGGACGCGGAAATCGTTTGCCTTTCGGCCATGCCTGAAATGATCCGTCGACGAAACAAGGCGCAACTGCAACGTCGCAGCCCGCAACAAGAGCGCCGATTCCTGATTTGAATTCGCCAACGTCACCAGTTGTCGATCGTGTGCCTTCCGGAAAAATAATCAGAATGGTTCCTGGATTCGCGAGCAATTGCCGGCAAAGCGACAGGCTTTGTCGAACGCGCGCTTGTCTCGCAAACGGCAGTGCGTTCACAAGTATCGCGGCGGCCCAAAGTCGCGGGACGCTCTGGAAAAAATAATCAGACGCGGCCGCTGGAAACGCCCGATGTAATTTGCGCAGCGGCAACGCCGCGAGCAGACACAGCGTGTCCATATGACTGCAATGATTCGCGACGATAACGAGTGAGCGATTGGTCCGCAGATTGTGGTGCCCGATGATTTCGAAATGGTTGTAGATGTGCAGCAGCCCGCGAATGATCAACGCGCCGACCGACCGCAGTCCGTAAATCACCATGTCCGGTTCGCGCGGAAACTGACGCAGACGATCGGTCGGCGCTTGATCGACATCACGCGCCGAGTCGTAAAGCCACTTTTTCATCGGAGCGGATAGTAATAGCCAGTCATGTGCATGAACAACGGCGCCACGTAAACCAAGCTGTCGATCCGATCGAGAATTCCGCCGTGCCCGGGGATAGTTGCAGCCATGTCTTTGGTTCCGATGTCGCGCTTGATCACGCTAACCGAAAGGTCGCCGAGTTGCCCGCCAATTCCAACGATCAAGCCGGTCAGAATTAGTTGCCAGGGTCCAAAGGATGGAAGCGAGAAGCGAAGAAGCCACGGCAAAATCATAGCAACGGCCAGCGCTCCGAGCGCGCCTTCCCAAGTTTTGTTGGGACTGATTTCGCTGCGCAACGAATGGCGGCCGAAAATTTTGCCGAAAGTGAAGGCGGCGACGTCAGTCAACGCCGTCGCGAAAATAATATAGCAAATGAAGCCGTAGGCGTTTCGAGCATTCGCCATAAATCCCAGATGACCGAACATCCAGCCGATGTAAACAAAACCGATAATGGCGAGCGATATGCGTTGTAGTTCGCCGCGAGCGCGATTGCGAAAAATCGGAACGAGCAGGATCAACGGGATCGCGAACGCCGGCACGGCGACAAACAATCCGTACCAGCCTGTGCCATGTTCGTCACCGAGCGGATCCGAAATTAGCGATGCGATTCCGACAGTAACGATTCCGGCATAAACCGCGCCGGTCATCCACGAGTCACGATATAATCCCGACGCGTGCGCGAATTCCTTGAAAGCGCAGATCGCGATCAACGTGACGCCAACGATCGTTGGAAGGCGTCCGAGAAAAACAACGACGAAACCGATTCCGGCGATGAGAATCCAGGACCAATACGTCTTGAACATCGGCGCGGTTTCTTTTTTTAAAACGAATCGCAAAAAGCCGAGCACCACGCCGGCGATTACGAGGCAAATTAAGACGATCCAGAAGTAAGCGCGGAAAACAGGATCGTGCAGCGCCGTCTGTGGAGACATCACTGCTTATCTTGCAGCGCGGCTGTGATGCGTTTCAAGCGAACAACAATTGTTTCAACACAACCAGAGATGATCAGAAGACAGGTCCAATCGAGGATGGCGAGAGTCGCGGATGATTGTGGACCCAAAAAAAATGTGAGCCACGCGCCAATACTCAATGCGACCATGCGCCAAGGCTTCGACATAACCCCACCGAACTGGCGTTGAACGCGCAGCGCTTGTCCGAACAGACCAACGTACGAGGTGAGCACCGCGAAGATTGCCGTCCAATATCCGATCAACGGATTCATCAACCCGCTGTGGGCGACGCCGACGAAAATTATAATGTCCGAAATGCGATCGGGTAGATCGTTCAGGATCTCACCACGGCGGCTGGCCTTGCCCGCCGCGACTGCGACCAGACCGTCGAGCATGTTGAACCAGAGTCGCAAATAACAAAAAAGCGGCGAGACAACCAGTAGCCAACGTATCCCGCCTGACGTCCAAAAACCGATAGCCGCGATGAGCGCCGCCACGATCGACAAATACGAAATTGCATCGGCATCAATTCGGCGACGTACACAGAACCGCGTTGCAGCATCTCCAGTTCGTCGAAACACTGCCGCAATTGGGCGCCGTGAAGAAGGTTGGTAGTTCGACATCGCTGCCATTTTGTAAAGCAGCGACTCCGTCTGGCAACACAAACGGTGATAGGCTTAGTAAGGATTGAAAAGAACGGCGAGTGCAAAGTCACCCCTCAAACGCGTCGGCGGATGAAGCGTGTTGCGGGAAGAGCAGGACCGTTGGAGCGGCTGATGCTGCGCCGCCCTCAATGAAGCATCCCCGGCGACAGCCAGATCAAGCCGAGTAAAATCTGTTGCCGTTTGCCCGAAGCTCGTTTACTTGCGGATTGTTCTGGGGGGAACAGCCGCCTCTCATACCTGTTCGGGTGTGGGGGGCGGTCATTTTTTGATCAAAGGGCGTCGACAAGACCCGCACTCGGGGATTGAACCAACGGTGCGGCCCTTTGATCGTTGACCTTATATGTGGAGGTTAGCCTGATTACCCTGGCGATTCTGAACATTGCGACCGCTGCTTTGGGCCGCTCCGCCGGAGGGCACTCTACCGCCCTTGGCGTCTTTTTTCGGTTTCAGGTCACGGACTTTGATCGATGTTTTGGTTTCTTTTCTCTGTGCCATTTTTGTTTCCTAGCTATTTATTTGGATTGTTTGTCTTGGGTTGTGTCGGTGACACCGAAAGGTAACTGACGCCCGCCTTTGACGTCCTTTTCTGGAATGAGGTCGTCGAGACGAATCAATTTATCTTTTCTGCGCTTGCGCGTTTCGCTCCCTGATTCCGTGGCGGGCGCATTCTTTTTATTCTTCGGTGTATTCACCTCGAGTTCTCCTGATATCAGCATCCGTGCCAAGTCTCCTCCGATACAAATAAAGCGGGAGATGCTCTGTAGCTTTGTCCTTCATACACAGGTGCTTATGGGTCCAATCATTTGACTGATGGTGAAAACGACGATTCGCTATTAGATGAAACTCTAACTTCATTATTAAGCCGTCTCGCCTCAGATTTAGGCCAATGGTGCTTCATTTTTGAGCATGCCGCGGAGATAGCGGGAGAGAGTGGAGCGAGAAATACCGAGTAACCGCGCTGCGCGGCGTTGGTTCTGATTTGCTTGATCATAAACGAATCGAACATGCCGTTGCATCGCTTGCTCGAGTGAGAGATCCGTACCGACGTCAGCCCCCTGATGATTGCCCGCGAGCAGGGGCGCTTGTTTGCCACTTTCTGTTGGGGCTCGATCGGGCTTCAGATCGGAAGGGAAAATGACGTGCTCGGGTAAAATGACCGAACCGTTGCAAAAAAGAGTCATGGTGCGGACCGTGTGACTCAATTCGCGCAGATTACCGGGCCACTCGTGACGAAGCAGCTTCTCCATAGCTTCAGGATGCATGGCCGTGATTTTTTTGCCTTCTTTAGCCCCGGCAACTTGCAATTCCGCAGCAATCAATGCAGGCAGCTCCTCCAACCGTTCTCGAAGCGGAGGAATAAGGAGGGTCAGACCGTTGAGTCGCTGATAAAGATCCTCTCGAAGTTTTCCCAGCCGCACCCGTTCTCTTAACGAACAGTTGGATGCGCAGATGATTCGCGCATTGGACGTAAGCATTCGTTCGGAGCCAAGGCGTTCAAATTCGCCATATTCCAAAACGCGCAGGATTTTTACCTGCGCGAGAGGACTCATCTCCGAGATTTCATCCAGAAAAAGCGTGCCTTCGTTCGCTAGTTCGAACTTCCCTTTTACGGTTTGTTGTGCGCCGGTAAAAGCTCCGCGTTCGTGACCGAACAATTGACTCTCGAGCAAGGTATCACTGATTGCCGAGGCATTAAACGCGATGAATGCCCGGTTTGCTCGCCTTGATGAATTATGAATAGCCTGGGCCAATAACGTTTTGCCAGTGCCAGTCTCACCGAGCAGCACAACTGGGACGTCGGACCTCGCAGCGAGGGCGGCTAACTGAAGACAACGCGCCATGGCATCGTTGCTCGTACTTAGGTTTTCGAGCCTTAACTTGGATGGCCGAGCCTGCATCAATGGTTATTGTCTAATGCTCTCACGTAATCGCCGAATCGGTTCGAATGCATATTCAATGAGCGTCCGGCTACCGACAATGATATGTGCCTCGCCCTTCATCCCAACGCGCAGAGGTAGATCTTGTCCCGCGGGTGAAGAGATTTCATAGCGATCAAGCGAACCCAGTGCAACGAAGCGGGATCCTTCAGTAGTGGTGACGGTGGATGGACTGATCAAATCCACCTTTCCAGTTATCGTACCGTAACGTTGGTAAGGAAACGCTTCGAAAAAGTAACGGACGCGCTGAGCCACAGCGAGCCTGGGAAGACCGGCTTCATTTAACATCATGCGTGCGCGTGGCTTCGAACCTCTCGGCGCCAACTGGCAAAGCACTTGTCCCTGCTGAACAAAACTGCCTGTGGTCCGCTGGTCCATTGAGATAACAACTCCCTCGTAGGGGCTGCGAACCGTTAACAGATTGTGTTGAGAATTCTCCAGGTCCGTTTTCAGGGCGCCGGTACGCATCTTTAGCTTTTCAATTTCAGCCTGTTCCTCTCCTCGCAGGCGGGCGTGCTCCGTTTCCATTCGTTCGCGATCAAGGGTGACCTGCTGCAAGGTCCTTTGGGCGACGCTCAAGTCTTTTTCTGATCCGGCTAAATCCAGCTTCAACTTTATAAGGTCGATCTCTGACTCACCGCCCTGCTTGGCTAGTTTTTCCATCCGTGTAACTAACTCGCGGCTGGTCTGCGCGTGGTTTTCGCGAAACTTCACCTCGCTTTTGGCCTGCTCGATCTCCGCGCTTTTAATTCCAAGTTGTGAA
>Ga0207697_10001245_pt1 | contig 13958 bp, 9 predicted proteins | sample KBSSwiS5withPhiX_FD_184293 | JGI IMG/M metagenome (GOLD analysis project Ga0207697, IMG submission 184293) | Switchgrass rhizosphere microbial communities from Kellogg Biological Station, Michigan, USA, with PhiX - S5 (SPAdes) (version 2) | ecosystem: Host-associated > Plants > Roots >... | reverse complement strand
AATCCAGCTTCCAGCGCGGACAAACCAAATGGTTCATAACGTGCCGGCAGAGCGAAAATTGCAGCACGTGACAACTGCCGCTCGACGTCACGCGGTTCGAGTTTTCCCAGGCAACGCACATTTTGCAGCGCGACTGTAGATCCTCCGGGATGCTGGCAATCGCCCGCCACAGCAATCGGCCATGAAACATGCGGTGCAATCTGATCGAGAAGGCGCAGATTTTTCGCCTCGTCCCAGATTCGCCCACACGAAAAAACAACCGAAGCCTTTTTGGCGCTTAAGAACGGTCGCGGATCGCGGCCATTCGGGATGACGATGGGCCTGCCGTGCGCGTCGTACTGAAGCGCCACCGCATCTGCCATTGCAGCGCTTGGAGCGACAATCAAATCTGCAGCTGCGAGACCGCCCGCAACGCGCGCGCGATACTGATCGTAATGCGCGGGCGCTTCGTCGTTTTTTACCGCGCGCCACCACGACAAGACACACGAGTGTGCCACGATCAGCACCGGCGCGTCCCACGCCAGATCGGCGTGGCCATAGCTGTTGAGGTGGAGTAGATCAGGGCGAAAGCGCTCGGCAATTTTCAGCAGCCAATCGCTGGCACGATCGACATCGCCCCATGGAGCGTCCATCCATTCGAGTCGGTACGTGCTCTCAAACAACCGTACATTTTTGCGTGCGAGCACTTGCTGATACTGCTCGCGTGTGAGGTGCGCGCCCATGCTAGCGAGCGCGATCTCGATCCCGTACGGCTCTAGTGCGCGGGCAAGCTCGAGCGCATACGTCCATACGCCGCCGATTGGATCGACGGTCATTAAAATTCGCCGCGGTGTGGCGCTAGACGTTTGCGTTTTCATAAATCGCATCGAGCGCGCTTGCCACCTCGATCATTCTTTCGATGTCGGGATCAAACGTGCGATCGAGTGCCAATCGGCGCGCCCATTCCACTGCAGCGCGCCCGAACCATTCATCCGGCGGCTCGGCCAGAACTTGTCGCGTCGTGCCATTGAAGCATTCGGCGATAAAGTCGTAGAACGACCCATCAGTATTACGCAGCGCAGCGCCGCCTTTGCTTCCGTAGAAAGACGCCTCGATCACGGCATCGCGTCCGGCATGCAGGTGCCACGAGCAACTCAAATTGATTACGGCGCCGTTGGCGAGATCGAGTCGCGCGATCGCGTAATCTTCACAAACCGAATCGATCGGATCGATCCGTTCGCCTTTATGAAAAAGCCGGCTGCTTACATTGAGGATTGGCTGATCGAGAATCCACAACGCGGCGTCAACGAGATGAATTCCAAGATCGACGACGCAACCGCCGCCAGATTGCTCCCGATCATAAAACCAGGGCTTTTGCGGGCCATACGCATTGTGAAAAACGAGATCGACCGCGTAGATCTCACCGAGGTGATTTCCCCTAACGAGCTGCCGGATTTCCTGCAGCGCCCTCGTATAGCGATAGGAAAGATCAACGCCGAGAAGCCGGTTCATCGAGCGCGCTGCGTCAATCACTTCGTACACTTCGGCGGCATTGCGGCCAAGTGGCTTTTGGCAAAAAACTGCGAGTCCTCGATTCAGAGCAGCGATACATTGTTCGGTATGTTGCGCGCTCGGTGTGGCGATGACTATTGCGTCCAAGTCGAGAGCGATATCGAAGAGTTCGTTTGGGTTGTGAAATCGACGGGCTTTGGGCGCGTACTCGGCTGCCGCAAAAAACGTTTCTTCCATTGGATCGCTGATCGCCACAATTTCAGCCACGTCGGCGCGCGCGATTGCTGCTAGCCGATTCAGTCCGATCCAGCCAAGTCCAAGAAAACCAAGTCGCGACCGTGGTGCGATCGCCCCGGCTAATTGAGCCAATGCAGTGGCGGCGGTTTTCATGTTGTGACCAGCGCTTTTACAAAACCGTCAGGCCGTTTCGCCGCGGTGTTGAGTGCGTCCCCCAGTTGTTCGAGTGGGAAAAAATGTGTGTAGAGCGGCGCGGGATCCAGGAGACCTGCTTCCACAGCGCGGATTGCCTGCCCAATTCCATCGATGTAGATCCGCGGATCGCGCTCGTGTGCGTTGATCACGTCCAACCCACGCCAGTTCCAAAGCTGCATGTTGATTTGGCGCGGACCATCCTGGTGATAACCGGCGATCACCAGCCGCCCGCGCTCACATGTGATCTCGCCCGCAAGATCGAGCGGCCTCTGTTTGCCAGTGCACTCGATGACGACATCGCAAAATCTGCCATTCGTTAGGCTTTTTATGTTGTCGACCACACGATCATTAAGCGGCACGGTCTGCGTTGCACCGAGTTGCCTTGCCACATCCAGCGCAAATGCACGGCGACTAATGGCAATGACCTGTGCGCCCGTCGCACTGGCCAGTTGCGTCAGCAGCGCGCCAAGGAAACCGATGCCGACGATCGCGACATTGTCCTTTCTGTTAATCCCGCTGCGATTGAAAATATTCATCGCGCAGCCAAGCGGTTCCCCAGGAAATGCTGCGTCGTTCAGAGACGCGGGAATTTTTGCTACCGAGGAAGATTCGCAGACGTCGTAATCGGCATATGCCCGATTTGAAAGAATGGCGACGCGATCGCCTTTTTTGAAATCTATAACTTCGTTGCCAAATTCTTCTACTCGACCCCACGCTTCGTGCCCGAGCGCGCCCGGAGCCATCGGATACGTGAACCACGGTTTGCCTTCCCACGGCGGAATGTTAGATGCGCACACGCCGCAGCCTTCGATGCGCACGAGAAGCTGGCTTGGATTCACTTTTGGGATTTGTGCTTCAATAATTTCAATCTTGCCCGGCGCGCTCACGGCTGCGGCGCGCATCGTACCCGCGGCGCGTGGCGTGGGGACGGCGTGCAAATACTTCGCGCTTGCGGTCATTGGGCGACAGCGATCCTTCCTCGCGGCACGCGCTCGTCTCGCAGCCAATCGTAAAGCCGTCGCACCCCTTCGACCTTGCCAATCCGAGGCGACCAACCCGTCGCCGTGTGGAACTTTGAGAAATTCGTGACGTAGTATCGCTGATCGCCGGGCCGCCAGTGGGCGAAGTTGATGCGTGGTTTGCTCTCGTGCAGTTCGCCGATCAGCGTGAGCAGCTCGCGCAGGCTGGTGGTATTTCCCACTCCACCGCCAATGTTAAAGACCTGGCCGGAAAGCGTCCGGATATTTTTGCGAGCGAGCAACAGCGCTTCGATCAGATCGTCGACGAACAAGATGTCACGCACCTGTTTGCCATCGCCGTAAAGCGTGATCGGATGTTCCTCGAGAGCATTGATTAGAAAATGCGCGACCCACCCCTGGTCTTCCGTCCCGAATTGATGCAGCCCATAAATGCAACTCATCCGGAAGACCACAGCCGGCAACCCGAACGTGCGCGCGTAATCGAGAATGTATTGGTCGGCGGCGCCTTTTGAGCAGCCGTATGGACTGTAGAAGTCCAGTCGCTGATCTTCGCCGACTCCGCATGCGCGAATCTCGTCCTGGACCGGTTCGTACCGCTCGGAGTTAAGACGAAGATCAACGTCTTCCAAGCTGCCGTAGACTTTGTTAGTCGACGTGAAAATGACCGGCGGCGGATTGCGCACCTCGCGCACGGCTTCGAGTAAATTCAAGGTCCCGCGGGCGTTGACATCGAAATCGTAAACCGGCGCCTTGAGGCTGCTCGTCACTGCGACTTGCGCAGCAAAATGGAACACAGCCGCAGCTTGCTCGATACACTTTGCCAGTGTTTGCGCGTCGCGAGTATCGGCGACTTCGAGCTGCACCAGATCGCCGTGCTTTTCGCGAAGCCACTCGGCGTTTTGGTCAACACCAGGACGCGAAAGATTGTCGTAGAGAATAACTGGCTGATCTTGTGAGCAGAGCGCGTCCGCGAGATTGCATCCGATAAATCCGCAGCCCCCTGTGATTACAACGGGCCGTTTGCCTGTCCGCCCCGCTGAAATGCTTTGACCCAGCCACGCGGAATTTTCCACAGCGTCGACGCCGCCCTGCGTCAGCAAACGAAAGAGCAATTTCTCAGATCCGTCGTTGCGGCGCAGCCCAAAATGATGTTCGCGTTCGTCCCTATAAAACTTGTTTTCGTCTGCGACTTGGGGAGGCTCGAGATCGTGCGCGCTGTACCAATATACGCGCTCGGCCGGCGCCCGCATGACGTCGAGAAAGGCGGCGATCTGCCCACGCTCATCGTGTCGCCACGTCGAGTAGCCTGTCTCAGTAATCCAGATTTCCGCCTTCGAGCGATGCTGCAAAAGCACTTTCCGCACGCGGGCAACCTTGGCGTTCCAGCCGTCCCACCAGAATTCAAACGTCCCCGGAAAACCGTGAATACCGACGGCGTCGATGTATTGCATCACGCCGCGTTCGCACATGAGTCCCACCCATTGCGCGTCCATTGGGCCGCTGGCGCCGAGCACGGTTTTTTTGCCACGTTGCCGCGCCCAATGGGCCGCGCCGCCGACCATTTCGCAAAAAATCAGCCAGTGCGGGTCAAGAGTCGTGTTCCATTCCAGCGGACTTCGCGGCTTGTTCCAAAGCTCAACCCATTCAAAGAACTCTCCGTAGCGGCTGATGAAAACGTCCAGAAAATCCGCGTACTGCTTCGGATTGCGTGGCGGAGAGCACTCACTTGGAGCGATGCCAAGACATGGAGGCGTATAGTGAAAACAGGGAAGGACGTTGAGTTCGCGCGCGAGCCGCGGCAGCAGCCAATCGTACCACTTCTCACCGCCTGGCGTGTGCCAGTCGGCCCATGAAATTCCCGTGCGCAGATCGGTGACACCGATTGTTTTGAGATCAACAAGCAAGCGCTCTACGCGTTGTTCCTCGCCCGGACGTAGCCATTCGAGAATTCCCAGCACAGGGCGGCTTCCGTTTTTCATACCGCCAATCCTCGGAGGCTGAGTTCATGAGCCGCGTCGTCCACTCGATCGACTGCAATTTGTCCTTGAAGCCAATCAGCCAATTCGGCCAGACCTTCTTCGAGAGTAATTCGCGGTTTGTAGCCGAGAATTTTTTGCGCATGCGAGATATCTGCGAAACAATTGCGAATATCACCAACGCGGCATTTGCCTACGATTTCGGGCTCAATTTCCTCCTTTCCAAGGACTCGCGCCATTTGCCCTGCGATATCGAGGATCGAATAATTTTGACCGCTGCCTACGTTGAATACTTCGCCGGCGGCTTCGGGAGTTTGCAGCGCGAGACGACACGCGCGCGCAATGTCGCGCACGTGAACGAAGTCGCGCCGCTGTTTGCCATCCTCATTAACAAGCGGTGGGTTGTTGTTTAGAAATCGCGAAGCAAAAATCGCAAGCACGCCTGTGTAGGGATTCGAAAGTGCCTGACGCGTGCCGAAAATGTTAAAGAAGCGCAACGCTACAGTGTCGATGCCGTAAGCGCGGCCCACCGTCATGCACAGACGTTCCTGATGAAACTTGCAAATAGCGTAGACGGAAGGCAGCGCCGGACATTTCGATTCTGGCGTGGGCACCGGAATCAGAGGTTCGCCGTTGCGGTCGCGCACTTCCCAGTCGTGCGCGTGCAGTTGCTCGAGTGTGCGTTCGCGACCTTCAACTAACGACCCGTCGCGAGTACGATAAAGTCCTTCGCCATAGATGCTCATGCTCGAGGCGACGACGAGACGTTCCACCGGTCGCTGCGCGAGCGCTTCCAGCAGAACGGCAGTGCCCTGACCGTTGGTGCTGGTGTAATGGGCGATCTCGTACATGCTTTGACCCACTCCAACGACGGCAGCGAAATGAAAAACGGCGTCGATGTTCTCGAGCGCACGCGACATCGCCTCGGGATCACGAACGTCGCCGCGGATAAATTCGACGTCGCGCGAAAGATAAGCCGGACGGCGCGCACACGTGCCATGCACTTGCGGGGCCAGGTTATCCAGCGCCCGAACCTCGTAACCAGTTTTGAGCAGGTCATCAGCCAGATGTGATCCGACAAAACCTGCCCCTCCTGTAATCAGTACCTTCTTCGCCATCGATTTGTCAGCAATTTATCGCGCGAGGAGGCTTCTGAAGATTTTCAGAAAACTTCTTAAACTCCTATCGGATTTTTGCCGAGGGGACCGTTCGCCAATGGTCTAGGCAAGAAAACTTACAGAGCGCCGCTCCAGTTCGAGACAGATTTTATTGGAGCACAGGCTTCCAAATCTTGAGCGCAGCGGGTCTGACAGTGATTTCAATTGGACCCCGATTTTTTATTTGCTCTTTTTTCTTTGGCCATCGTTCGCCATCAAGCTGCATCGCACCAGACGGCGACGTGATTTTGAGCTCGCGGAATTTGCGACGCGTTAGCGGAACTCGCTTTTCTTGTTCGGCCAGGTGCGCATCGACATGCTTAATGAAATCCTTCCGTTCGTGCTCGCGCACGGCGACAAAGTCCAGCTGCCCATCGTCTGTTTTCGCTGTGGGAGCCAGATGCAGCCCTGGACCGGCGGAACGGATATTCATTGCTCCCCAAAGAATGTAGGGACCGGAAACATCTTTTCCATCGACGGTCATGGTCCAGTGGCGCGCCTCATAGTCGAGCGACAACTGACGCAGAAGCGATAGGTGTCCGTTGAGTTCTTCCTGCGGCGAGGCATTCTTTTTTTCATTCGCCTTTGCAGCGGGAAAGTAATCGGCGAACAGCCCGCCGCCCGCTGCTTCGAAAAACCAACCTTTCTGCGATCCGTTGCCCGCCATGCCAATGTCGAACGGCTCGCTTTTTCCGCAGTGAAGCGATTCCAGAATTTCGTTTACAGACCCCGTGAAACCGAGGCTGCGCGCCAGATTGTTAGCCGTGCCGAGCGGCAAAATCGCCAGCGGAATCCCGCTGTCCAGGAGTTGCCACGCGGTTTTGTGCACCGTGCCGTCGCCTCCGGCTACGATCACGAGATCCACTGGCTTTTTAAATGCCTTTTTCCAGCCAGCCACTTTTCTCGATTGATAAAATGCCTGATGTCCGCACCTGGCGAGGCTGGCCATCAACTGTTTCTTGTTGTGTTTACCGTCTCCCGCTTTGGGATTATGAATCAACAGGACTCGCATGATTTGCGCGCTACTGGAATCGTTCTTATCACCTAATCGGCCAAAGCTACTCGCATACGCGTTTTGTTTGTGAAGATGCGAATTCTAATCTCAAACGATGATGGTGTTTACAGTCCGGGGATACTGGCGCTGGCGAAAGCAGTAAAGCGATTCGGAGACGTGCGCATCGTCGCCCCAGATGTGGAGCAATCTTCAATGGGGCATGCGATCACGGCATCGCGACCGCTGCGCCTCAAACGCGTTCACCTCGACAGCTTCGAAGCGCATCGCGTCAATGGCACACCAGCCGATTGCGTTGCGCTCGGCATGCACCGCTGGGGCCATGTTGATGTCGTTCTTTCGGGAATAAATCTTGGTTTAAACCTCGGCAACTCGTGCTGGCATTCCGGCACGCTTGCCGCGGCTAAGCAGGCAGCATTGCTCGGTTCACGCGGCATCGCGTTCAGCACAAATGTCAGCGACAACCGTGAACCGAATTTCGCAATGCTCGAACCGTACGTTGTGCGTGTGTTCGAATTGTTATTGCCGATCAAAACGCTTTCGCTGGTGAATGTAAATCTGCCGGAGAAGCCGAAAGGCATTCGTTGGACTCGGCAGTCTGTGCGGCACTACGACGGTAAAGTTGTCCCTGACAAAGACCCCGCCGGACGGCCGATTTTTTGGTTCACAGTCACGCCGCTCGAAGGCGCTGCAGAAGGAACGGACCGCTGGGCAATCGAGCACGGCTCGGTCTCGATTACTCCCCTGCGTCTCGATCTCACAGATGAAGCAGACCTTGCTCGCGCCTTGTCCGTTTCAGGTCTTCCGGCCCATAAGGTCTCGGGGAAACGCCGTCAACGACGCTCTTCCTCTTCCTCTACCTCTACGTCTTCTTCTAAATCTTGATCCTCTTTAGAGGATAGAAATAGAGGAAGCGGAAGAGGAAGACTCTCCAGCGGATAAGTTCACATCCTCGACATCCGGTCACAGCGGTCACCAGGAATATTTCGCTGCTGGCGTATCGCCTTATTCGCATATAATTTTGTGCAGAGGGAACCAGATCAGAGGAAACCTTCGAATCGTATTGAGACTTGCCGTCGCAACCGATGTCTAAAAAGTTGCCCAGCAGCACCGGACTGCACGAAACCGTCGAACAATTCCACATTCTGGTGGATAGCGTCGAAGAGTACGCCATTTACCTGTTGGATCCGAACGGCAACGTCGTGACTTGGAACACAGGCGCGGAGAAAATCAAAGGTTACCTCGCGGACGAGATCATCGGGAAAAACTTCGCCTCATTCTATACGGCCGACGACGTTGCTGCCGGAAAACCGCAACGCAATCTGCGCGAGGCGAGCCGTCGCGGATCCATTCGTGATCAGGGTCTACGAGTTCGAAAAGACGGGTCAACTTTTGAAGCAGAGGTTGTCATTACGGCGCTCCGTGATGCTGCCGGCGAAATTCGTGGTTTCTCCAAAGTCACGCGCGACATCACCGACCAAGTACGGAGCCGGGAGTTTGAAGCGGAAAAAATTGCAGCGCAAAAAGCAAACAAGGCGAAAGACGATTTTCTGGCAGCGCTCAGCCATGAACTGCGTACGCCACTGACCCCGGCGTTGGCAGCAGCGACATACCTTCAAGATAATACTGATAAACTCCCGCAAGAGTTCGCGGAGGATGTTGAGATTATAAAACGCAATGTGCAACTGCAGGCCCGGCTAATTGACGACCTGCTCGATCTCACCCGGATTGCCAGCGGCAAGCTTCATCTCGAGCTGGAAGATTGCGACGCACACAAAATTATTGAAAACGCGCTGGAGATGGCAGAATCGGCGATCGCGGCGAAGCAGTTGAAAATCTCAACGGGGCTTGAGGCGAAACGCTACCACATCATGGCTGACTGCATCCGGCTTCAGCAGGTGTTCTGGAATTTGATTAACAACGCAGTGAAATTCACCCCGCAAAACGGACAGATCACGCTTCGCACGTTTGACGACAAAGCTGGGCGTTTTCATTTCGAAATTGAAGACACAGGGATTGGAATTGAGCCACAGCGCTTGGCTTCGTTGTTTCAGCCATTTGAGCAGGCTGATGCTTCGGTAACGCGGCAGTTCGGCGGGCTCGGTCTCGGACTCGCGATTTCAAAGCGTCTCATCGATCTTCATCACGGGAGAATTGAAGCGGAGAGCCGTGGTCGAAGTTTCGGCGCGACGTTCAAGATTACCCTGGACACGGTGCCGGAGGGAGCCGGAGCGAACGGCCGGAACCATCGCGTCGGCGGCAAGGCATCCAAACCGCTGCGGATACTGCTCGTGGAAGATCATAAGGACACCCGGCGCACAATGTCGCGCTTACTTACCCATTTTGGCCACAACGTTGTAACTGCTGATAATGTGGAAGGCGCAATGGCTGTCATGGCGTCGAATAATCTCGATGCGGTGTTGTGTGACATCGGCTTACCTGATGGAAGTGGTTACGAGGTGGCCGCACAAGCGCGGGCAAACGGGGGAATCAAGACAATTGCGCTCACCGGCTTCGGTACTGAGCAGGACGTGCAGCGGTCTAAGGAAGCGGGATTCGATTTCCACCTGGTCAAGCCCATCAATTTCCAAGAGCTGCAAACGGTTCTCGATCAGTCACTCGCCTAGCTTGCCTCGCTATTTCGCGGGCGACGCTACGTCCTCCTTCGTCGTCGCACAACGAAGCGGCTACAGCTCGTGTGCCGTTTCCTGAATCATCTGCCAACCCTTGCGCAGATGTTGTTCTGTGGTGAGCACGTTGCCAAGGCCGATTCTCATTACTGTTCGCCCGCGCAGCTTTGTTTGCGTGAGATATGCGCGCCCGGACGCGTTGATTCGCTCTACGATATCGCTGTTGATTTGATCGAGTTCGGCTTCGTTAGGCCCCCCGCCATGGTAGGGCGCGACCGCCGGGCGCGCCGAAAACGGACGGCCCGGCGGTCCGTCCCTACCAACAAAGCGAAAACAGACCACGCCCATACTGGGCTGCGCTGATAATTCGAAGCGACTGTCCTTTTTGATCCAATCGGCGAGCAGGTCCGCCAGACGCATTTGTTCGCGCAGCCGGACAACGACTCCCGCCCGGCCTATCGAGCGCCAGATTACCCATGCTTTGAGGGCCCGGAATCTTCGGCCGAGCTGGATCCCGTAGTCCATATAGTTTTTCTCCGCCTCCACGGTGTCCCCACGCAGATATTCCGGCACAAGGCTGAACACGCGCCGCAATCGTTCCAGATCGCGCATATAAAGCACGCTGAAATCGAGAGGCACAAAGACCGTTTTGTGCGGATTGATCACGATCGAATCGGCCAGTTCCCACCCTTTCCTCAACCACTCATACTCCGGCAGGATCGCGAACCCACCGCCATAGGCAGCATCGATGTGCAGCCAGATCTTTTCTTGCCGGCAAAGGTTGCCGACATCGCTAACGGGATCGACGCTGGCAGTAGAAGTCGTTCCCACGGTGGCGACAACCGCCATTGGCTGAAGATCGTGGTTCCGGTCTTCTGCGATTTGTCGGCCTAACGAGTTTATGTCCATTCGAAATTGATCGTCAGTTGGAATGCGGATCACGTTTTCCTCACCTACGCCAAGCGCGATGGCCGCTTTCTCAGCCGAGCTATGAGCCTGGTCGGAGGTGTAAATGCGAAGCCGCGGTAGATTGCGACCGGTGAGACCAAGTTTTCTCGTTCGTGGCGCGACTTCTTCGCGCGCGACAGCAAGCGCATGCATGATCCCAACCGACGCTGTGTCGTAAATCACGCCACCGAATTGGTCGGAAAGACCGACCCATTGCCGCAGCCAGTCGATCATCACTGTTTCGAGCTCCGTGGCAGCGGGAGACGTGCGCCACGTCATCGCGTTCACATTCAACGGCGCCGTTAGAATTTCGCCCAGAATTCCAGGCCCGGTGCTCGTCCAGCCGAAGTAACCGAGAAACATCGGGTGACCCCAGTGCACCATGCCCGGGACAATGATGTTATCCACATCGCTGAGAATTTTCTCAAACGGTTCGCCGTCTTCCGGTGCACTCTTCGGGAGTTGCTCGCGAATAGCGCCGGGCTCCTCGTTAGGCGCAACACGCAGTCTTTCGATGTTTTCGCGGAAGTCTGCAATCCAGTCCGCTAGTTCATGCAATTGTTTGCGGAATTGCTCCGGGGGGGTGTCTCCGAATTGGGTTACTCTCCCTTGCGATTGTTCCTGCCGCTCCTGCATGATGTCTGCTTTCATTAACACCCCGCTTCAGCGGGGTGGCAACCGCACAACCAAGTCTTTTCAACCGCTTCAGCGGTTTCCCACGCCATAAAACCGCTAAAGCGGTTCGAGCATTATCGCAGCGTTACACCCGGCTGAAGCCGGGTGTTAATGAGAGGACAGCGCGATAATGCAGACACGATTGGCTGCGTCATGCTGCTAAAATGCAAAACCGAAACTGAAGTGGAACGCGCCGAAATCTTCGAACTGGCGCGGGTCAGGATTGACACCGTAATCGAGGCGAATCGGCCCCACCGGCAGCTTGTAACGCAGACCGCCACCGATTGCGTAGCGCATATCGCTCAGCCCAATATCCTCGGAAGTCGGCAACAGATTGCCAGCGTCAGTAAACACAGCACCCTGCAGTTCGCCGTAAATTGGGAATGTGTATTCAACATTGAACACGGTAAAGAATTCTCCCCCGACTGGATGCCCGTGATTATCGTGCGGGCCGAGATCGCGCTCACCGAAACTGCGCACCGTTGTGGCTCCGCCGTTGAAGAAACGTTCATCAATCGGAATTTCGGTCGCTTCGCTGGAACCACTGGTTGTAAGCGAATGAATAATGCCGGCACGCGCACCAAACGCGATCGAAGACTGACGAACCCACTTCTGAAAACCACTGTAGATTGGCTGATCGTCCACCACGCCGGGCGTGAGTGGCTTTGGACCAAACGGATAATAGTAACCGACGCGCATCGTGCTTCGGATAAATTCGATGTCGCTACCAATGCCGCCCGGCGCCACGTCGATGGTGTTGCCGATAAGAAAGCCTCGTGGATTAACGTACGGGTTCTCACGAAAATCGAGCGTGTTCGTAAGTCCAAGGGTATTCACTTGATAGTTGCTCTCTCCCAGGAGGAAGCCCGGCCTGATTTGCGACTCAGTGATCTTCACGTGACGAATCGCCAGGACCAGGGCCGCCTGGTCATATTTTGTAATTTTGCGGCTCAGCTCCAATCGCCCGCCCAACTCAAACTTTGTGTAGCCATCGTAATCAAAAGTGAGGGCGTACACTTTCGCATTGAAAACAAAGTCTGTGTCAAAGAAGAACGGATCCTCATATAGAATTTCACCTCGATAACTGCGTTGCGAGACCTCGATGGTTGCGGTGAGCGGCCGACCGTAGCCGAACAGATCCCGATCGCCGACTTGCACGCCAGCGAGTGCTCCTTCGTAAGTGTCGAATCCCACCCAAAAACCAAATTCCTTGCTTTTGGCCTCCTCTGCCGAAATGTCCAGGCGCAACAAATGTCCATCGACTGGGACTGGCTTAATCTGAAGCAAGTTGAACTGGCCGGTCTGCATGAGCGTTCGAAATCGCTCGTCTAGAACATCAGGGCTGTACGTTTTTCCAGTTAATCTCGTGAAACGTTTCGTCACAAAACCGGGATGTAAGCGACGCAGGCCGTTAACAGTCACACCATCGAAGTGATAAACAGCTCCCGGCGAAATAACAACGTGCACTGGAACGTGGCTATTCACTGCAGCGTCGGGTGCACCGTTGGCGACTACTTTGACATCGTAATAACCGCGCGCCTTGAAATACGCTTCGAGGCGACGCGGAATGTCCTCAACCCGCAGGTCCGTGTAAGGGCGTTTGAGCAGATCGGATATCTGGCCGCGAAGCGCCTCCGAACCGTAAACTGTCTGACCGCTAAACGTGACGTTTCCAAAAAAATACTGTTGACCTTCATGAATCGGCACGACGACAGCGACGTCACTGCTCCCATCCTGAAATTTGTCACGGGGAGGATCGACATCGGCGTTCAGAAAGCCTTCGGCAACGTAGAACCGCTGCACCAGATGCGTGCCCTCCTCCAAATCTGCAGCGACAAAGGGTAATCTTTTTTCCAAGCGTGAATATCGCTCACGCGTCGGGCCTACCAGGTAATCGAACAGTTTTTCCGCGGGCTCATGCACGTTTCCATCGAAGATCACCTGGCTCAGCATAAAACGGGGACCTTCGTTGATGTCGAGACGCAGGCGGTCACCGGATTCAATCACGTAGTGCACGTCTACTTTCGCGTAGCCATGCTTTCGATAAAACACTTCGAGAAAAAACGCGAGATCATCGGCGCGAGCTGGACTCAATCCAAAATCTTCGATCGTAGTGATCTCCTCTTTGAGGCCGAGGCGCAGCTCCTTGTCCGTGAAAGCTTGCTGCCCGCGAAATTCGATGATGCTGGCCCGCTTGGCGCGTTTTTCCTGCTGCTTGATCACCGCTCGCCTGGCCTTCTGTTGCTCTTCCGGTCGCACAACGTCAACGGCGCTCTGCGCTGCGACATGGGCTGCAAAGATGATTGCGCTGAGAACTGAAATGAATCTCGCGGTCATTCTGAGCAAAGCGCAGCGAAGTCGAAGAATCCCGACGAAATATGACTCCTTGTAGCTACGGGAGGTCTCGGACTGCGCTGGACGTGACATTGATGGGGTATTTCAGCGAAAACGAATCAGATATTTCAGTTTCCCTCGAAAATCCCCGTGAACTCCGACGTCGCCCGTGAGCACAAGTTGATCGGTGAGCTTGAACCGTACGGTTGCTTGCTGTTGACCAGTACGCGGATCGACCGTCCCCAAATCCAGATCCAGCCGATTGAAAACCGTGTTGCTATCGGTCGGTTCGCCTTTCTTGACGATTTTGCGGTAGAGCTGTT
>Ga0207697_10001244_pt1 | contig 13962 bp, 13 predicted proteins | sample KBSSwiS5withPhiX_FD_184293 | JGI IMG/M metagenome (GOLD analysis project Ga0207697, IMG submission 184293) | Switchgrass rhizosphere microbial communities from Kellogg Biological Station, Michigan, USA, with PhiX - S5 (SPAdes) (version 2) | ecosystem: Host-associated > Plants > Roots >... | reverse complement strand
CGCGCTCGCGGTTCGTGCGCTCGAACGACTCTCTCGGCAAGTAGATCTCCCCGCGAACTTCGATCGTTCCAGCCGGACCGCCGTGCAGAACCAGCGGCAGCGACGGGATGACGCGCACGTTGGCGGTGACGTCCTCGCCGCGGATGCCGTCGCCGCGGGTCACGCCGCGGACCAGGACGCGCTCGACATACGTGAGCGCGATGCTCAGGCCGTCGATCTTCAGCTCCGCCACGTAGTCCACCGGCGCATCGTCGGTCACGCCGATCCCGCGGCGCACGCGCTCGTCGAACGCGCGCAGTTCGTCTTCGGTGTAGGCGTTGTCGAGGCTGAGCATCGGCTGCAGATGCTCGGCGGTCGCGAAACCCTCGACCGTCCGTCCGCCGACGCGCTGCGTCGGCGAGTCCGCGGTCACCAGGTCCGGGTGCTCCGCCTCGAGCGCCTCCAGCTCCTTCACCAGCGCATCGAACGCGTCGTCCGTGATGTCCGGATCGTTGTCGATGTAGTAGCGATCCTCGTGGTGGCGGATCTCGGCGCGGAGCTGATCGATGCGGTCGGCGGGATCCATATCAGGCGACTGAATTCGAACGCTGCGAGATGACGATGGCACGCTGGCGCTGGCCGGGTAGGACCGCGTGGCGGCGCATCGCGAGAAGAAGTAGCGGGAAGGTCCGCATTCAAGGGACCGTGGCGCGACTAGCGATCGCGCGCGAGCACGTAATCGGTCAGGGCGGCCAGTGCCTCGCGCTCGCGCCCGGGCGGAAAGGCGGACAGGCTGTCCTTGGCTCGAGAGGCGTACTCGACGGCCCGGTCGTAGGCGAGCTCCGTGGTGCGATGCTCGCGCATCAGACGGAGGATCTCGCGCCACTGCTCGGTGGTAACCGCCCGGTCGCGCACGACGCCGCGTATCAGGCTGTCGGCCGCCTCCCCGCCACGACGCAAGAGGAAGATGATCGGCAACGTCACCTTGCCTTCGCGCAGGTCGCCGCCGACCGGCTTGCCGAGCGAGGCCGCATCGGCGGTGTAGTCCAGGAGATCGTCGACCAGCTGGAACGCGACGCCAAGGTTGAAGCCGTAATCGCGGAGGGCGGTTTCCTGTTCCGGGTTGACGCCGCCCAGCATTCCGCCGATCTGGGCACAGCCGCCGAACAGGAACGCCGTCTTGCGGCGGATGATCTCGAAATGCTCGTCCTCGGTGATGTCCACGTCGCCGGCCTTGGTGAGCTGGTAGAGCTCCCCTTCGATCATCCGCAGCGTCACGTCGCAGAGCAGGCGGATGACGTCGAGCGAATCCTGCGTCAGCGCCATCCCCATCGACTTGATGTAGAGATAGTCGCCGAGGAGGACGGTGATGTCGTTGCCCCACCGGGAATGCACGGCCAAGCGGCCGCGCCGGAGATCGGCCTGATCGATGATGTCGTCGTGCACCAGCGTCGCGGTGTGGATGAACTCCACCACCGAGGCGTTCAACACCGCGCGATCGCCGGTGTAGCCGCTGAGGCGGGCGGCCATCAAGAGCACCGCCGGCCGCACCCGCTTACCGCCGCTCTTCTGGATGTAGCGCCCCATCTCCGGAATCAACGCGACGCGTGACTGGATGTGGCGGGCGAACTCCGCTTCGACGGCCTCGAGATCCTCGCGAATCGGCTCGAAGATCGATACGAGGTCAGCAGCGGCCGGGGACTTCTGGGCAGTGTCGCTCAAATGGATGCCGTAGGGATGGAGTTCCGCCCACGATACTGGTTTTGCGAGCGGAGTGTCAACGCGCTAAGCCTTGTTCTGCGTAACAGTTGGGCCCAGCAGGGCATCGAAGTTCCGAACCAGTTGCTCGCCCAGCGGGCCCTCGCCGGTCCGCCGCAGGCCGGCGACCACCTCGAGCACGCGGGAGACGAAGGCCGGCTCGTTGCGCTTGCCGCGGGTCGGCGCCGGCGCAAGGTAGGGCGAGTCGGTTTCGATGAGCAGCCGATCGGCCGGCACGAACGCCGCGACCTCGCGGATGTCGGCGGCATTCGGAAACGTCACGATCCCGGAGATGCTGATGTGGAACCCGAGGTCGAGCGCGGTCCTGGCCATGGCCACGTCCCCGGTGAAGCAGTGGAAGATGCCGCGCACGCTCCCCTTGCCGACCCGTTTCAGGACCGCGAAGGTATCCTGCGCCGCTTCGCGGGTATGGATCACGATCGGCAGCCCGAGCGCCTTCGCGATGGTGACCTGCGCGCTGAAAACGCCCTGCTGGATGTTGGGCGGCGAGAAGTCGTAGTGGTAATCGAGCCCGATCTCGCCCAACGCATCGGCGCGCTCCGCGACAATTGCGTGCTTCACCAGCTCCGCGGCTTCGTCGGCTCGGCCCGTGACGGTGCCAGCCTGGTGCGGGTGGACGCCGACCGCCATCCGCACGCCTGGCCACAACTCGCGGACGCGGCCGGCAGCGGCCGACTCCTCGCTATCGCCCGCGGCCAGGATGCACATCGCGCGTTGAACCCCCGCCGTCCTGGCGCGCTCGATGACGTCGGACAGATCCGGCGCGAACGCCGGATCCGCGAGATGGCAGTGGCTGTCGATCATTTGGCGATTATCGGACGCGCGAGCCGGGCGGGACGTCCTGATCAAAGCCGACCAGCGTCGGTTTCCCACCCTCGGGGCTTCCGGCCAGCACCATGCCGTTGGACTCGATGCCCATCAGCTTCGCCGGCTTCAGGTTGAAGACGATGACGATGGTGCGGCCGACGAGGGCGTCAGGCTCGTAGGCCTCGGCGATGCCGGCGACGAGTGTTCGCTGCTCGGTCCCGACGTCGACCGACAGCTTGACCAGCTTGCGCGAGTTCGGCACCTTCTCGGCCGCCAGCACCTTTGCGACCCGGAGATCGACTTTCATGAAATCGTCGATCGAAATCCGCTCCGGCCCGGCCGCTGTCGTCGGAACCGTCGCCGCGATCGGCGCGGCCGGGGCCGCCGCCGGCGATGTCGCCGCAGCGGAAGCGGAAGGGCCCGGCGCCGCGGCGCCGGACGGCTGATTGATCTCGTCCACCTGTATGCTCCTCTTCTGTCGCGAGTGAGTGTCGACTGGCTTGGAGGTGGTGCCCGCCGCGTCAACGCGCGGCCATAAGGCATCCCCCTTCACCAGCACGCGTTCGTCGTCCGCACGCCAGTGCGCATCGGTCAGCCGGAGGTCCGTCGCTACCTTCGTCTCGCCGATGCGCCGCAGCACCTCGGCGGCCGACCCTGGCATGACCGGCAGCAGCAGCACCGCGGCGATCCGGATCGCTTCCGCCGCATCGAACAGGACCTCCGACAAGGCCTCGGCCTGTTCAGGGTTGCGGGCCAGGGCCCACGGTTCCGTGCTGGCGATGTAGCCGTTGGCCGCATCGACCAGCCTGAAAACCGCCGCCACCGCATCGCTCAGGGCGAAAGCGTCCATCGCCGTCATATAGTCCGCCACCGCGCTCGCTGCGGCGCCGATCAACGGGCCTCCGCGACTCGCCGGCTTCAAACGCAGGCTGCGATAGCGCTCGGCCATGGCGATCACCCGGCTGACGAGATTGCCGAGATTGTTGGCGAGGTCGACGTTGTAGCGGTCTTCGTACCGCTCCCAGCTGAAGTCGCCGTCCGACCCGAAGGCGATCTCCTTCACCAGGTACAACCGCAGCGGATCGGGGCCGAAGCGATCCACCACCTCGAGCGGGTCGACAGCCGTCCCGAGGGACTTGCTCATCTTCTCGCCCTTCAGATGCACCCAGCCGTGGCCGAAGATCTGCCGCGGGACCGCGACACCGGCGCTCATCAGCATCGCCGGCCAGATCACGGCGTGGAATCGGGTGATGTCCTTCCCGATGACGTGCAGGTCGGCCGGCCACCACTTCGCGGTCAGCGCCGGATCCGTCCCGAAGCCCACCGCGGTCAGGTAGTTGATCAACGCGTCGACCCACACGTAGATCACGCTCCCGGGATCGTCGGGCATCGGGATACCCCACGACTGTCCGGCGCGGCTCACGGAGATGTCGTCGAGCCCGCCCTCGATCAGGCGCAGGATTTCGTTACGGCGGATATCCGGGATGAGGAAATCGGGGTGACTGGCGAAGTGGCGGGCCAGCGGCTCGGTGTACTTCGACAGGCGGAAGAAGTAGTTCTTCTCCTTGATCCAGTCAGGTTTGGTCCGGTGAATCGGGCACAGCCCGTCGACGAGATCCTTTTCCTGCTTGAAGGCCTCGCACGAAACGCAGTACCAGCCCTCATAAAACCCGTCGTAGATGTCGCCGGCGGCCGTCATCCGGCGCACCAGTTCGTGCACGCCGGCGCGATGCCGCGGTTCGGTGGTGCGGATGAAGTCGTCGAACGACAGGTCGAGACGGCGCCACACCTGCAGGAACTCCCCGGCCATCCGATCGCAGTAGGCCAGCGGATCCTCGCCGAGCTCGCGCGCCTTCTTGAAGACGTTCTGCGAGTGCTCGTCGTTGCCCATCACGAAGTGGGTATCGAACCCGGCGAGCCGCTTGTAGCGGGCGATGACGTCCGCGGCAATCTTCTCGTAAGCGGTGCCGAGGTGCGGCCGGCTGTTGGCGTAATCGATCGCCGTCGTGAGATAGAACCGGGCCATGCTCAGTGCTCACCCTGCCGCTCGCGCGCCTCGAGCCAGGCTCTTACGGCAAGAGCCTGGACGTCCTTGATCGGGACCGCGGACGCCGCCGCGGCCTTCGCCACATCCTCGAACTCCGGCGCCGCGTTGAGCACCCGGCCATCGCGCGTCGCCACCTTGAACCGGATCGGCCCGACCGGCGTCTCAACCGTCCGCAGCTCGCGCTCGAGCCGCTCCCGCTGCATCTCGCGGTAGCGAACGCCGATGGTCGTGGACTCCAGGAACAGGACCGACGCCAGCGCCTCGCGCCTCGCCGGTTCGGCCAGGACCGTGACGAGCGTGCCCGGACGATTCTTTTTCATCTGCACCGGCGCGTAGAACACGTCGAGCGCGCCGGCGTCGTAGAGCCGATCCATGAGGGGGCCGAACAGCTGCGGGTTCATGTCGTCGATCTCGCACTCGAGCGCAACGATCGTCTCAGACGCCGCGGCCGCGTCGGTCGTTCCCACCAGCACTCGGAGCACGTTCGGATGCAGGGTGAAGTCCTTGGCCCCGGCGCCGTAGCCGATTCGGTCGAGGCGCATCGCCGGCAGCGGGCCGAACCGCTTCGCATAGCCGGTCATCAGCAACGCCCCGGTTGGCGTCACCAGCTCCGCCTGAATGGCACCCGCATAGATCGGCGCGCCGGCGAGGATCCGCATGGTTGCTGGTGCGGGTACGGGGAACACCCCATGGGCGCAGTGGACCGTACCACTTCCCACATTCAACGGCGACACCACCACGTCGTCGACGCCGAGCCACTCCATTCCGTGCACTGCGCCGACGATGTCGATGATCGAGTCGAGGGCGCCGACTTCGTGGAGATGGATACGGTCGAGCGGCACGTCGTGGATGGCGGACTCCGCTTCGGCCAGCCGCTCGAACAGGTGGATCGCGCGATCCTTCCCCGCCGCCGACAGAGCCGACCGCCCGATCGCGGAGCGGATCTCGGCGAGCGTGTGGTGGGGGTGCTCATCGAGGCCCGTGGCCGCCACGCCGGTCCGGCGGACGTCCCGTGGCGAATGCGGATGGCTGTGTGGATGCGGGTGATGGTCGGCGTGATCTTGCGCGTAGGCGTGGTCGGAGTCATGCAGTCCGCCGCCTGCCGCGTCAGCCGTCGCGCGGAACTTGGTCGCCGACACGCCGGCGCGAAGCACCCGCTCGGCGGCGATTTCCCCATACTCGATGGCCAGGCTGCCCAGCGCGGCGCGCAGCTCGGGCAGGGGGAGCCCGAGATCGATCAGCGCGCCCAGCACCATGTCTCCGGACGCTCCGGAGAAGCAATCGAAGTACGCCGTCTGTGCCAACTACACGAACCCCTTTTCGCGCATGCTGCAATAGCGCGCGTCCGCCAAGATCACGTGATCGACCACGTCGATGCCCATCAACACGCCGGCCGCGACCAGGCGGCGGGTGAGCAGCACGTCATCCTCGCTCGGCTCCGGATCGCCCGACGGATGATTGTGGAACAGCACGAGCGCCGCGGCCCCGGCGCTGGCGGCTTCCCGGAAGATCTCGCGCGGGTGCACGATGCTCGCGTCGAGGGTGCCGACGGTCACGAGGGTCGTCCGCAGGACGCGCCGCTTGGTATCGAGGAGCACGACCCCGAAATGCTCGACGCTGCGGCTGCCGTATTGCGGCAGCAGGAACTCGGCCACCACACGCGGCGACGTGACCTGCACCCGCTCGCGAACGGCCTTCGTCAACGTCCGGCGGCCCAACTCCACCGCCGCGACGATCTGCCCGGCCCTCGCGGCGCCAATGCCGGCAATCCCCTGAAGCTCGTCGTGCCGCGCCCGGGCCAGCCGATCGAGCCCGCCGGTCGCCGCCAGCACCGCGTTGGCGAGATCCAGCGCGCTCGCATTCGCGCGACCGTGCCCGAGCACCACCGCGAGCAGCTCGTTGTCGCCAAGCGCGCCGACACCCACGCGCTGCAGTTTCTCGCGAGGGCGATCGTGCGCGCCGACGGCCTTCATCGTACACCATCCCTGCTATACTTCCGGGCCGATGCGCCGTGTCTGTCTCCTGCTCTGCTGCCTGTTGTTCGCTGCACGCTGTTCGGAACCCCCGCAGAAGGAAATCGATCGAGCCCAGGGCGCCATCGATGCGGCCCGGGCGGCTGGCGCGGAGCAGTACGCCGCCGCCGAATTCGCCGAAGCGCAGACCGCGCTGCAGCAGTCGCATGACGCGGTCAACCAGCGCGACTACCGGCTCGCCCTCTCGCGCGCGCTCGACGCCAGCCAGCGTGCCCAGGATGCAGCCCGCCAGGCGGCCGAGGGACAGGCGAAGTCCCGCAGCTCGGCCGAGGTCGACATCCACAGCGCCGCGACGACGGTGCAGCAGCTGCAGTCGAAGATCGCCGCCTCACGGGCGCCGGACGCCGATCTCAAGGCGGCGCAGCAAACGCTGACGGACGGCCAGCGTACGTTGCAAGAGGCACGCTCCGCGCTGGCGGCCGGAAAGTATCTGGATGCACGGGAGCGGTTAAAGGACTCGGTCGCGCGGATGAACGCGCAAATGCTGGCGATGGATGAGGCGCCGCGAAGCCGCCCGGCCAAGCGCCGCCGCTAAGACGCGGTCAGAAGGTGGCAGCGCTTGCCGCCTGCCAGGCCGGCACGGCGCGCAACAACTGCCACATGCCGGTCAACGGGTTATCGTCAATTTATCAGTGACGGAACGGACGCCGTTGGTCTCGCGCGCGAGATCGACCGCGCGCTTGCGCTCCGCCGCGGTCGCGACCGTGCCGGTCAACGTGACCACGCCGTTGGTGTAGTCGACGTGGATATCGCGCGCTTTGACCGTATCGTCCAGCGCCAGCTTGGCCTTGATCTTCGCAGTGATGCTGCCGTCGGCGATGGCGGTCTGCGCCACGGACGCGGCCTCCGAGGCCTTCGCGCCGAGCTCGGACCCGACCTCCTTCACCTTGGCACTGTCGATCTTGTCGATCGGCCGCTCTGCGGTCGCGGCAACCGGGCCGCCAGGCCTCCAGCCCAGCATATACGCGCCGATCGCGCCGGCGACGATGAGCAGGACGAGCAAGCGAAACAGAAAACGGAACATGGCGATCAGGCCTCCCTGCGGGTTGTCGATTGCATCGCGTGTGCCGTAAGGTCGATCAGGCAATCAGCCAGGTGACGTCCGCGACGACCTCAGCCCATCCTGTCAGGTACAGCCCATCCTGCAGCCACTCCACGCGCTGGACTCCCCCCGGCGATGCGATCTCTACGTCGGCGGCGGCCCCGCCGTAGCGATGCGCGGCGACCGCGGCTGCGCAGGCGCCGGTGCCGGACGCCTCGGTTGGTCCCACGCCGCGTTCCCATATGAGGATGCGCACGCGGCTGGGCGACAGCACGTCGGCGAGTTCGACGTTCGTGCCGTGTGGAAAGTTCGGATGGACCGCAAGCGCCGCGGCGGTGGTGTGGAGTCGCGCCTCGCTCACCTCGCCGAGCACGACACACTGCGGGTTGCCGACGCGCAGCGTGACCGCCTCGACCCGCTCGCCGACGACGTCGAGCGGCACGCGCGCTATCCGTTCCGGCTGGCCCATGTGAGCGCGGAACGTCGTCCGGGATCCGATCCGCTCGACGAGCGTCAGGCGCTTTGGCCCGGCATCCGTCTCGATCACGATCTCCGCGGGCGAGTGGTCCTGGCCGGCCGCAATCCAGGCGGCGAGGCAGCGGACGCCGTTGCCGGACACCTCCGAGTAGCTCCCATCCGCATTGAGCAGCGCCATCGTCGCGCCACGATCCGTCGGCGTGTAGATGATCAGCCCGTCGGCACCGACACCACGATGGCGGGCGCAGACCGCTCGCGTCAGCGCCGGCCGATCGGTTCCGGCCGGCAGGTCGGACTCCCGGACCAGCAGGAAGTCGTTGCCCAGTGCGTGGGTCTTGATCAGTCTCACGTGCGGCAGAACGCGAGCAGGTGCCAGCCGAAGCGGCGCACCAGCGACCGCGGCAGGGCGTTGAAAGTCCCGACGAAGAAGGTGTTGAACGCGAGGCCCTTCCAGCCGCCGTGCAGACGTGACTTCACCGGGAACCGCTCTTCCACGATCCGCACTTCCCGGAAGCCCGTGAGGAGCGCCTTGAACTCGCCGGCGGACATCCTGGCCAGCACCGGCGCGTCCTCGTGCTCGAGCGGCACCTTCATGACGTGCGACAACGCGTTCAGCCAGGAGATGCGGTTGTAGACCTGGAAGATCGCCTCGCCGCCCGGCTTGAGCACGCGGCGGCACTCGTTGATCAGCGCGGCACTGTCCGGCGTGTACTGGACCACGCCGTGCGCGAAGACCAGATCGAAGGTGGCGTCCGGATACGGCAGGTGCTCCCCGTCCGCCTCGCGCAGGTCAGCGTGCAGCCCGCGCTGCTCGAAGTTCTGGCGGGCCAGGGTGATCGCCGAGGGCGACAGATCGACCCCGCTCACGATCGCGCCGCCCTGCGCGAATCGGACCAGATCAGTGCCCGCCCCGCAGCCCACGTCGAGCACGCGCTGGCCGCGGTAGCCGCCGAAGTTCACGAGCCGCAGCAGGTGGTGCAGCTTCTCGAAGTGATACTGATCGAGGTCGGCGAAGAACGCCGGTGAGCCCGGCGCGGCGCGGCTGATGTCGAGATCGTGGATGTGATGATTCCAGTAATCGCGGACGTCGGAGATGGTCGCGGCACCCGGGGCAGACACAGCCCCCTACTATAGAATGAATCCTCCGTCCTGATGCGTCCACGCGACCTCACGCGCTTCGCCGCCGGCCCGTACGACGTGCTGGTGATCGGCGGCGGCATCGCCGGACTGACCATCGCGTACGAGGCCAGCAGCCGCGGCCTCCGCACGGCGCTGGTCGAAGCCGGCGACTTCGGCGGCGCGACCTCGTTCAACCTCCAGAAGACCGCGCACGGCGGGCTTCGATCGCTGCAGAGCGGCCGGCTCGATCGCGCGCTGGAATCGATCCGCGAACGGCGCGCGCTCGCCCGCATCGCCCCCTGGCTCTTGCGCCCGCTGCCCTTTCTGATCGGGACCTATCGCTCGGTCACGCGCAGCCGGCTGGCGCTCCGAGCAGCGTTCGCGCTCGACGCTCGGCTGGGACGGCGGCGCAACGAGGGCCTCGAGCCGGAGCTGCACCTGCCGGCGCCGCGGTTGATCTCCAAGGCCGCGACGCTGCGGTTCTTCCCGGGCATTGCCGCCGACGGGCTGACCGGAGGGGCTCAGTGGTACGACTACCAGATGGTGGAAGCGGAGCGGCTCACGTTCGCGTTCGCGGAGGCCGCCGACCGCCGCGGCGCGGATCTCGCGAACTACGTCGAAGCCGTGGCCGCACTCCGCGACGGATCGCGTGTCGTGGGCATGGAAGTGCGCGACATCCTGAGCGGCCAGTCCTTCTCGATCACTGCACGCGCGACCGTGAACGCCACCGGCTCCCATGCCCCGGCGCTGATGGCGCTGTTCGGCGATCCGCAGCCGGTGCCGATGCTCAAGGCGATGAACCTGGTGACAACGGTTCCCGCGAGCGACATCGCGCTGGCGGCGCGATCGGCCGCCGGCCGGATGCTGACGCTCGTCCCCTGGCGGGGCTGCGCGCTGATCGGCACCAGCCAGACGCCGGTCACCGGCACGATGTCCGCCGCGCGGGTCACGAGTGCCGAAGTCGCCGCGTTCGTCGCCGACTCAAACAGCGCCTTTCCGGCTCTCGGGCTGACGCCAGCGCGGGTGTCGCTGGTTCACCGCGGCGTCGTGCCGGCAGCGGCGGCCGGAAGTTCGGACCTCCGTACCGGCGGCTCCGTGATCGAGCATCGCGGCCGATCCGCGTTCTCGGTGCTCGGCCTCAAATACACCACCGCGCGCGGCATCGCGCAGCAAACCGTCGACGCCGTGGCCCGCAGCATCAAGGTGGCGGTCAGGCCCTCGCGCACCGCTTCGACAACCCTGCCCGGTGCCGGCATTGCGGATCACGAAGCGCTGGCCATCGAGACGGCTCGCGAGCTGCATCTCGACGTGCCGGTTCCGACGCTCCGCCACCTGACCGCGCGGTATGCGGAACGCGCCTCCGACATCGTGCGGCTGATGAAGCCGCGTCCCGGCGCGATGGCGCCGCTGGACATCAGCTGTGCGACGACCGGAGCGGAAGTGCTCCACGTGATCCGCCACGAGATGGCGGTGCATCTGACCGACATCGTGATCCGCCGCACCGCGTTGGGAGCGGCGGGGCATCCCGGCGGAGCGGCCGTGGCCGCGTGCGCCGCCGTCGCCGGGGAGGAGCTGGGGTGGGACGCGGAGCGCATCCAGCACGAGGTGCGGGCGGTCGACGCGTTCTACCAGACGGATCCGGCGTAGCGCGGGCGCTACTTCGCGCTGAACACCCAGGTCAGCCCGCCCATCAGGCCGAAGCTCGAGTCCAGGGACGTCAGGCCCCGGATGACGCCGCCGTCGAACCGCAGCGCCCCGTGCGTCACGCGGGCGCCGAGCCGGAACGAGGAACGGCTCTCGGTGCCGGGCGGCGCCGCCTCGTGACGGATGTGGAGCCGGCCGTTGATCTCACCAACGATCTCGACGCCACGGGGAAGCGCCCGCGCCAACGACAACCCGTAGGTGAACACGTCGTTCTGGCTGGTGGCGTCCGTCGCCTCCCCAAGAAATCCCAGGCCCGCGTTGCCGACGATCCGTACCGACTGCACCGTCTTGCCGATCAGCAGCGAGACGTAGAAGTCGGTCGTATCCAGGCCGAGCCCGCTCTCGTTCGACGCATTCGGCAGCCGGGTCGCGAGGCGGACGCCGACTGCCACCTGACCGGGCTTCTCCTCGGCGAGGCGGATTTTGGTCGCGACGGTGATGTCTTCGATGTCGCCGGTGCGATCACCCGTGAAGTCCAGCGCGCGCGACAGCGGCGCGCGAAAACGGGATGTCACACCCAGGGTGTTGTACACGCCCCCGTCGATCTGCAGCTCGGCGGTCGCGCCGATCCCGAAGCTGACCCCCAGGGCCGGCAGACGCGTGAGGTTGCCCGTCAAGCCGGTCAGCGGGTACACCAAGTCGCGCTGGTAGTCGACGCCGGCTTCGATCAGCACGACGCCGAGACCGACCGTTTCCGGATCTTCGGTCACCAGCGGGCGCTGTTGCGCGGACGCAGAGGCTGCGAGAGCAAATAGAGTGATCAGGACGAAGCCGACACGAATACGCATACGCGATACAGGATGACTGGAAGGACGGCAACGAAACGTCAGAACAACCGCCGGCTGTCGAGCAGCATGGTCACCGGGCCGTCGTTGACGAGATCGACGGTCATGTGCGCCTGGAACTGGCCGGTGCCGACGGTGAGGCCCGATTCGCGCAGCACCCGCACTACATCCTGATACAGAGCCTCCGCGAGCGCCGGCAACGCGGCATCGTCGAAGGCCGGCCGGCGGCCCTTCCGGCAGTCACCGATCAGAGTGAACTGCGACACAACGAGGACCTCGCCCCCGGTGTCGACGACCGAGCGGTTCATCCGGCCGTCGGCGTCGGGGAAGATCCGCAGCTCGCGAACCTTGCCGGCCAGGTACTGCACGTCGTCGGGACCGTCGTTCCGAGCGACGCCGACAAACACCAGCAGCCCGGCGCCGATCCGCGCTATCGATTGCTGCTCTACACTCACGCCGGCCGAGAGCACCCGTTGGACCACCGCCCTCATTTGGAGGACTAGCGGCGGACGAGCGGCAACGGCACGGCACCGTCGTGCGGGGCGTCCTCTGGTTCGCGAAGCTCCACCGGCTCGCCCCGCGCCCCGGCGTGGCGGCGCAGCTCCGCCGGCGGGTTCAGGCGCGTATCGAGCAGATGACGAGGCGCCACGTTGGCGAGCGCCTTGATCATCGAGTTCTTCACCTCTGGGTGCTCGACCTCGAGCTCGCCGATCAACCGCTTGACCCGCTGGCGCTGCAGCCCGAGGTCGCCGCAGGCCGGACAACAGCAGCCGATGATCGGCAGCTCGCTCTCCTTGGCGTAATGCATCGCCTCCCTCTCGGTCACCGCGACCAGCGGCCGGATCACCACGTGGCGGCGATCGTCGGAGACGAGCTTGGCCGGCATCGCTTTCAGGGCGCCGGCGAAGAAGAGGTTCAGCAGCAGCGTCTCAACGAAGTCGTCCAGGTGATGGCCGAGCGCGATCTTCGTCGCGCCGACGTCGTCCGCGAGCCGGTACAACACGCCTCGCCGGAGGCGCGCACAGAGCGAGCATGGCGTCGCCTGGTTGTCGAGCAGGTCGTCCATCACCTCGCCAATCTCGGTGTGGATGATCCGGGACTCCCACCCGCGCTGGGCGCAGGTGCTGGTGATGAGGTCGTGGCGGAAGCCGTCGTAGCCGGAGTCGACGGTGACGCCGATCAGCGAGAACGAGATCGGCGCACGCTTGCGGAGGACATCGAGGATCTGGAACAGCGCCCAACTGTCCTTGCCACCGGAGAGCCCCACCATGACGCGATCGCCGTCTTCGATGAGGCCGTACTCGGTGATCGCCCTGGTGACCTTCTTGGCGATGCGGGTTTCGAGTGTCGAAGCGTAGGCCATGATTCAGAAACGCGGCATCGGCCGCCCAGGTCAGTCTACCTCTATCAACCGCCGCACCGTCGCCGGCCAGGTTAGCGTCGCCGCGAAGGCGTGGGCGCGGCCCCCCATACGCTCGCTCCCCGCGGGATCGTCCATGCACCGCCGCAGAGCGCCGGCTAGTCCTTCGGGCGTAGGCTCGCACACCAAACCCCGCTCGCCATCGATGACGAGCTCGGCCGGACCGCCGCTGTCCGTGCAGGTGACGACCGGCTTGCCCGACGCAAACGCCTCGACGGTCACGAACCCATAGTCTTCGCTGACCGGGGGAAAGCACACGACCCGGCAGCGCGCGAGATGCTCGAGCAGTTCCGGTTCTGGCAGTGCGCCCGTGAACTTCACGCGGCTGGCGAGCCCGAGATGGGCCGCGAGCGCGTCGAGACGCCCGCGCTCCTCGCCGTCGCCGGCGATCACCGCGCGGAGACCGGCGCCATCAGCCGTCGCCAATGCGCGGACGAGCAGGTCCGCTCGTTTCAGCGGCGTCAGGCGCGAGACCATGAACACGTAGTCGTCGAATCCGTCGCAGCGATACGCGCGCTGGGGCGGCGGCGGATACAGCACGGTGCTGCGCAGCTCCGGCCACATCGCCAGACGTTCCTGAACCGTCCTGGACTGCACGAACAACCGCCGGACGTTGCGGGTCAGCAGGTAGCGGTCGGCGGCGTGCGTCAACCGGCGCCGTACTCGCTCCTTCGCCAGCCCGAGACGGCCGAGACCGCGCGTCAATCGCGGCCACAGGTCGTAGTACTCACGCATCGTGTGGTTCAGCCAGCACACGTGATATGGATGGC
>Ga0207697_10001243_pt1 | contig 13962 bp, 13 predicted proteins | sample KBSSwiS5withPhiX_FD_184293 | JGI IMG/M metagenome (GOLD analysis project Ga0207697, IMG submission 184293) | Switchgrass rhizosphere microbial communities from Kellogg Biological Station, Michigan, USA, with PhiX - S5 (SPAdes) (version 2) | ecosystem: Host-associated > Plants > Roots >... | reverse complement strand
CGCCGAGAAGATCGTGGTTGAGCTCTTCGGCGAGATCGTGGAGCCCACCCTGCTGAATCCGACATTCGTTTACAACTATCCGCCGTCCGCTCAACCGCTTGCCCGTCCGCATCGCGAAGATGGCCGGCTCATCGAGGCATGGGACCTGATCATCGGGGGCATGGAGCGCGGGACGGCTTTCTCCGAACTCATTGACCCCGTTATCCAGCGCGAACGGCTTACGGAGCAGTCACGCCGTTCTGCCGCTGGCGACGTAGAGGCCATGCAACTCGACGAAGACTTCCTTCGCGCCCTTGAATACGGCGCCCCGCCCATGGGAGGTATCGGGCTCGGCATCGATCGCCTTGTGATGTTGTTCACCGGTGCAGGTATCCGCGAAACCATTCTGTTCCCCTTGCTGAAGCCCGAAGGACACTGATCATGGAATACATCGCAGTCCTGGCGCCATCGATCGTTGTTGGCTTGATCTTCTGGTTTGCCATGAAGTCCATCTTCAATGCGGACAAATCCGAGCGGCAGGCAGAAGCCCGCGCCCAAGCAGAGGCCAATTTGCGGAATTCCGGCCCTGAGGGTGAAGGCCCGGCAGCTAAATAGCCTGCAAATTGGGTGTCCTTAGCAGGAAACCCAAATGTGCCTTTGACGTGTGTGCTTGGCGTGAACGATAATCAGTAATAGGAACCCTCAAATTTCTGATTATCCAACCCTCCAAAAGAGAGGCTACTCATGGCACAGAAAGTTAAAATCATCCTCGTCGATGACCTGGATGAAGGGTCAGCGGACGAAACTGTCCGTTTCGGGCTGGACGGCGTTAGCTACGAGATGGACTTGTCCACCGCTAACGCAGAATCTTTGCGCAAAGCATTGGAGCCCTACGTAGCCAAGGCCAGGAAGACCTCTTCGGGTCGTGCAACACGTGGCCGTGCGACTGCCACTCGAAACCAGGATTCGGCACAGATCCGTCAATGGGCTCGTGACAACGGTTACACCGTAAACAGTCGCGGACGTATTCAGGCTGAAATTCAGGAAGCGTACCAGAAGGCCAATTCCTGATTCACCCGCCTTCAATGCCCCGGCAGCTTCTGCCGGGGCATTAGCTTTTTAAGCCCATGGTTTGTTGTCAGGCCTTCCAAGGGGGTGCCTGGACCAGGCCTTGGAATATTCCGTGAATCGTTCCGGCACCTACGGTGGGGATTATCCGACCTTTTGGAACTGGACAAAACGCCTGCTCAAAACGCCTGCTCAAAGCGCCTGCTCAAAGCGGGGCGCGTTCCTCGGGCTACCACTGCCCTGGGTGGCTGACCACGTCCTTCAGGAGCCCTGACCACGTCCTTCCGGGGGCCGGCACGGGCGTGGGACAGGCGTTCAGCGGCCGGGCCTCCCTACCGCGAAGGGGGTGCCAGGTTTATTCCGCTGGGCGTCATGTTTCCCCTGTGGCGAACACGCTCCAAAAGTCGGGCTCCTGCACGTAGCATCAAAGTACGTCGTAGCTAGGAGTGTGGCGAAATGTTTGAGAGATTTACGGACCGTGCCCGTCGCGTGGTTGTCCTTGCCCAAGAAGAGGCACGGATGCTCAATCACAATTACATTGGTACCGAGCACATCCTCTTGGGTCTGATCCACGAGGGTGAAGGCGTTGCCGCCAAGGCGCTTGAATCCCTGAGCATTTCGCTCGATGGCGTCCGCGAACAGGTGCAGGAGATCATCGGCCAGGGCCAGCAGGCTCCGTCCGGGCACATCCCCTTTACCCCGCGCGCCAAGAAGGTGCTTGAGCTTTCGCTCCGCGAAGCACTGCAGCTCGGCCACAATTACATCGGAACCGAGCACATCCTGCTCGGTCTCATCCGCGAGGGTGAAGGCGTTGCTGCCCAGGTACTGGTCAAGCTTGGTGCGGACCTTAACAGGGTCCGTCAGCAGGTCATCCAGCTGCTTTCCGGCTACCAGGGCAAGGAAGCCGCCGGTTCGGGTTCCAGCCAAGGCCAGCCGGAGGGAACCCCGGCAGGCTCGGTGGTTCTGGACCAGTTCGGACGCAACCTCACCCAGGCTGCCCGCGAGAACAAGCTCGATCCCGTGATCGGCCGCGAGCAGGAGATGGAACGCGTCATGCAGGTCCTCTCCCGCCGTACCAAGAACAACCCCGTGCTAATCGGTGAGCCCGGCGTCGGTAAGACGGCCGTCGTCGAGGGCCTTGCCCAGGCGATTGTCCGCGGCGACGTCCCGGAGACCATCAAGGACAAGCAGCTGTACACGCTTGACCTTGGTTCGCTGGTTGCCGGCTCGCGCTACCGTGGCGACTTCGAAGAGCGACTGAAGAAGGTCCTCAAGGAGATCCGCACCCGCGGCGACATCATCCTCTTCATTGACGAGATCCACACCCTCGTTGGTGCAGGTGCTGCTGAAGGCGCCATCGATGCTGCATCCATCCTGAAACCGATGCTTGCCCGTGGTGAACTCCAGACCATTGGTGCCACCACGCTGGATGAGTACCGCAAGCACATTGAGAAGGACGCTGCCCTTGAGCGCCGCTTCCAGCCGATCCAGGTCAAGGAGCCTTCCGTCGCCCACGCGATCGAGATCCTGAAGGGCCTGCGGGACCGCTACGAGGCACACCACCGCGTAACGATTACCGACGGCGCCCTCGCCTCAGCCGCGCAGCTGGCTGAACGCTACATTTCGGACCGCTTCCTGCCGGACAAGGCAATCGACCTCATCGATGAAGCCGGCGCACGCCTGCGTATCCGCCGCATGACCGCTCCGCCGGAGCTCAAGGCCATGGACGAGCGCATTGCCGACGTCAAGATGGAGAAGGAATCCGCCATCGACGCCCAGGACTTTGAGGGTGCCGCTTCGCTGCGCGACAAAGAGCAGAAGCTCATTGCCGAACGCGCTGAGAAGGAACGCAACTGGAAGTCCGGCGGCATGGATGACATCTCCGAGGTTGATGAGGACCTGATCGCCGAGGTTCTCGCGAACTCCACCGGTATCCCCGTCTTCAAGCTCACCGAGGAAGAGTCTTCGCGGCTCCTCAAGATGGAAGACGAACTGCACAAGCGCGTCGTCGGCCAGGACGAGGCCATCAAGGCCCTTTCCCAGGCTATCCGCCGCACACGTGCAGGCCTGAAGGACCCCAAGCGTCCTGGTGGCTCGTTCATCTTCGCCGGGCCTACGGGTGTCGGCAAGACCGAACTCGCCAAGGCCCTTGCCGAGTTCCTGTTCGGTGAAGAGGATGCCCTCATCACGCTGGACATGTCCGAGTACTCCGAGAAGCACACGGTTTCGCGACTCTTCGGTGCACCTCCGGGCTATGTCGGCTACGAAGAAGGCGGCCAGCTCACCGAGAAGGTTCGTCGCCGTCCGTTCTCCGTGGTCCTGTTCGACGAAGTTGAGAAGGCCCACGCGGACCTCTTCAACTCGCTCCTGCAGATCCTGGAAGACGGCCGACTGACCGACTCCCAGGGCCGCGTGGTGGACTTCAAGAACACCGTGATCATCATGACCACCAACCTGGGTACCCGCGACATCTCAAAGAGCGTCGCTACGGGCTTCCAGTCCGGCACGGATACCCAGACTGGCTACAACCGGATGCGCGCCCGGGTCACGGAGGAGCTCAAGCAGCACTTCCGCCCCGAGTTCCTCAACCGTGTTGACGATGTTGTGGTGTTCCCGCAGCTCACCCAGGACGAGATCATCGAGATCGTGGACATGTTCGTTACCCGCCTGGAGCGTCGCCTCAAGGACAAGGACATGGGCATCGAGCTCACCACGGCAGCAAAGGTTCTTCTGGCCACTCGTGGCTACGATCCCGCAATGGGTGCCCGGCCGCTGCGCCGCACCATCCAGCGCGAGATCGAGGACCAGCTCTCCGAGAAGATCCTCTTCGGCGAATTGCACTCCGGTGACATCGTTGTGGTGGACGTGGACGGCGAAGGCGACGACGCCAAGTTCACGTTTGCAGGCAACGCCAAGCCGCGGATCCCGGAGATTGCTCCTACCGCATAAGGCACAGCCTCACAAAGCAAAAAGCCCCATCCGTTCCTAAGGAACGGGTGGGGCTTTCGCGTCAGATGACGTCTCGCAGGCGGTTCCGGAGGCATTTGCGTAGCTTGCGTCAAAGCGACGAAGGAGCAGCAAGCGGCAAATGGCGCCAGCACCGCCAGTATCCACACACCAACCCCGGAATATCTGAAAGTAGTGTTTCACTATGAGTGAACGGCTCTGTGATCCGCAGCACAATGCGTGTTGAATCGGAGCATGGATTCGACTGACACCCCAAGCCCAGGCATGCCACCTGAAACTCCTTTCCACGATATCGACCACTACCTCTCCATCCCCAGGGTCAGTGGTCTCACGCTCAGCCCGGACGGCAAGCGCCTGGTCACTACCGTTTCAACCCTGAACGGCAAGGGCACCGAGTTCGTCACTGCACTGTGGGAGATCGACTCCACCGGCCAGAGCCACGCCCGACGGATCACCCGGAGTTCCAAAGGTGAGGCCGGTGCCGCCTTTGCCGCGAACGGCGATCTCTACTTCACGTCCTCCCGCCCCGACCCCGAGAGCGCAGATCCCGACGCCGATCCAGTGAACGCACTGTGGCTGCTCCCTGCCAGTGGGGGAGAGGCTCGGGTTGTGCACACTCGGGCCGGCGGGATCAGTTCCGTCATGGCGGCAAAGAACGCGGATGCCATCTTCGTCAACGCCGAGGTTTTGGCGGGCTCCAGCAATGAGGAGAACGACGAAGAACGCCGCAAGACCCGCAAAGACAATAAGGTGTCTGCCATCCTGCACAGTGGCTACCCGATCCGGTATTGGGACGCGGATCTGGGTCCTGCCGAACCGCGCTTGTTTGCAGTGGAGCCGGGCGGGGAGAAGGAGGCCGGCAAACCAACCACCATTGACGCGCCAACGCCGCTTCAGCTGCGCAACCTGACGCCCGGCGTCGGCGGCTCGCTGCGGGAAGCCAAAACTGTGGTGAGTCCGGACGGCAAGACCATCTACACGAGCCTCACCAAAGCTCTCGCCAAGGCCGACAGCCGTGAGGTGCTTGCCGCCGTCGACGTCGCCACGGGAACCGTCAAGGTTCTTCTGGACCGCGAGGGAATGAGCTACTTCCCTGGTCCCGTCAGCCCGGACAACCGCACACTGGTGGTGGAGAGCGAGAGTGACACCACGCCCACGCAAGCGCCGCAGGTCAAGCTGCACCTGCTGGACGTATCGGGCAGCGAAACGACTGACCTGGAGCCGCTCGCGCACCAATGGGACCGCTGGGCTACTGCCTTGGCGTGGCTCCCCGAAGGCAACGCCATCCTGGTGAAAGCGGACGACGACGGCGCGTCGCCGGTTTTCCGGATCGACGTCGCTGACGGTGGGGTAACGCGGGTGACGGAAGACGCTGCCGCGTATTCCGACGTCGTGGTTTCGCCGGACGGAACCACAGCGTACGCACTGCGGAGCTCCTACGAGTTCCCCCCTGAAGCTGTACGGATCGACCTCGCTTCCGGAGACGTGGTGAGGTTGCAGGCACCCGCGGAACGGCCAACGTTCGCGGGGCACCTCGAACGTGTGGAAGCGACGGCGGAGGACGGCGCCCGCGTGCCGGCGTACCTGGCGCTCCCGGAAGGTGCGTCCGGTGACAACCCCGCCCCGCTCCTGCTGTGGATCCACGGTGGACCGCTGGGCTCATGGAACGCCTGGACCTGGCGTTGGAACCCTTGGCTGCTGGTCGCCAAGGGCTATGCCGTGCTGCTGCCTGACCCCGCACTCTCCACAGGCTATGGCCAGGACTTCATCCAGCGCGGCTGGGGTGAATGGGGCAAGAAGCCCTTCTCGGACCTCATGGCCATCACCGATGCCGTAGTTGAGCGGGCGGACATCGACGAGTCACGGACTGCGGCGATGGGAGGGTCATTCGGCGGCTACATGGCCAACTGGGTGGCAGGCCAGACGGACCGGTTCAAGGCGATCGTGACCCATGCCAGTTTGTGGGCCCTGGACCAGTTCGGTCCCACCACCGATGCCGCGCAGTACTGGCTGAAGGAAATGACTGTTGAGATGGCTATGGAGAACTCGCCACACCTCAACGTACGCAACATCAGGACGCCAATGCTGGTGATCCACGGAGACAAGGATTATCGCGTCCCGATCGGCGAGGGCCTGCGGCTTTGGTACGAACTATTGTCCTCGTCGCAGTTGCCCGCCGACGACAACGGCCAGAGCCCGCACCGGTTCCTCTACTTCCCCGACGAAAACCACTGGATCCTCCAGCCGCAGCACGCGAAGGTTTGGTACGGAGTAGTGGAGCATTTCCTGGCAAAGCAGGTGCTGGGTGAGGAGGTGGGCCTGCCGGAGGAGCTGGGGATCTAGAGACCGGAACGGGAGGCGGCGGATCAGCCTGCGGACATACGGCGAATTCCGGTGGCATAGGCGTCGAGGACTTCGAAGATCCCGCGGTGCTGCCATACGCGGTTGCGGCCGCGGCCTGACGCTTCCGTCAGTACGCCGCGGTCCGTCAGGGCATCGAGTGCGCGCAACGCCGCCATCTCGCCAAGTCCGAGCTCGGTCACAAGGTACTTCGTATTCACTGCAGGCTGGCCGATCAGTGCGGGCAACACCCGCCAGGCCGCCGCGTCCGCGCGCAGCCCCGTCATCTTCGCGCGGGACTCCTCGAGTTGTGCGACAAGGTCGTCGACCAGCCGCGATCCGGTAGTTGCGGCGATCCGGCTCGCCATTGCGAACTCGCGGACGATTGGGCCGGCATCGCCCTCCCGAAATGCGCCCAGTGCTGCGAAGTAGCGTGCGGTATCCACGAGGAGGCCCGCGGAGATCGGCACCGCGGTTGAGTCCACCAGGCCCTTGTTACGGAGAACCGACTGCGCCAGTGCGCGCCCTGTCCGGCCGTTCCCGTCCGGGAAGGGGTGGATCGTTTCGAACTGGGCATGGCTGATCGCCACTTGGACGAGTACGGAGACATCCTGGCGATCGATGAACTTAACCAGGTCCGTGATCGCAGCCGGAATGCGGTCTTGGTGCGGAGCGACGAACTCGGCCACCCGTGGCCCTGCCTGACCAGGGCCGATCCATACCTGCTCGTCCCGGAAACGGCCGGCGCCGGCAGGATCGAAGCCGGGCTGGTGGAGCATCAGTGCCTTGTGCATTGCGAGGATGGAATCCTCGCTGATGTCGTCGGCCAGTTGGAGGGCCGCCTCCATGGCTCGAACGTTGCCGATGACGGGGAGGGCGTTGGCTTTGCCGCCCTCGTCGATCTCGGCAAGAGCGAGCTGCTTGGCGGACGTCGTCAACTGTTCGATCTGTGAGCTGGAGGCAGACTCTGTGCGCAGCAGGATCGCCGTCATTGGTCCGAGCGCGGGATTGTCTCTACCAAGGGTCCGCTGCGCGTGCTTGTCGAACCCGACCAGCTGTCGAGTGGCGTCCTCGATATCGGCGGAATCTTCGCTGGAAATGAAGGGGGTCCAGTCGGCTATCGGCGCCGTGACGGCCGCCTGGTAAGGGCCGGTTTGGCGCTCCACCTCCGCGCGGGAGTACATCTCGGGCGCTCGCGGCTTCCAGTCGAAGGTCTCGAAGGAGACCGGATCGACCGGAATACCAACGCGCGGAGGTGTTGCCATGCACGCAGCTTACCAACACTTATCAAGCTAAGTGTTGGTAAGGGCTTCCAGTCCATCAACTAGGCCTCTTTAAGCGTGGGCGCGACAGCCCTTGCCAACAGATGGACCCATAAACGTAACCGCGCCTCCTTCTCAGTCACGAATCCGCGGCCCCGTCCCACGTAGCTAGGATGGGGGAGTGAATTCGACCTTTAGCCTTCGTCCTGCCCGTACTAGTGATGTGGCGGCGATTAAGAGGTTGGTCGCGCCTTTGGCGGAGCAGCGGATTTTGATGGCCAAGGAAACTGTGGCCTATTACGAGAGCCTCCAGGAATTCCGGATTGCCGAATCCCAGGATGGCGACGTGATTGGTTGCGGTGCCCTGCACGTTATGTGGGAGGACCTGGCTGAGATCCGCACTCTTGCCGCCGCGGACACGTGGCGGGGACGGGGTGTGGGGCACGTGCTGGTGGAGGATCTCCTCGAAAAGGCCAAGGAGCTCGGCGTCAGCCGGGTTTTCTGCCTGACGTTTGAGGTGGACTTCTTCAAGCGCCATGGCTTTGAGGTCATGGAGGACCAGTCGGCCGTGGACCCGCAGGTGTACTCGGAGTTGCTGCGCTCGCATGACGAAGGCGTAGCGGAATTCCTGGATCTGGCCCGGGTAAAGCCCAACACCCTGGGCAATACACGCATGATCAAGCACCTCTAAGGACCTACAACAAGGGCTAACTGATGCGGGGTTCAACCTTGCCCGGATTATGCGTGATTTAAAACCCCTTCTCTTATCTAAAGTTGATGGATAAACTGATCGAGGCTTGCTGGGGAGCTTCCGCCATTCGGTCAATCGAGAGAAGATCATGCAGTCCCACGCGTCCTTTTCCGGAATTTCAGAACTCCAACTCAGTGTGCGCGGTCCCGTGTTCACGCCTGCCGATCCCGGCTTCCAGCCCGAGATATCGGCTTTCAACCTCTCTACTCAACACCAGCCGGATCTTGCCTTCGGCGCCCTCGACGCAGAGGACGTTTCGGCGGCTATCAGATGGGCGGCGGAACGGGGAATACCCGTAGCCGTCCAGTCCACAGGGCATGGTGCAACCAACGCGATAGAAGGCGGCCTCCTCATCAGTACCCGCCGCATGCTGGAACTCAGCATCGACCCCCTTGAGAAGACTGCCAGAGTGGGGGCCGGTGTTCGGTGGAAGGCTGTGGTTGAGCTTGCTGCAACTTTCGGTTTGATGGGGCTCTGTGGTTCAACCAGTGACGTCGGCGTGGTGGGATACACGCTGGGCGGGGGCCTGCCCATCCTGGGCCGTAAGTACGGCTTCGCCTCGGATCATGTCATCGCCTTCGAGCTCGTCACAGCCGACGGCACCCAGCAAAGGGTTACCAAGGACGAGAACCCTGAGCTGTTCTTCCTCCTGCGAGGCGGCAAGGGCAACCTGGGCATTGTGACGGCCATGGAATTCCACCTCTTCCCAGCCGCAGACATCTACGCCGGTGGCGTGTACTTCGACGGCGGACACGCCCCGGAAGTCCTGGGGGCGTTTAGGGAATGGGTGCCATCGCTACCCTCGGAGGCATCGGCGTCGTTGGCGTTTTTGCGCCTTCCGGAGTTGGAGATGATTCCGGAGCCGTTGCGGGGAAAGTTTGTGATCCACCTCCGCTACGCCTACCAAGGCGATCTGACCGCAGCGGCGGAGCTGCTGGAACCCATGCGCCGAAGCGCCCCGTTCATGATGGACGCCACCGGCCCTTTGGAAGCAAGCCAATTCGACACGATCCATCAGGATCCGGACCAGCCTGTCCCCGTGCGCGAGCATGGCTTCCTGCTTGACCGTTTGGACGAAGAGGCCTCCGAGGCAATCCTCCGGCACTTCGGTCCGGGCGTTGAGAGCCCAGTGTTGCTGGCCGAACTCCGGCTGCTGGGCGGTGCCCTCGCCAAGAGCGCGGAGGGCGAGGATATTGTGGGCGGTCGTGACGCGGCGTTCAGCTTCTACATGGTTGCCATTGCCGCGCCTCCTGTTGTTGAGGTGCTGCCCGCAGTTTTCGATGCCGTGCATACAGACCTTCGGCCCGCTGCCAATCCGGGCACCTTTGTGAACCTCCATGGGCACTTTGTGGATGCCGAGGACAGGGAGCGCCCTTGGGGCCCCAGTGCGCGGGAGCGGCTTAAGAAGGCGAAAGCGGAGCTGGATCCGAAGAACATGTTCAGCTTTGGGCACGTAGTGGGCTTTCCTGCCACGGATCAGCCGGTTGTTATGAATCAGACCGTGCTGCTCGAAGACGTGGTCACTGCCGGCGGCGACGCCGTCCTGAACAGTTAAGGGGCGGACCATGCAAAATCGTGTCACGTTTCCGGACTTTTCAGCTTTCCAGATAGACATCCCCCACGGATCCTGGCCGAACGAATCCTTCTGGCCGGGGACCGCCCACTCCAACCCGGACCTGTACTCCGCATTTTGGCTCGATTTCCATTCTCGGACTGAAGCGGACTCCACTCCTCCGCGCACCAGCGCGGAGCCTGGACATCACCAGAGCCAGGCATGACATTCCGGCAGGGGCGGGCTTTTGGGCCGCCCCTGCCGGCGTTTCTGCACCGGCGAAGCCTACCCTGTGCCCGGGCGCCGGTAGTAGGGTCAGAGCACCAGCCACAGCACGTCCAGGAGCATGCCATGAAAAAGCTCATCAATGATCCACGCGCCGTGGTGGACGAGTCCGTCGAAGGCTTCGGCATGGCCCATGCCGACATCGTGGACGTCCATCCCGAGCCCAAGTACGTCATCCGGAAAGGCGCACCTGTAGCGGGCAAGGTTGCCCTGGTGTCCGGCGGCGGCAGCGGTCACGAGCCACTGCACGCTGGTTTCGTGGGCCTCGGAATGCTCGACGCCGCGGTGCCCGGCGCCGTTTTCACGTCGCCCACGCCGGACCAGATAATACCGGCGACCGTCGCTGTCGACTCAGGTGCCGGCGTCGTGCATATCGTCAAGAACTACACAGGCGACGTCCTGAATTTTGAGACGGGGGCGGAGATGGCACAGGCCGAAGGCGTACACGTGCGTTCGGTGCTGGTCAACGACGACGTCGCCGTGGAGGACTCCTTGTACACAGCGGGCCGACGTGGAGTGGGCGGGACGGTCCTCGTGGAGAAGATCGCCGGTGCTGCCGCCGAGCGTGGAGACGGTCTTGAAGCCGTCGCCACCATCGCGGAGCGGGTCGCTGCCAACGTGAGGACCATGGGAGTAGCCCTCTCTGGCTGCACAGTTCCGCACGCCGGTAAGCCGAGCTTCGAGCTGGCGGAGAACGAAATCGAGATCGGCATCGGCATCCATGGTGAACCCGGACGGCACAGGATCGCCATGGAAAGCGCCGACGCGATCACCGATCGTCTATTGGAGCCCGTGCTTGAGGATCTCGCCATCTCCTCCGGCGACAGGGTGCTGCTGTTCGTGAACGGCATGGGCGGCACGCCGCAGAGTGAGCTCTACATCGTCTATCGCCGGGCCGCCCAGGTACTCGCAGAGCGCGGGGCATCAGTGGAGCGCTCGCTGGTGGGCAATTACGTGACGTCGCTTGAAATGCAGGGGTGCTCGGTGTCCGTGCTGCGCCTCGACGACGAATTGACGGGCTTGTGGGATGCTCCCGTTCACACGGCCGCCCTGCGTTGGGGAGTGTGAGCATGGGCCTGGGGGTTGATTGGGCAGTGGACTGGCTGAAGCTTTCGGCGAAGGCCATGGCAGAACACCGAACGGAATTGATTGAGCTGGACCGGGCAATCGGCGACTCGGACCACGGCGAGAATATGGACCGTGGATTCCAGGCCGTGTTGCAGAAGCTGGACGAGACTCCGCCGGAGACCCCAGGAGCTGCGCTCAAGGCGGCGGCGATGGCACTGATGTCCAAGGTGGGCGGAGCTGCCGGGCCGCTGTACGGCAGTGCATATCTTCGGGCGGCCACGTCGCTAGGGGACACCGCCGATATTGATGCAGAGGCGCTGGCTTCCGCGCTCGCGGCTGCCCGCGACGGAGTGGTGGCCCGCGGCAAAGCCGAGACAGGGGACAAAACCATGATCGACGCATGGACGCCTGCAGTTGAGGCAGCCCGGAAAGCGGCGTCCGATGGCGGCGATGTACTCGCCGTCCTGCAGGCTGCTGCCGAGGCGGCCGAAGTTGGGGCGGTGGCTACCGATCCGCTGGTGGCTCGCAAGGGCCGCGCAAGTTACCTCGGGGAGCGGAGCGCAGGGCATCGCGATCCAGGAGCGGCCTCCACGGCGTTGCTCTTGCGCGCCGCGGCAGCAGCAGCGGCAGGCTCCGCAGGAAACACGGGAACCGACGCCGTATGACAGTTGGGATCGTGGTTGTCTCCCACAGCAGCAAGATCGCTGAAGGTGCTGTGGAACTCGCCGCCCAGATGGCGCCCGACGTCGAACTCGTCGCCGCCGGGGGCACTGACGACGAACGGATTGGCACCAGCCTGGAGAAGGTGCTTGCCGCCGTCGAGCAGTCACTGATTGATGCCGGAGGCGAGGGCGTGGTGGTGCTGACGGATCTGGGCTCGGCAGTAATGACAGCTGAGTCTGCGATCGAGTTCGCCAGCGACCCCGACGCTATTTTGCTTGCCGATGCGCCTCTGGTTGAAGGGCTGGTGGCCGCGGCCGTCGCGGCGCAGGGCGGGGCTGGCGCCGAGGAGGTGCGTAAGGCTGCCGAAGCGGTTGGATTCCGGGCTTCTGCGGGTACTGACGCGCCGGGCGGTCCTTACGAGCCCCGGGAACCGGATGCTGCCGGCGATTTCGAGCTCATTAATCCCATGGGCATCCACGCGCGGCCTGCGGCCAAGATAGCCGGTGGACTGTCCGGCCTTGACGCTGAGGTGACAATCAACGACGTCGACGGGACGTCCATGATGGCGCTCATGACGCTCGCCGCCGGGCAGGGTGCAAACCTGCGCGTGGAGGCCCGTGGCAAGGACGCCGCAAAGGCAGTTCAGTATGTCGGGCGGTTGGTGGGCGAGGGGTTCGGAGAGATCTAACACGCCTTCATCAGGAGCAAATATTGCTAAGTACACTGATTAGTGATGTTGTAGAGGTACAGGTTCACTACAAGGAAGAGGTGCGACATGGGTGCTGACGACAAGATGGAGAACGCTGGCGAGAAGATCGCAGGCAAGGCTAAGGAAGCTGCCGGAAAGCTTACTGACAACGAGCGCCTGGAAGCCGAAGGCAAGGGCGAACAGGTCAAGAGCGACCTCAAGGGTGCCGGCGAAAAGGTAAAGGACGCTTTCAAGCACGACTAGGAATTCGGCGGGGTCGTTGCAGTTGCAGCGGCCCCGCCTTCCTTTGTGTTTAACAAGGCTTACACCGCACGATCAGATGGAGGATTCTTTCGTGAATTTGCTGGTGAAATTGTTCGGCCTGGCAGTCAGCCTTGGAGCTGGCGTGCTGGCAAACAAGACGCTTGAAGGACTCTGGGAGAAAAAGACAGGAAAACCTGCCCCCAAGGACGGAACTGATCTGAACGATTCCTTGCCGGGAGTGCTCGTGTTCGCTGTGGTTTCGGCAGGCGTTGGTGCAGTGGTTCACGTTCTTACCCAAAGGGGCACCAAAAGTGCGCTGGCCCGAATGAAGAAAACGGCAGACGAGGTTTAGCAAAAATGGCAATAGCCCGATACCCGAGTGTTGTTATTGATTGTCCGGATGCGCCCGCCCTTGCCGCCTTTTATGGCGAATTGTTGGGCTGGGAGGTGAAGGGCGAAACCGATTGGTTCGAGATCCGTCCCAGCGATGGGAACAATTGCATTGCCTTCCAACAGGTCGAGTCGTATCACGCGCCTGAATGGCCGGGGCAAACGGTTCCCCAACAGATGCACCTTGATCTGATGGTGGAGGACCTGGACAAGGGCGAGGAAGTGGCTCTGTCGCTGGGGGCAAGCAAGGCCGAGCACCAGCCGGGGACCACCTTCAGGGTGTTCCTTGATCCGGCCGGCCACCCGTTCTGTCTGTGCCTTTCCTAATGCTGGGCCTTTCCTAACCCGGCACGGCTTCCAGCCGTGCCGGCTCCTAGCCCTGCTGGGCCGCCCACTCCTCGACGCGACGGTTGCTCTCCTCTTCGGAGAGATCTTCGACGCGGGTCATGATGGACCAGCGGACGCCGAAAGGATCGCGGATGCTGGCGTATCGATCCCCTGAGACGAAAGTTGTAAGTGGTTCTCGGATAACGGCGCCGGCTTGTTCCGCTCGTTGCACAAGTGCGTCCGCGTCCGGGCAGTAGAAGCCCAAGGAGTAGCAGTCATCATCGCCGTCGGGCGCCGGGACCAGGTGGTATTCCGGGTTGGGTTCGCCCAGTTGAAGGTGGCCGTTCCCGAGGTCGAG
>Ga0207697_10001242_pt1 | contig 13970 bp, 17 predicted proteins | sample KBSSwiS5withPhiX_FD_184293 | JGI IMG/M metagenome (GOLD analysis project Ga0207697, IMG submission 184293) | Switchgrass rhizosphere microbial communities from Kellogg Biological Station, Michigan, USA, with PhiX - S5 (SPAdes) (version 2) | ecosystem: Host-associated > Plants > Roots >... | reverse complement strand
GGAGCGACCGCGAGGCCACCTGCGCGCCGGGTCACTCTCGATAGAGTCCTACCGTTTATCGCGACTAGCGACCGGCGCTCAGCCGCCGGGCGTTAACCACATGTCTCGCCGGCGCCCCCCGGTCGTCTGCAGCGCCTGGTTACACCGCCCTACCGTCGGAGCTGCCATGCCGGATTGAGTGACGGACTCGCGGTGAGTCTGACTAGATGCCGCCCGTCAGCATCGACTGTGTAGAGACCATCGACGCCGTCGCGGCCCGAAATGAACGCGACGTGTCTCCCGTCCGGCGCCCATGTGTACATGCCGTCATACCCGGAAGAGCTCGCAAGGTCTGTCCGCCTATGGTCGGAGATCTGCACAATTCCTATGTCGTAGTTTTCACCGCGCGCGATCTGAAAGGCGATGCGAGACGTATCTGGTGCCCATCGCGGCACATCCTGGGTCACGCCCGCCCCAACGGTCAGTCGTGTCAGACCTTGCCCGTCCGGACGCATAACATAAAGATCCTGGGTGCCATCACGATCAGAAACAAATGCGATACCTGACCCGTCCGGTGACCACGTTGGGCTTGCATCAGAGGCAGAGTTGGTCGTCAAACGCCGCACATCACTGCCATCGGCTCGCATCACATAGATTTCTGCGTTCCCATCGCGAGTGGATGAGAACGCGAGGCGCGTACCATCCGGCGACCAGGACGGGTCACGGTCCTCACCAGGAGACGACGTCAACCGCGTCACCTGGGTTGACTCCACATCCACGGTATAGACGTCGATGTTCTCATCCGCGACAGCCGCAAATGCGATCCGTTTGCCGTCGCGGGACCAACCCCGAGCTGACTTGGCCACGATCTGCGAATAGAGATGTCTCTCGCGGGTCCCGTGCGAATCCATGACCCAGAGTTCCCAGCGCGAGTCGACCTGCGAGCCGAAAGCGATCTGTGCGCCGTCCGGGGACCAGAGTGGGAATCGATCCTGCGCATCGCGCCGGGTGAGCCGTCTTTGCCTCCGACCAGCGGAGTCCGTCACGTAAATCTCCCAATTGCCGTCTCGATGGGAAGCAAACGCGATCTCAGGGGACTCAATGTTCAGCGAAGCCGCGCCTGACGATGACTGGGCGCTCGCCGACGACCACATGCCAGACAGGCAGATCGCGGCGAAAGTAATCCGTCGAGAGAAGACCAATTTGCTTCCCCTCTCAGGTCCAAGCGGTCTACTTCTCCTGGAGTGACCGCCGGAGCATATTGGCAGCCAACCCCAGCCGTTCTGGCTTTACCTAAAAGACCAGAACCCCAAGGCGGCGGCGATCATAGCACCGCCGGCGCGATCGGGCCCGCGAGCAGGTTAGCTGCAAGCGGCGCGCATGACTGCAGCCGACTTCACCACGTCGACGTCTGTGCCTTGCGCGCGACCCCCACTCCATCCAGACGTTGCGCGTCGCGCCGGCGGAGCGACGGAGTGATGAGCCGCAAGTCCTTGCAGCCAACCACGTCTTCACCAGACTGTTACTAACGACCAGTCGCGCAGGGTATTGCGACCAGCCCGACTGTCCATCGAAAGCCAGTACGGCGTTACTCTGGAGTAATACGCTCGCGCCATTGCCCAGCGCGTACCATCCACCTGGTTTGGCGCTCACGCCTGGCACTTGCGTCGCCCCTACGAACTCGTCGCGCTGCTGGGCGTTGGTGGCATGGGTGAACGTTATGGTGCGCGCGACACGAACCTGCACGGTGACGTAGCGCTGAAGACTCTTCGCTCCGTACAGGACGATGAGGCCGGTCGCCGGGCGCGTTTCGTACGCGAGGGCAGGCGCTGGCGTCGCTCAACCACCCCAACATCGCGCAGACTCACGGTCTCGATAAAGACGCCCCTGGCGTACAGGTGCTCGTCCTCGAACTCGTCGAGAGCGTGACGCTCGCCGGAACGAATCGCGCAGCACACCATTTGTCTGTCCGAGGCAGTCTCGATCGCCAGGCAAATCGCCCTGGGGCTCGACGCGGCCCACGAGCGTGGTACCATTCAGGGCGAGCGCCGTCCGCGACCGAACAGAATGCGCAGAAGAATCAGCGCATGAAGTGACGGTTCGGCCTCAGCGTTGGTGCAGCTCAGGCGAGGCGTCGTCTCGATGAATGCGACGAACACCGGGAAGATGGCATGCCGCCTCGTGTGAGGCGCAACATCAAACCGTTGGGAGCGTCGCGCAAAACGTGGCATGAGGATCGTCCCAGCTGGCGCAGATTCTCGCGGAGCGTTTCCGCCGATCCCGGTGAGGGGTGCATCTGCTGCCGCGCCGGCAACTCGCCCTGCGTGGCCCATTTGTCCAACAAGTGGTCCCCAGTCTTACCCTCAGCATTACCTGCAGGTCGACAACCGGAGAGTGTTGCCGACGTGCGCGTGAGGCGGAGCCCTGAAGATGAGGCAGACCCCTATTGTGGTCTCCGCGCCAACGGATGATCGGGGGGGACCCATCCCAAGCAGTCCAATGTCGGCAGCCAAGTCGCGCCTGGCTTCGGCGACGGCGGATCGACCAGACACGCACCACTGAGCTTTTGAGCCGGGTCTTCAGGGTCTTCTGGAACGAGCAACGTGATCCGTCGCCGGTGATTGACATATGCGACGCATGCACCCTGACTGCCGAACGGCGCCGGATGATTGAAGGTGGCCCAGCCGCCGTTCTGGCACTCTTCGACAGCGCTCGGCGGGCCGCACCGGTGCTCGTTGCCCGGAATGTTGACGCCGATGGGCCTGTTCGGCGGGCCAACGAACATGTTGTATTCCTGCGCGTCCACGCTCCCGAGGTTGTAGGCGCGATGGACGCGGCCTTCGGAGGTCTCGAACCCCTGTCCCGCGGAATACTGGTTGACTTGTCCGCACCCATCCTCGATCGTGATCGTCCCTTGTGTGACGACGTTGTAGACGTGGCCAGGGTGGTAGTGCCACAGGCCGGTGGTTTCACCGACCGGGGTTGTGAGGGTTCTCGCCGTGAGCAGCGCCGGGCCGCCCTGCAGTCCGATGTAGTCACCGACAGCGTCTTGCCTGAAGGTGACGATAGCCGCATAGGCAACGGCGGCGACCGCGACGACAGCCGTGGCGATTGCGACTCTGACGATGATTCGTGAGCCATGTACGTGCATAGCGCGGCTCCTGTTGCCGAGGCGGCTCGCTTACAGGGCGACTCTCGCCGCTCTCTCGCGCTGAACCGTGGCGGCGTTGCGGGACTACGTCAACCGGCGCTACACTTCGGCGCGTCCGGCCAAGTACACTGCGTTCTGGTCGGGACGATTCTGACCGTCGTGCAGCGGTCAAGTCTTTCGCGCACCCTGAATTCCGTATTCCTTTTCGATTCCGCTTACTGCTGTGCCTGACCGGTTCGTCGAGATGTACCGATTCGGCGACTTTCAGTTGAATGTCGGCGAGCGCACGCTCGAGCGCCGTCAGGGGCGCGAGCGCGTCGTGATTCCGGAGAAGGCGTTCCAGGCACTCGTCCTTTTGGTCCGAAGCAGCGGCGCGCTCGTCAGGAAGGATTCGATTATGGCGGCCGTCTGGCCCGGTGTCCTCGTCGAAGAGGGCAATATCGGCAAAGTGATCCATGCCATCCGGCGTGCGCTCGGTGAGGGGACGGGTGAGTGGTCCTATATCGAGACGGTCCCGAAGCATGGGTACCGGTTCATCGCCGACGTCACCAGCACCGCGACATCGAATGCCGTTTGGTCGTCTGCCGTCCCGGTAGCCGGGGGCTTGTCCGGCCGCTCTCCCGCGTACGACTTGTACATCCGCGGAAAGGTGAAAACGGGCGGGGAGAACCTCGAGGACACGAATGAGGCGATTGCGCTGTTCGAGGCCGCGGTCGCGCTCGATCCGGCGTGCGCCGTCGCATATGCGCAGCTCGCCCGTGCGTACACCACGCGTTCGTTCAAGTTCGCGTCACAGGACGAAGGCAGGCGCTTTCGCGAGAACGCGGACGTCGCTCTCGCGAAAGCACTCGATCTCGCGCCGAACCTCGCCGAGGCGCACTTCGCACGCGGCCTGATCCTGTGGACGAAGGCAAAGGGCTTTCCGCACGAGCAGGCGATCAAGTCGTTCCAGAGGGCGCTGGAGTTCGACCCGGCCGCCGACGAAACCCACCATCAGTTGTCGATGGTGTACGCGCACATCGGCCTGCTAGACCAGGCCCACAAACACGTGGCGCGAGCGATCCATCTGAACCCGAACAACACGATGGCCCGGTTCCGCGTAGGCGTCTACGACGCGTGGCAGTGCAGATTCGAGGAGGCGCTGGCCGTGCTGAAAACCGTGCCGGAGGAGCTCAGCCCGTTCCTCGTCGACCGGACCAAGGCCGAGGTCTACGTCCATCTCGGACAGCCCGACAAGAGCCGGTCCATCATCGACCACTATCTGGACACGCATCCCAACGATGAAGGCGGAAGTCTGACCGGCGTCAAAGCGCTACTGCTGGCGAAAGCCGGAAAGGCCCGCGAGGCGAGGAGGGCGATCGCGCGCGCAATCGAGCTGGGTACGGGGTTTGGCCATTTTCATCATACCGCGTACAACATCGCCGCCACGTATGCCGTCCTTCGAGAGCCGGCCGAAGCCGTCAACTGGCTCGAAGCCGCCGCCGATGATGGGTTCCCGTGCTATCCATGTTTTGCGCGAGATCCGAACCTTGCTGTGCTTCGAGGGTTCTCGCGGTTCGATGACTTGATGTCACAGCTGCGGAAGCAATGCGGTCGTTTCAGACAGATGTCGGCGTCGTGATTGTCTGATGGTGCCTATTGCTCGACCTGTTTCGCTTCGGACCCATCGACCGTCCGCAGCTACTGCGCGCTCCAGCCATTCGCCGACGACCCATGTGTCGAACCACGTGTGTCGCAGTACACGCATTGAGTGGAATGGGACGCCAGCAATTGGCCGATTCTACAAGTTTAGGGCTCTGACGCATCTTCGGTGCACGTCCCTGGGGCAGCGTACGCTGCCTGAATGAAGCGATCGTGGACATGGCGTGATGTGCTGCCGGCCGGCGCGGCGCTGACGGTCAGCAGCGTCGTTACGACGGAGACGGGAGTACTCGTGGAGGCGGACGGACCCTCGGCCGCACGGTGTCCCGCCTGTCGCCGACCGTCTCAGGCCCGTCGCAGGCGGTACTGGCGCACGCTGAGAGACGTCGTCGCGCACGGGCGATCGGTGACGCTGCGGGTGCGCGTGAGTCGATGGCGCTGTCAACACGCCCCGCGTGAGACGGCCATCTTTGCGGATCGGCTGGCCGCGGTCGCCGCGCCGCACGCCCAACACACCGAGCGGTGTGGGGCTGTCGTGCATCTGGTCGGGCATGCGTTAGGCGGGCGCGCCGGCGATGACGCGAGCACGACGCGCCCGTCTAACGGAATGCAGCTCACTCTCGGCGTTGAACCTGCGCCTGCACCTGCGCCCGCGCCCGACGGACGCAGTCCGGATCAGCGGGCGTCATTTGCCCGATTTGAAGACGAGAACGGTGCCGGCGCTTGTGCCGACGAACAGCGAGCCATTTTCTGACAATGAGATTGAATGAACTGGCGCATCGAATCCGACCGAGGACACGTCCGGTCTTCGCATCCACTCTGACGAGCCAACCCTCGGCGTCACTGGGCGTCTGCTTTGCGCGTATTAGACGGCCGACCGAGTCGGAAAGTCTACCTGCTTTAGCACTACTTCTATGAAGCGCATGTGATCTGACGATTGCACTTGTACTTTTTGCCGGGCTCCGGGCGCCTACTTCGCGCACCGCATTCGGAACGCCTTCCCGCACACCCAAGTCGTCGAGCCTCCATCGCGGTCCTGACTCCCTCCAGGGTTGGCGGAGCGTCGGGCGGGACCACGATTCGACCTGGCCCACCGGCCGGGCAAACGGCCACATCACTGAATCTGACAAAGAGTAGTGTTAGCCGGCCAGGGGCGATGCGGTCACGGCACGCCGTTTATCCCGTCCGTCGTCTGTGGAGGAATCCTGACCGAGCGCGCGCTGGTTGGTATAGGATGCGGCCGATCAAGGGGCGTCAAATCGGAAATGTCGGCCAAGGAGGCGCGTTTTGCGAACTTCCGCACAGCGTAAGAAAAGAAGCGTTGTTTATCGGATTCTGAACGTGGTGTTCATACTCGTGGGAGTGGCGCACCTTGTGGTGACAGCCATGAACCGCAGCGCTACCGACCATGCAACGTATGTGTTGCAGATGGATATCTCAATTGTATGGCTGACGATGGCCGGAATGTGGGTAGCGTTTAGTCGTATATGGGGTGAGTTATCTGAAGAGGCCGCCGCGCGGAAGTAGCGGCGCTTTCGAAGCAAGGGCTTCGTTCATCGGACAAATGATGGGCGATCTTTTGGTCGGTCCCGAGTAGTCGCCCAGGATATTGCGACCAGCCCGACTGTCCATCGACAGCGAGTACGGCGTTTATCGCGGCTGAAGCGAGGCGCCCTTCCTTACAGGGGAATTGCAACTTCGGTTGGATTCTCGTTCCAGGTATCGACGACGCACTTCCATCTGCCCATCGAGTCTTTGCGCCACACCGTAACGGCCTTTCCGAACTGTTCTCGGATGGCACCGGTGGCTTCCGCTGATGTGACCCGATTCCGTTCCACCATGAACCCAAGGTCGGCATCGTTGGCCACAGTCGCCTGTTCGGGCTCCCACGTGATGCTAAATCCTGGAATTGTCGACGTCCGCTGGAGAAATTCGCGAATCGCTGCCTTCCCGACGACGGCAGACTGGCCCGGCGGCATTACGATGGCGTCATCCGACCAAAACGAGAGGGTTTGCTCAAGATCTCCGCTGGCCGCGGTACGCGCCCAGTCGCGGCTTGTCTGCATGAGGGCCGCACGCTCAGACTCGAGATTCATCACGCCCCCCCCAACGGAAATGGCAACGAACCGTGTACGAGAAATCGGGTCCTGGTGGCCGGGTTGTGCCGCTACCAAACGCTCGACCAAAACGATTTTCGAATCATTCCTGTGTAGCCGCCCAGGGTTCAGTATCCCGCGACGGCTTCGACCAGATCAACCCTGCGGTATGACTGCCCGATCTGGTACTCCTGCAAGCAGATCCCGAATGCGTGTGCGGCTCGCATGAAACGCGTGCCACACGCATTCGCACCACGCATCAATCGCCTGCTCGCGTTCGGGCCCAGCAGAGGCGGCGAGCACCTCGGCGACGGTCATGGCGCCGCGATCATTGGGAAGATCCACGATCGGCCACGCACGCTGTCGCCGTCCGAGTAGCGTGTGTACCGTCTGAACCTGACGTCGTGAGAAGTGCTTCTCGACGTGAAGGTAGAGGCCGAGGAGGGCGAACACCAAGCCGATCGGCTGGCTGTCGCTGGTCGAGGTGTGCGCGCCGTACGCGTCCACCACGTGCTCCAGGATGAATCCGGGGCGGCCCATCGTGTAGACGTACACCTCGTCGTACGCTAGACGCATCGTATCCAAGCTGGAAGAGTATCGAAAATCGGCGGAAGTGTTCATCCTGGATCGTCGCGAAGTCATTCAGGATCCAGCTCGGCCTGGGCCAGATCGACACTGCCGCGTATATCGCGACTAATCGATTTGGTGCTCCTGCAGCAGACGCAGAATGTAGGGACGGCTCGCATGAAATGCGTTCCATACGGAGACGCACCACGCATCGATCGACCGATCGCGTTCGATCCCAGCAGACGCCGCGAGCACATCGGCGACCGTCATGTCGCCGCGATCGGTGGGAAGATGCATGACCGGCCAAGCTCGCTTTCGTCGTGCGAGCTGCGAATGCACCTTCTGAACCTGGCGCCCAGAAAAGTGCTTCTCGACGTGGAGGCACAGGCCGACCAAGGCGAACACGATGCCCATCGGCTTGCTGTCGCTGGTCGCGGTTTGCGCTCCGTACGCGTCCACCACATGTTGCAGGATGAACCCGGGACGGCCCATCGTGTACACGTAGACCTCGTCGTAAGCCGAACGCATCGTATCCAAGGGTATAGGATCAGCAGTCGGTGTTCATCCCGCCTTGTCGTTAGCGTTCATCGGAAGTGACTCGGCGCGAGAGGCCCGACGCGCAGCTCGAGGCGGGTGCCGAGGCATTTTCGATAACGAGACTTGAAGGAAGCCGCTGGCGGGGCGGCCGGCTATGGAGCGCGAAGAGGGATCGTCGCGCGTGGCCCGGTGTCGATCGATGGGCCGGCGACGCGCGAGCGGCGGCGGCGCGCGGGTCGAGGGTGGCGCCGCGCGACACGCTGAACGAAGTGATGGATTCCGGTAGCGGATCGAGACAGACGACGCCGGAGACGTGGGCGACCACGTCGACGAGGACGCCGGTCGTGAGGAGTGGGCTCGGCGGTCATGAGCTGTCGAAGCCAAGCCTGACCGCCGCCAGATGGCGCGCCGACAGGATCGGACCGATCATCATCGCCGCTCCACAGCGTGGGCAGGTCCACACGGGTGGCGGCGTGATCGTCGGCGTGACGGTCGCCGTGGTGGGCGTCGTCGGGAGTGCGAGCGCGGGACTTGCCAGCAGCGCGCGCGCCAGCGCGAGGCGCGACCTCCGACAGGTGTTCGCGAGAAACCCCGACTGCCGGATGCGGACAAAGCCGCGCGGCAGAATGTGTCGAACGAAGCGTCGCAGAAACTCCAGGGCCGACAGCGTCATCGTGCGCCGCTGGTCGCCGTGGGCGTAGTCCTTCCAGTGAAACGTCACCCGCTCGCCGTCAAAGGCCAGCAAGCGGTGATTGCTGATGGCGAGGCGATGGGTGTAGCGCCCGAGGTCGCGCAGGACGGCGGATGCGCCCCCGAAGGCCGGCTTGGCGTACACGACCCAGTCCGTCTCGAAGAGGCCGTTGACGAAGACTCGCCACTGCATCGGGTCACGCAGGTGCTCGCTGCCACCGGCGAGGTCAAGGTCGCCGCGGTCGAAGGCCTGCCGCAGCGCCTCGATGAACTTCCCGCGAAAGACGCGACTGAGCACCTTCACGGGTAGGAAGAAGCCGACGTGCTTCGGTGGAATCCAGCGCTGATGATCGAGGGACAAGCCACCGGCCGGCACCACGCAATGCACGTGCGGATGACGGACCAGGGTCTGCCCCCACGTGTGGAGGATGCTGAGGACGCCGAGCTCGGCGCCCAGATGCCGCGGATCGGCGGCGATCTCACGGAGCGTCGCCGCGCTCGTCTGAAAGAGCCACGTGTACAGACGGGTTCCGTTCCGATAGGCCAGGGGCAGGAGCGCATGCGGGAGCGTGAAGACGACGTGCACATACGGCACGTCGAGGAGCTCGCGCTCGCGCGCCTGCGCCTGACACTTCGGGCAGTGCCGGTTCCGACACGAGTTGTAGGAGATGGCCTGATGCCCGCAGGCGTCACACCGGTCGAGATGCCCACCGAGCGCGGCCGTTCGACAGCGCGCGATCGCGCGGAGCACGGTCCGTTGCTGCACGCTGAGCCACGGATGCTGCTCGAGGAAGGTGTCACCCTGCGCGTGGAGGATATGGGCCACCTCCACGGCGGGCCGGCTCACGGCGCGGGGGGCTTCCGGAGCAGCCGGGACCGATGCAGGACCATCGCCGCGGGCACCTGCAATTGCTCGAGCGGATTGGGCGCCGCTTGGAGATGGCGTTGCGACAGGTGGAGATACACCGTGGTATGCGTCAGATCGGCGTGCCCGCGCAGCACTTGGATGGTCCGGAGGTCCGCACCCGCCTCGAGGAGATGTGTGGCATACGAGTGCCGCCGCGTGTGTGGGCTCACGCGCCGGTCGATCCCGGCGGCCGTCGCGGCGAAGCGCACGGCTTCCCAGACGACTTTCGAGGTGAGTGGGCGATCGGCGCGCCACCCGTCGCGGGTACCGGGAAACAAGTACGTCTGTGGGCGCATCCAGCGGTCGTACGGGCGGAGGGCCGCCAGCAGGCTGGCACTGAGCGGCACCTCGCGGCCGTGCCCGCCCTTGCCGCGTTCGACGCGGAGCACCATCCGCTGGCTGTCGATGTCGCAGACCTTCAGCTGCAGGAGCTCGCTGCGGCGCAGGCCCGTGCCGTACAGCGTCATCAGCATCGTCCGGTGGTACAGATTCTTCGCGCCGGCGATCAGTCGACGCACTTCGTCAGGACTCAGGACGGTGGGCAGCCGGCGCTGCCGTTTCGGCGTGGGGAGCTCCTCTTTCAGCTCACGCCGCTTGAGGAGACGGACAAACACAAACCGGAGGGCCGCGACGTGCAGACCGACGGTCCCCACCGCGAGCTTCTTCTCCTCGAACAGATGCGCGTGGTAGCGTCGGAGCGCGTTAGGTCCGAGCCGTTGGAGTGGGCGGCCGCGGTGATAGCGCTCGCAGGTGCGCAGGGCGTGTAGATAGGTGCGAATCGTGGAGGGCGAGTAGTTGCGCCGAATCATCTCCTCGCGCAGGCGTCGCTGAAGTGTCGTCACAGGTTGCACCTCCTGCGACGCAGCCTACGCCTCTACGAATCACCTGGATGTCCGTCGGCCGCCGCGCCAGCGGCTTCGTTCTGGTCGCGATGTGGCGAGGAATCCACGGTCGCGCCCGAATCAAATGCGGCGACTTGGACGTTGGCCACGTGCAGGATGAGCGGTGGTCGCCGCCGACTGTGTTCCCGTCTCTCGAGTTGGCGCTCAGGCCGGTCGTCCCAACCGCGCTCGACCTGGTTCGACAACGACGAACGCGCCGATGAGCCGGGCACCGAATTCTGCGACGACGGCTACGATGGCGCTGCCGAGCGTTCCTCGGGCGTGTGCCGGGTATCGAACCAGCACGACGCCAGATGTTAAATGGCCGGTCGCGTAGGCGAGTTGGCCGGAGTCCTTGTCCTCGGTCAGCAGGACTCGAGACTCGGAGTTAGCCAGAGCGGCGACGATATGATCCTCGGCTCCGGGGGTTACGTCAGAGACAGTACTGACATCATGTACAGCAGCCCTCAATGCGCGGACCACCGCGAAGTCGCAGCTCTCGTCCGCAAGGAACCGCATCGTGGTCAGCTTCGCGGAGCATCCTGTGATGCGGAGACGAAGATGACCTCTTCATGCGCCAGCGTGTCCGCCGCGTAGCGGATGGCAGCCTGAATATCCTCGCGGACGAGGCGGGGATATGCCTCCAAGAGCTCGGATTCTGATGCCCCTTCACTCAGCTTGCGGAGCAGCAACTCAACGGGAATACGAGTGCCACGGATGACCGGCTTCCCAAGCATCACGCCGGGGTTAATCTCGACGCGGTCTGTCGTCGTCATGTGGGTCCTGTCCTCGTCTTGATGAAGCTGTAGCTATTGTGACACCACACCTCCTGGGGGGGGCAGCCTGGATGCCTTTCGCCTGCGCCGGCGTTTTGCAGTCCTTCACGAATCAGTGCGCGCTTTCACGCGGGTCGCCGTTGCAGCCGGCGAGCTACGCCGCGCTGAAGCCCGCGGCGGTTCCGAAGTGGTCGGTGAGCGTTTTCGTCGGGATGGGGCCGAACGGCCACGCTACAAGAGGCCAACGCACTTGCTGCGCGAGACGGTCGCTGACGCAGAGATGATCGATCGTCGCGAGCGCCCGAACGCCTCCGAGCCTCACGGGATCATCGGCGCCGGCGGTCAGACAGGTCAGGCCGCTCGACTGGAACGCGGCGACGAGAGCTGCGCGGTTGCCGCGGGATCCATAGAAGTGGGATTCGGCAAGATCCTGGTTCATGTCGCCGGCAAGGACGAAATCGCAGTCGGGGTGGTCACTCTGGAGCGTCGTCCAGTCGCGGGCTTGCGCTGCAAGGGCAGCGGCGTAGGCGGCCCCTTTAGCTGCGGGCACCTCACGCCATGCGCCGCCGAGCCATGGCAGCACAGTCCCGTAGACCACGATGGGACAGCGCCCAGGAGGCTCGACTCGTGCCGCAACTGCGCGCGCAGGATCCGACAAGGCCCCGAGGACGCTCATCGGAAACCGCGACCAGATCGCGGTCCATGCCTCGCCCGCTTCGGCAGGACGATCGCTCGTCGTCGTTCACAACGGACTGGAAGTCAGACCCAGGGCTGACGGAGGAATGCGTCTCTGTCAGGACCCAGATGTCGGCGTTTACCTTGCGGATAAACAACGTGAGACGCTCGCGTCTCACGCGTTGGCTCTCGGTCGGTCGACCCAGATTCCACGTTGCGATCCGAAGCGCATTCACAGTTCTGATCCCAGTCGGTTCGTATCTCGAAGGAGGCGACTACGCAATCGACCGATCGTCTTGAGGCAGAGGGTGCGTCGAAAAGGGCGCACCCCTAATGCACCCCCGGCGCCATTCACCAATCGGCTTCGGATGATGCAATAGTAATAAGCCTTTTATATTGTGCTACTTATATGGCGCGCCCGGCAGGACTCGAACCTGCGACCCCCGGCTTAGAAGGCCGGTGCTCTATCCAACTGAGCTACGGGCGCGTACGAAGGCATTGTAGCTGACGCTTCGAACGAGCCCGTCGGGTCAGTGATGCGCGTGCCGCGCCTCGACCTGGACGGTCTCGGTGCCGCGTTTCGCGGGGATCCGATCCGTTCCCTCCTGATCGGCGCCGTCCCAGATCTCCGACAGCACGTACTGATCACCGGTCCGATCGAAGACCACGGCGTCCTGGTGTGGATCGACGCGCGGCGTGCCGGCGTTCTGGCCCGAGAAGAGCGCCGCATCATCGCGTCCGCGGATCTCCAGCAGCGAGCCATCGCCTTCGTACGCGGGGCGCACCGTGTAGGTGCCTGCCGGCAGTGTCTTATGGTCGACGGTGAACGGGAAGGATGTGGTGAACGTCACCTCCTCGAGGACCTGCGCGCCGGCGGGCGCCGCTCCCACGAGAACGGCCAGTCCGCCGACCACGACGAGCGAACGAACGAGCCTTGTCATCTGCGTGCTCCCTGAACGCGTGCGGGGTCTCCTCCCGCACTCGCCATCGAGGCGAGCCCTGCACGAACCTGCTCACAGCAACGCAAGCGCAGTACCGTTACATCGCTGACAGGTTGAGCGGATTTCCGGCAATCGGCGCGGCCGGCCGGGACGAGTGGCGGCGTGTGCGCCTCGCCATGCCAGCACGCCACAGGTGGCCTCTTGCCCAACCGTCGGGGGCGAGTGTAATGTGTGCGCCGGGCCGGTCGCGATCGCGTGCGCCGCCATTCGAGGAGCGTCCATGATTCGAGCAGTGCGCGGCACACCCGCCGCGCCGACGTCTTACCAGCGACGCGCCCGCCCCACACGCGGCGACGCCTCCGCACGTGAAAAGACGGCCGCCGGACAGCTCGAGCGAAGGAGCGCCCGACGATCGCGCCGCGGGCGTCATCCGCTGCTCGCCTTGACGCTGGCGTCGGCGATCTCGAGTGCGTGCGGCGGCGCGACCACCGAGGCCCCGCGCCCCGAGACGCCGAGCATCGCCACGGTCCCGGCCGCCGACCCGTCGGGCGCGCAACCTGACAATCCGCAATGCAAGCTGTTCACGGCCGCCGAGATCGCCAAGTACATCGGCGAGCCGGTCTCGCCCGGCCAGAACGCGGCGCTCGGCACCGGCTGTCAGTGGCTGGCCGCCGATGGCACGGGCGACGTGATCGTGGCGGTCGTGCCCTCGAGCTATCACGAGCCGCCGAGCACCGTGGCCGGCTACCGTGCCCTCGCTGACGTCGGGGTCAAAGGCTTCGTCGCGCCACAACTGGACGGCTGGGTCGCCGGCGCGATCGTCGGCGAGGATGCCATCCGAGTGTCGGCCGCCGGCGCAACCGCCAGCGAGGTCGCGACAGTCTCGCTGCTCCAGGACACGATCAAGCGCCGGGCGCCGTAGTCAGGTGGCAGCTGGTTGCGAGGGTTCTACGAGGTCGCAGAAAGTCGGCCTCAACGTGCAAATGGCAAATGGCAAATGGCAAATGGCAAATGGCAGAGGGCAGAGGGCAGAGGGGTATCACATCTGCCATGCCATGTGCCATGTGCCATGCCGGATGCGTTGTTTCGGCATCCTGCTCAAGCGTGGAGAGTGACATGAGGAAAAGCT
>Ga0207697_10001237_pt1 | contig 14005 bp, 12 predicted proteins | sample KBSSwiS5withPhiX_FD_184293 | JGI IMG/M metagenome (GOLD analysis project Ga0207697, IMG submission 184293) | Switchgrass rhizosphere microbial communities from Kellogg Biological Station, Michigan, USA, with PhiX - S5 (SPAdes) (version 2) | ecosystem: Host-associated > Plants > Roots >... | reverse complement strand
CTTTCCCCCCACGCATCATTTTCACGCGCTCGGCGCCGATGGTTTCGGCCGCTCGGACACGCGCGAAAAACTGCGCCAGTTTTTCGAAGTGGATCGCAACTATGTCGCGGTTGCCGCCATGAAGGCGCTCGCCGACATGGAACTCGTGCCGCGCAAGAAGGTCACCGAAGCGATCAAGAAGTACGGGATTAACCCGGAAAAACCCAACCCGACTACAGTATGATCAAAAACCCGTTGGGTTTTCAGTGCAGACTAATGCGCCGCAGGCGCGTTATGTCGAAACTACAAGCCCCTAGGCTGAGCGTATGAGCAACGTTATCGAAGTCAAAGTGCCCGATATCGGCGATTTCAAGGAAATCCCGATCATCGAAATCCTGGTCAAGCCGGGCGACAGCGTCAATGCGGAAGATCCGCTGATCGCGCTGGAGTCGGACAAGGCCACGATGGAAGTGCCGGCGCCGAAGTCGGGCGTCGTCAAGGAAATCAAGGTCAAGGTCGGGGACAAGGTTTCCGAGGGCACGCTCGTGTTGATGCTCGATGCGGCGGAGTCCGCGGCCGCGCCCGCCGCCGCCGCGCCGGCGACGCAACCGGCAGCCGCACAACCCGCCCAAGCGCCGTCCCCGCCGCCCACGGCAGCAGCGCAGCCGGCTGCTGCCGCGCCATCGCCTGCGCCGGCAGCGACGAGTCCCACGGCGTCGCTCGAGCCGATCGACGAAGCGAAAATGAAGTCGGTGCATGCGGGTCCGTCGGTGCGGCGTTTCGCGCGCGAGCTCGGCGCCGATCTATCCAAAGTCACCGGCAGCGGGCCGAAAGGCCGCATCCTGCGCGAAGACGTGCAGGCTTACGTGAAGGGCGAACTCGCGCGCCCGCGCGGCGCCGGCGGCGGCGGGCTCGGATTCAACCTGCTGCCGATGCCGCAGGTCGATTTTGCGAAGTTCGGGCCCGTGCAAATGCAGGCGTTGTCGCGCATCAAGAAATTGTCGGGCGCCAACCTGCATCGCAACTGGGTCGCGATTCCGCACGTGACGCAGCAGGATGAAGCCGACATCACCGAGCTCGAGGAATTCCGCAAGTCGCAGGCGGAGGCCGCCAAAAAGGAAGGCATCCGCTTCACGCTGCTCGCGTTCCTGATCAAGGCCGTAGTCGTGTCCCTGAAGCAGTACCCGAACTTCAATTCGTCGCTGTCGCCCGACGGCGAGAATCTGGTGCTGAAACAGTATTTCAATATTGGCGTGGCAGTTGATACGCCGCTCGGATTAGTCGTGCCGGTGATTCGAGAGGCGGACAAAAAAGGCCTGCTCGAGCTCGCGCGCGAGCTCGGCGTCATCAGCGCGCGCATGCGCGACGGCAAAATCAATTCCGCCGACCTGCAGGGCGGCTGCTTTTCGATTTCGAGCCTCGGCGGACTCGGCGGCACCTACTTCACGCCCATCATCAATGCGCCGGAAGTCGCGATACTCGGCGTCGGCAAGTCGGTCATGAAGCCGGTGTGGGACGGCAAGCAGTTCGCGCCGCGGCTCATGCTGCCGTTGTCGCTGTCGTACGATCACCGCGTAGTCGACGGCGCGCAGGGCGCGCGCTTCATCGCTTATTTGAGCAACGTGCTGTCGGACATCCGCCGATTAGTGCTCTAAAGGCTAGCCGCGCCGTCCCGCAACGCTTATCCTCGAATTTCATGAGCTGCACGCCCAACAGGGTCGATTGACGCATGGCGATCAAGCCCGTCGCCATTTTCGGCGGCACTTTCGACCCCATACACTTCGGCCATTTGCGATTGGCGCAGGAACTCGCCGAGTCGATCCGGCTCGAAGAAGTGCGGTTCATGCCCGGCGGCACGCCGCCGCATCGCGCTGTACCGCAGGTCACCGCCGGTCAGCGGCTGGACATGGCGCGCCTGGCCCTCGGTGACAACCCGCTGTTCAAGATCGACGACCGCGAGGTGAGGCGCAGCGGCCCCGGCTACACGATCGACACGCTGACTGAAGTGCGGCGCGAGCTCGGCGCCACGCGGCCTTTATGTCTGCTCCTGGGCGCCGATGCATTTCTCGAGCTTGCGACGTGGCACCGCTGGCATGAATTATTTACGCTCGCGCACATCGTCATCGCGCACCGGCCCGGATTTCCGCCCGAGTCGTGGCCGGCACGCATGCCCGAGCCGCTCGCGCGCGAATATTCGGCGCGGCTCATGCGCCAGCCGTTCGCGATACATCTGTCGCCCGCCGGCGGCATCGTGACGCAGGCGATCGCGGCGCTCGACATATCGGCGTCGATGATCCGCGACTCGCTGGCGCGCGGCGTGAGCCCGCGCTATTTGCTTCCCGATCCGGTTCTCGACTATATTCGAAGCAACGGACTTTATGTTACGCAGGAGGTGAATGAGGCTCGATAGACTGGTTAAAACCATCGTGGATGCGCTCGAAGACATCAAGGGGCGCGACATTGTGGTACTCGACGTGCGCCGCATGACGGCGCTCTTCGACAAGGTGATCGTGGTGAGCGGGGACTCGACCCGGCAGAACAAGGCGCTCGCCAATCATGTTCAGGACAAGGTCAAGGCGCTCGGCGCCACCGTGTATGGGGTTGAAGGCACGGATCCCGGAGAGTGGGTATTGGTCGATCTGGGGGCGGTGGTGGTGCACGTGATGCAGCCGGCGGTCCGCCAGCACTACAATCTCGAGGAACTATGGAGTAACGCGGCCCCCGTGCCCAGGCGGCGCGCGGCCGGCGGCGCCCGCTCGTAGGCTGCGTCGCCGATGAAATTGCGCATAGTGGCGGTCGGGCACAAGATGCCCGCATGGATCACCGCTGGCTTCACCGAATATGCGCAACGCATGCCGCGCGAAGTGCGCGTCGAGCTGACCGAAATCAAGCCGGCCGCGCGCACCGGCAGCGGCCCGAAATCCATCGAGCAATGGCGTGACCTGGAGGCGCAGCGCATCGGCGCCGCGGTGCCCGCGCGCGCCTTCAAGGTGGTGCTCGACGAGCGCGGCAAGACGCTGACAACGGCCGAACTCGCGCGCCGGCTCGAACGCTGGAAGCAGGACGGCGGCGACGTCGCGTTTGTCATCGGCGGCGCCGACGGTACCGCGCGCGCATTGCAGGCGCAAGCCCATTTGCTGTGGTCGCTGTCGCCGCTCACGCTGCCGCACGGCTTGTGCCGCGTCATTCTCGTCGAGCAGCTTTATCGCGCCGTGTCGCTGCTGGCCGGGCATCCGTACCATAGGCAGTGAGGCGTGAGGCGTGAAGGGGCAAAGGCGCGCTGCGCCAGACAAATGTTTTCCGCCTTACGCCTATCGCCTCACGCCTTACGCAAATGCGGATGACGCATAGCGGCAGCCGGATTTACCTCGCATCGCGCAGCCCGCGCCGGCGCGAACTGCTCGCGCAACTCGGCGTTGCGTTCGACGAATTGCTGACCCACGAATTGCACGGCGCCGACGTCGACGAAACGCCGCATGCGGATGAGGTGGCGCCCGCCTACGTCATGCGCGTGGCGCGCGCGAAAGCCGAGCTCGGCTGGCGGCAGATCGCGTCCCGCGCGCTCGCGCCGTTGCCGGTGCTGGCGGCGGACACCACCGTCGTGCTCGACGGCGAAATCCTCGGCAAGCCGGCTGACGCAGAGCACGCGGGGCAAATGCTCCGCCGGCTCTCCGCGCATACGCACGAGGTGTTGACCGCCGTGGCGATCGCGCGCGGCGACCGCATAGAGACTGCGCTGTCCGCCTCTACGGTAGAATTCCGCAATCTCGACGACGCGGAAATCCGCGCCTACGCAGCGAGCGGCGAACCGCTGGACAAAGCGGGCGCCTATGCAATACAGGGAGGGGCGGCGGTTTTCATAACCCGGCTGGCCGGCAGTTATTCCGGCATCATGGGCCTGCCGCTGATTGCAACCGCGGAATTATTATGGCGTTTCGGCATCGCTTCGAACTGGGGACCGCTTGACTGAGGAAATCCTGATTAACGTCACGCCGCAGGAAACGCGCGTGGCGGTAATCGAGCAGGGTGTCGTACAGGAAGTGCAGGTCGAACGCTCGTCCGCGCGCGGCCTGGTCGGCAACATCTGCATGGGGCGCGTCGTGCGCGTGCTGCCCGGCATGCAATCCGCGTTCATCGACATCGGCGGCGCGCGCGCGGCATTCCTGCATGTCGCCGACATCTGGGGCCATCGCGAGAACGGCGCCGAAGCCAGGCCCATCGAACGCTTACTCGCCGAGGGCCAGAACCTGATGGTCCAGGTCGTCAAGGATCCGCTCGGCACCAAAGGCGCGCGATTATCCACGCAGATCAGCATAGCGGGGCGCCTGCTCGTCTATCTGCCGCAGGAGTCGCGCATCGGCATCTCGCAGCGCATCGAAGACGAGGCGGAGCGCGAGCATCTGCGCACGCGCCTGCAGCAGATGATGCCGCCGGATTTCGCCGGCGGCTTCATCGTGCGCACGATGGCGGAAACGGCGAGCGATCGCGAGCTCGCTGCCGACGTCGAATACCTCGCCAAGTGGTGGAAGGACATTCAGGAGAAGGCGAAGTCGGCCGCGCCCGCCGCGCTGCTCTATCAGGACCTGAACCTCTCCCAGCGCGTGCTGCGCGATTTCGCGAACGAGGAAACGGCGCGCATCCTCATCGATTCGCGCGAGACGTTTCAGAAAGTCGAGGCGTTCGCGCGCGAGTTCATGCCGAACGTCGCAGCGCGGCTCGAGCACTACGCGGGCGAGCGGCCGATATTCGATCTCTACAGCGTCGAGGACGAAATCGAAAAGGCGCTCGCCCGGCGCGTCGACCTCAAATCCGGCGGTTATCTGATCATCGACCAGACCGAGGCGTTGACGACCGTCGACGTCAACACCGGCGGCTTCGTCGGCGGCCGCAGCTTCGACGAGACGATCTTCAAAACCAACCTGGAGGCTTCGCAGGTGATCGCGCGCCAGCTGCGCCTGAGAAATCTCGGCGGCATCATCATCATCGACTTCATCGACATGGACACCGAAGAGCATCGCAACGCTGTGTTGAACGAGTTTCGCAAGGCGCTCGCGCGGGATAGGACGCGGATGACGGTCAACGGCTTCACGCAGCTGGGCTTAGTCGAGATGACGCGCAAGCGCACGCGCGAGAGCCTCGCCCATGTATTGTGCGAACCCTGCCCGGTATGCGAAGGGCGCGGGGAGCTGAAAACCGCGCAGACCGTCTGTTACCAGATACTTCGCGAGCTCCTGCGCGAGGCACGCCAGTTCGATGCGCGCGAATTTCGCATCCTCGCTTCCCAGCCCGTGATCGACATGTTTCTGGACGAGGAATCGCAGAGTCTCGCGATGCTGTCGGATTTCATCGCCAAGCCCGTGTCACTGCAGGTTGAAACGCAGTATAGCCAGGAGCAGTTCGATATCGTGCTAATGTGAGCGGCATGTTTGAATCCGCCGAACTGGGGCACTGCATCACCGACCGCGAATACGACCGCGCCGAGCCGAAGCTGCGCGAAGCGCTGCTGAAGGCCCAGTACGAGCTGCTGGCGCACAAGGACTTCCCGGTGATCATCGTCATCGGCGGCGTCGATGGCGCGGGCAAAGGCGAGACGGTGAATATTCTTAACGAGTGGATGGACCCGCGGCACATCGTCACCCACGCGTTCGGCGAGATGTCGGACGAAGAGCGCGAACGGCCGCGCATGTGGCGCTACTGGCGCGCCCTGCCGCCGCAAGGCCGCATCGGGATCCTGTTCGGCGCGTGGCACAGCCAGCCCATCCAGGATCGCGTGCGCGGCAGGCTCGACGATACCGAGTTCGAGCTCGCGCTCGAAGAAATCGTGCACTTCGAGCGCATGCTCGCCGACGAAGGCGCGCTGATACTCAAATTCTGGTTTCACCTGTCGAAGAAAGCGCAAAAAAAGCGACTGCAGGCGCTCGAGTCGAATCCGCACACGCGCTGGCGGATTACCGACACCGATTGGGCGCAGTTCAAGGCGTACGACCGCTACCGCAAGGTTTCCGAAACGGCGCTGCGCGAAACGAGCGCCGCACACGCGCCCTGGACCGTAATCGAGGGCACCGATCCGAACTACCGCTATCTGACCGCCGGGCGCACTTTGCTCGATGCCATGCATAAGCGCCTGGCCGGCGCGAGGCCCCGCGTGAGCCAGCCCGCCGCGCTGCCGGAACCGGCGCTCGATCGCCGCACCGTGCTGTCCAGCCTCGACTACGCCCAGCGCATGCCGCACAAGGACTACGAGCGCAAGCTCGAAAAATATCAGGGCGAACTGAACCTGCTGACGCGGCACAAGAAATTCCGCCGCAAATCGATCATCGTCGTGTTCGAAGGTGCCGACGCTGCCGGCAAGGGCGGCAGCATACGGCGAATTACCGGCGCGCTGGATGCGCGTCAGTACCAGGTGGTGCCGGTGGCCGCGCCAACCGAGGAAGAACGCGCGCAACCGTATCTGTGGCGGTTCTGGCGCCGGCTGCCGCAGCGCGGGCGCGTAACCATATTCGACCGTTCATGGTACGGCCGCGTGCTGGTCGAGCGCGTCGAAAAGCTGTGCTCAGAAGAGGACTGGATGCGCGCCTACCACGAGATCAACGACTTCGAGGAGCAGATCGTGGAAGCCTCCGGCGTCGTCACCAAGTTCTGGCTGACGGTCACCAAGGACGAGCAACTGCGGCGCTTTCGCGAGCGCCAGAAGACGCCGTTCAAGAGTTTCAAGATTACGCCCGACGACTGGCGTAACCGCAAGCGGTGGGACGATTACGAAGTGGCGGTGTGCGACATGGTCGAGCGCACGAGCAATCGAGATGCGCCGTGGATACTGGTGCCCGCCAACGACAAGTACTCAGCGCGCATTCAAGTATTGAAAACACTGTGCGAGCGCATAGAAGCCACGCTCTAAGTGCCGCCGGACCGCGCGGCGCGGGCGATTAAGCGACTTCTTCCAGCATCGGTTCCGGCTCGACTTTGGCCACAATACGCTCGCCATCGAGGCTCACCTTGATGCCGGCCAGCACCTGGGTCTGGCTCTCGAGCTCGACCCGCAGTTTTTCGAGCTGCTTGATGCGGTCTTCGACCGAGGTGATGTTGTCGCGGATTTTCTTGAAGTTCTCGATCCGCTTGGCGAGCACTTTCTCGTGTTCCTTGATCTGCAGGTTGAGCGGATTCAAGGCCGACTTCAACCAGGTCTCCGCGTCCAGGCGCGTCATCTCGAAAATCTGGCGGGCTTCGGCGACCAGGCTCTCGTAAAAGCGCTTGACCACGAAGTCCTTATATTTCGCCATGTTGACCGGGTCATGGCAGAAAGAACGCGCCGTTTCCTGCATGCCGGTCATCGTCAACGTGTGCCGCTCGAGGTTGAGCGATGGCGGAGATAACCGCGCGAAGCCGAACTTCTCGTGAAAATGCAGGTAGGTCGCGTCGACGAGGGTCTTAATCTGGTTGGAGAAATTGAGTATCTTGGCCGACACCGCGGTGAAATGCTGAAACAGCATTTGCATACTTTTCCACAACCCCGCCGTCGTCCATGCGTCCTCGATGAACTTGCGGTCCTTATTCAGAATGTCGTCCAGGCGGTCGTCGTCAAGCTGCTTTAATAGCGTTGCACCCTGATTGGTAACAGTGTTGACCGTCGCGCGGAATGTCTGCACGGTGGCGTGATAATTTTTGCGGTCGACTTCGAGCCGCGCCACCATCGTCTGCGCCATGCCGCGGCTCTTGCCCGACATCACCGCGAGCTCCTGCAATTCGGCCTTGGTGGCGTTCAACTGGCTGGCGACCGCCAGCCGCGACGCGTCGACCATGCTGCCGATTTCACGCTGCACGGCGGCGCGCATGATTTCCTGCTTGGCGGGAATGATCTCCGAAGCAAGCAGGTATTCGAGCTGCTCGATGCCGCTTTTAGTCAGCAGCTCATTGTCGCCGCGCACCCGCGCCAGCAACGCTTTTTGCGCGGAGATCGCCATCACGTGCGTGCGCGGCAACGCGAGCAACGTGGACGTCTGCTCGAGCTGGCGCTCGACATCGATTCCGATCTCGGCGGCGGTTTTCAAGTCATCCCACATCAGGTCGATCTTGTTCAGCACCGCGATGCGGCGGGTGGCCGCGGGCTGCACGTATTTCTGCCATACCTCGAGGTCGGACTTGGTGACGCCGGTGTCCATCGCGAGCAGGAACAGCACCGCGTGCGCGTTCGGGATCATCGAGAGCGTCAACTCGGGCTCGGTGCCGAGCGCGTTCAGGCCCGGGGTGTCGAGCACGATCAGGCCGCTTTTCAGCAGCGGATGCGGATAGCTGATCATCGCGTGGCGCCACGCCGGGATCTCAATCTTGTCCCCGTCCTGCTTGACGATGGTCGCTGCCATCGGGTCGTTGTCGTCCCACAGGCCGAGGGTGCGCGCCTCGTCGGTGCTGACTAGCTTGACTTCGACCAGGTGCTTCATCGCCTCGGCCATGTCCTCGCGCGAGTCGACGTTCAGCTTGACCTTGATCCACTCGACATGCTGGCGCTTTAACGCGCTCACGGTTTCCTGGCGGCTGCGCGTCTCGATCGGCAGCAGCCGCATGTACGGCTCTTCCGCCGCGTCGTAATAGATCTCCGTCGGGCACATCGTCGTGCGGCCGACGTTGGACGGCAGCAGCCGCTGCTTGAAGTCCGAAAAGAACATCGCGTTGATGAGCTCGGTCTTGCCGCGCGAAAACTCGGCGAGAAATGCCAAAGTCATGCGATCGTTGCGCAGGCTTTCGATCAGGTCGTAAATGCGCAGCGACTGCTGGATATCGGCGTAGCCGTTGGTGTCGAGCCAGGATTTGTAGGATTCGATCCCGGAAATCATCTCGTCGCGCCATTCCTGGTAATGGGCGACTTCTTTTTCGAGTTGACTCGTCATAGTTGCTCAGTAGTGGCGAGCAATAGCTGTTGCCACGTTCGCGATCCGGCAAAAGCCGAACCTTTTCCGGCGCTTATGCGGTGCGCGCCCGATGATAACCCGCTTCGGGTACAGCGCCACCATCACGCTGGCCCTTTTTCGAGGCGGTCCGCGATTACCCCGACAACGCCGGCTTGGCTTCAGCGACGGGCTTCGCAGCCGCAGGTGCTGTCAGCGCAAGGTTGGTGCGCAGCTGGTCGAGCTGCTCGCCCTGCTTTTTGAGTTCGACGCGCTGTTCATCAAGGATCTTGATGCGTTCCTTCACCGAGGTCATGTTTTCCTTCATGTCGCGCAGGTTCTCGACGCGCTTCAACATGAGTTTCTGGCGCTCCATGATCTGGCCGTTCAACGGCCCCAGTGCGCCGCGCAGCCAGTGCTCGGTATCGAGCCGCGTCAGCTCAAAAGTCTGGCGCGCTTCCTCGACCAGGCCGTCATAGAACTTCTTGACCAGGAAATCCTTGTAGGTCGCGATATTGACCGGGTCGTGACAGAAGGCGCGCGCGTTGGCTTCCAGCGCGTGCATCGATTCCAGGTGCTTTTGCAGCGTGAGCGGCGGTGGGCTCAATTTCGCCAACCCGAAATTCTCGTGAAACTGCTGGTAAATCCCCTCGACCGCCTCACGCAGCTTGACCGCGTAGTTGAGGATTTTCTCGACTTGCGTGGTGAAGTAGCCGAACAGTCCCTGAATGCTCTTCCACATGCCGGCAGTGGTCCACGCGCCCTGGATAAAGTCGCGATCATGCGAAAGGATTTCCTCAATGCGGTCGTCGTGCAGGGTAGCCAGCAGTTCCTGGCCCTTCGCGGTCAGGTCGGAATAGGTGACATTGAAAGCCGCGACGCTTTTCTGATAGGTCTTGCGCTCGTTTTCCAGGCGCGTGAGCATGTCCTGCGCGACGTTCTGGTTTTTGCCGGCCGTCGAGGTCAGGTCCTGCATTTCCTTGATCGTCGAAATGAACCGCGCGGCCACTGCCTGGCGCGCCGACTGGACAAGCGGACCGATTTCCTTGGAGACCGAGGCCAGCAGCAGCGCCTGGCGCTCGGGCACGAGCTTCTCGGCATGCAATTTTTCCAGCCGCTCGATGCCGTTGGACGGATCCGCGGCGGCTGCGTGGCCCAGGCGGCCCGCGACGGCTTGCTTGATCGGCAGCGACAACACGTTGGATTCCGCGATGCCGAAAGCATCGACGACCGCGCGTTCGGCGGCGGCGTCGGCGCCGGAGCCGCTGTCGAGCACGGTGAACTTATGCGCAAGCGAATTCTGCGCGTACTGTTTCCACACGTCGCGCGCCGCCGGCGTGACCTCTTTGCCGAGCACCATCAGCAGCGATTGCGAGCTCGACGCGATGCGCATCGCGACTTCCGGCTCCGCGGCGAGAATTTGCGAGCCGGGGGTGTAGAGCGCGATCAAGCCGCTCTTGAGCGCGGGATGGGGGAGATTGATGAGCGCATAGCGCCACGCCGGGATCATCACCGCATCGCCGCTGCGCTCGACGTTCGTCAGGTTGAGTGATTTGGCTTCGTCGACGCTGACGGCGCGCGACTCCATCAGGCTGTGCGTGGCTTCCGCAATCGATTCCGGCGAATCCGGGTTCAGGCGCATCGTGATCCAGTCGACCGGGCTGCGGCGCAGATTGGCGATGCTGTCCTCGCGCTTGCGCGTCTCCATCGGCAGCACGCGCACATACGGCGACTCGCTGGGGTCGTGAAAGATTTCGGTCGCGCACAGGAATTCGCAGCCCGGACCCAGCGGCAGCAATCCGCCGGGCATGTTCGCGAACAGCAGCGCATTGATGAGCCCGATCTTGTCTTCAGCCGATTCGCCCAAGAAGGCGAGCCGAATGCGGTCGTTGCGCAGGCCTTCGACGAGATCGTATATGCGCAGCGTCTGTTCGATGTCCGCCTGGCCGTACGTGTCCTGCCAAGCGCGAAATTCGTCGATCGATGCGACGAGTTTCTCGCGCCAGCCGGTGAATTGCGCTATGCGTTGTTCTAATTGGTTTGGCATATGGCGTCCGTGTCGGCAAGTTTTGCCACGACGGCGGGGCCGGCATTGTTCAGTTCCACAATCTTGCGCCGGCCGCGCACTCCCTGTTTGATTGTAATATCTAGGATTGGTAGCTTAAACCATTGATGTAAAAAGTCAATCAGCTTCCTATTCGCCCGATCCTCGACGGCCGGTGCGGCGACCTTCACTTTGAGCGCGTCGCCGTGCCGCCCGGCAATCGCGTTATCCGCGCATTCGGTTGAATATGCAGCGTCAGAGTGGCCCGGCGGGCAGCCGGGTCGTAGCGGAATCAGCTTAAATATCCGCCCAAGCGGGGGCCTAGAGGAGCCGCCCGACGGTGGCTTCCAGCCAAACCAGAGGGACGGCGAGCAGCAATTGGCAGACGATGAATACAATAAACGGCGTTAGATCGACGTTCGCGACAGTTGGTACCCGTTTCTGCAGCGGACGCAGAAACGGCCGGGTGAGCGTATTAAGCACCGGCGTCAACGCGTTGTAAGGCTGCACCCAGCTTAAAACCGCCTGCACGACGACCGCGAACATCACTATGTATATAGCGAGCCTAAGCAGGTTAAGCGCGCCAAGTGCGGCTACCGCCGCACCGGTCACGCCCGTGGCCAGTGCGGGGTCGTAGCCCTTGAGCATCAGAACGAGTGCAAGCTCAAGCACGGCCACCAGCCAGGCTAGCAGCAGGGTGGCGAAATCGAGTCCCCACCAGCCCGGAATCAGCCGCCGTGCCGGCCGGACGACAAAATCCGTCACCGCCGCCAGAAATTGGGAGAGCTGATTGCGCGCCGGCGCGCGCGCCCATTGCAGAATAAAGCGCAGCAGCAGCGCCAGCACGAAGAGGTCGCCGGCCGTGGTGACCAGGAAAATCAGGGTCTGCGTGAGCATCGTGGAAAACCGGCCCTATCCCTAGTCTTTACCCAGCTCGTCGCCCAGTTCGCGTGAACGCGCGTCCGCGGCTTTAACGGCGCGCACGATGGCTGCCTTGATCGCCGCGCTCTCCATGCTGGCGAGCGCGGCGGCCGTCGTGCCGCCTTTCGACGTGACGCGCGCCCGCAGGGTCGCGACATCTTCGCTGCTCTCCGCGGCGAGCTTGATCGCGCCGCCAAATGTTTGCAGCGCGAGACTGCGCGCGGCGGCCGGCGCCAATCCAAGCTCGACTGCTGCGGCCTGCAGCGCCTCCATAAAATAGAACACGTAAGCCGGTCCGCTGCCGGACACTGCGGTGATCGCATCCAGCTGCTCTTCGCGCTCGACCCTCAGGGTGGTGCCGACCGCACCGAGTATCGCCTCCGCGTGCGCGGCGTCTTCAGGCGTGGCGCCCGGCATCGCATACAGCCCGGTGCAGCCGGCGCCCACCAGCGCGGGCGTGTTGGGCATCGCGCGCACCAGCCGCTCATAGCCGCCGAGCCAGCGCGCAAGATCGCCGCCGCGGATTCCGGCGGCGATGCTGATAACGAGTTGCTGCTTCACGTGCGGACGCAACGCAGTGGCGACTTCGCGCATGTTCTGCGGCTTGATTGCAAGCACGATGCAATCGACCGCGACCGCCGCGGCATCGATGCGGTCGAACGTTTTGATCGCGTACTGCTCGGTGAGCCGGGCGCGCGCGGCGGCATCGATTTCGACGACGCGCACGGTCGGCGCGCGCTGGCCCTGTTTCATCAGGCCGCCGATGATCGCGTTGGCCATATTGCCGCCGCCGATGAACGTGATGTTCATGAACTCTTCCTGGTTGGGAGCACGGAGAATCTACCTATTCTAGGGTTTCTAGCGCGTGACTTCTGTCACAGACGCATCGGGCACGTGGCGTTCGCCGAAGATCGAAGTGCCGATGCGGACGAGCGTCGCGCCCTCCGCCACCGCGGCTTCGAGATCGGCCGACATCCCCATCGACAGAGTGTCGAGCACGACCCCTTCGTGCGCGAGTTGCTCCTTTAGCTCGCGCAAGACGGCGAAATGACGCCGTTGTTGCACAAAATCGCTGCTCGGCGGTGGAATTGCCATCAGACCGCGCAATTTGAGCCGCGGCAACCCCGCGATTACCCGCGCGAGCGCTGCTGCGTCGGCGGGCGCGACACCGCTTTTCGTGTCTTCGCCGCCTATGTTGACCTGTATGCAGATTTGCAGCGGCGCGATGTGCGCGGGCCGTGCAGCGGACAGTCGTTCGGCAATTTTGGCGCGGTCGACGCTGTGCACCCATGCGAAATTCTCGGCAATCGCGCGCGTCTTGTTGCTTTGGAGCGGGCCGATGAAGTGCCATTCGATGCCGTGCATCGGCAACGCCGCGATTTTTTCAAGGGCTTCTTTCACATAATTCTCGCCGAAAGTATGCTGTCCGCATGCCATTGCGGCGGCTATTGCACTGGCATCGAATGTTTTGCTGACTGCGAGCAGCCTAATCTCGCCCGGTTGGCGTCCATACGCGTGCGCAGCGGCTTCAATACGCCTGCGTACGGCTTGCAAGTTATCCCCAATTGTGGCCATAATTTCGCGGACTTAGAGCAATTGCTTAAACTAACGCCGCAACGCGGCAGGCGCGTTGCGCTAACTCACCCCCGCAACCAGGAAATTATAATGGACATATCCGAACTGCTTGCGTTTGTGGTCAAGAATAAAGCCTCCGATCTGCATCTTTCCTCGGGCCTGCCGCCGATGATTCGCGTGCACGGCGACGTGCGGCGCATAAACCTGCCGGCCATGGAGCACAAAGATGTGCACGGCATGGTGTATGACATCATGAACGACGGTCAGCGCAAGTTCTACGAAGAGAACCTCGAGTGCGACTTCTCCTTCGCGATTCCCAATCTCGCGCGCTTCCGCGTCAACGCATTCGTCCAGCAGCGCGGCGCCGCCGCCGTCATGCGCACGATCCCGTCCAAGATCCTGTCGCTCGAGGACCTGAAAGCGCCGAAGATTTTCGGGGAGATCGCCGACCAGCCGCGCGGCATGGTGCTGGTCACCGGGCCGACCGGTTCGGGCAAGTCGACGACGTTGGCCGGTATGGTCAATCACAAGAACGAAACCGAGCTCGGCCACATCCTGACTGTCGAGGATCCGATCGAATTCGTCCACGAATCCAAAAAATGCC
>Ga0207697_10001235_pt1 | contig 14009 bp, 9 predicted proteins | sample KBSSwiS5withPhiX_FD_184293 | JGI IMG/M metagenome (GOLD analysis project Ga0207697, IMG submission 184293) | Switchgrass rhizosphere microbial communities from Kellogg Biological Station, Michigan, USA, with PhiX - S5 (SPAdes) (version 2) | ecosystem: Host-associated > Plants > Roots >... | reverse complement strand
CCCGCCGCTGAAGACTGAAAGTGGCCGGGCTGCGGATTTATTCGCCTGTGCTAACCGGCTGGTTACTGAACCGTTGCTCACCTGCCGGGTGGCGAAATCAGATCCGTCTAAGTTCCAAATTTTCACAAACAAGTCGGAGTCCATTCTGGAATCCGTGCTCTTGCATGCCGACGTCAAGGACAACGCTACGGTTGTAATCGACGAATCGTCGGAATTTGCCTGGTGGAACGGCAATGGGATTGATGAACAATTACGCCAGCGGCTACAGGTGAGCCCGGTTATCTCCGCTAGTACGGTTGCCACTGCCCTCACTGAGGAGATAACGCAGTTGCCGCGGTTTCAGGTATCGGAGCGATTCGATGCTCAAGAGGACGCCGTAATCGCGATCTTTCGATGGTCGCAGGACTCTAGAGAGATTTCAGGTGCCCTCGTTGGCTTTTGGCTCCGCCCTGTGACTGGGATTGGAAGGTATGGCGTCGATGATGAGCGGCTTCAGACCTGTCGAATCGTCGGCATAACCGAGGATGAAGTTTCCGGCCGTGGAATGCGCGAGCTAGCCGCATCGCTTGTGTTACTCGGTATTACTTCGGCACCTTTTGCGGCCACGGTTACCCGGGCTGATACAAGTGGAGTGTTGCCCGCTGAGACAGAAAGCATCGCAGAACAACAGACCTCGGCTTCGCAGAACTTGCGCGGTGCCAAACAACGAAAAGTTCGGGCACCGCAGCAGGAACCAGCCAAAATTGATCAGACGGTGATCGACGGAGCCACAGCAGAAAATATCCGTGTAGTAGTCAACATCTCCAAACAGCGCGTTTATCTCATGGTAGGGGATGATGTGGCCGTTGACTCACCCATTTCGTCGGGGCGAAAAGGAAGAGCCACGCCCACGGGAAATTTTAAGGTCAGCGAGAAAGACAAGAATCACATATCGACCATCTATCATTGTCCAATGAAGTATTTCCTTCGCTTGAGCGGCATGTCCTTCGGACTGCACGTCGGCCAGCTACCGGGTTACCCCGCGTCACACGGATGCGTTCGGTTACCGGAACAAGTCGCGAAGCTTCTCTTCGAGAAGGCGACCATTGGCACAAGCGTTACTATCGAGACCTAGAAATAGAATGTACTGACTCGATAGCTCCTTCCGACCGATGATCCCCTGAACCTGAGTTGTCGCGCGCGCGTGGCCGCCAAACGGTACGTCACGTGAAGCCGAAATCGCCGGCTTTGCGAAAAGATATGGCTGGCGTCGCGTTACTACAAAGAGGGATTCTGCGCAATCTTCGATAAACAGCCGGTCGGTAACTGAGCATTTCGGATTTCCTGACAAAAGGACGGTTGCGGTCTCTGCAGCTCGGCGTCCGCAGAATCAAGTGGCAAGCTGATCCCGCGATACGCGCATAGCCGGTGTCAGCTACGAAAATTAGGTACAATGAAAGCGTTTTTTTCAGTATTTCTCGCGTTGGGACTTTGCATTGGCAGCGTTCACAGCGCTCAAGCCGGGCCTGCCCGCACGGCCAGGAACGTGGCGAAGAACACGGCAATGACCGCCAAGAACGTCGCGCACAGTGTTGTGAAGGGCACAAGGAGAGCGGTGCACACTGTGGTCTACACGGTAACTCGATAGTCGAACCGACGAATTGGGAATTCGCAATCCTTCCCTTTTACACGGCCGTCGCTGAGGCGAGGGGCGATTAGACGAAACACAGTTTCGAACACAAACTGTTGGAAACTGTCGAATCGAGTTTCGTCTTGTCGCTTTTGGGAGAATGATCGCACAATCGCTCTTGGGCCGTACAATAGTTTCGACGCGAGCTCGTGAAGTTGGCGTCCGCATTTTCGCGATTCTGTTTATTTTCACGGTTTTTCTGGGTGGCGTTCAGCTCCGCCGCTTCATCGGGCAAAACACGCGGCATGTCCGCTATCAGCACGATATCGTCAATGCCTTCTACTGGGGACAAGAGTCCCTGAAAGAAGCGCGCCGCTTATCGCATGGGGATTCGTCTGCCACTTCCTGGACAGGATTCTTCCGTGGATACCTGGCACTCTACGACCGGGTAAAAGAAAAGGCGTACAATAACGATTACGGCTTGGATTATCCACCGCTGCGACTTCTGGCCATGGCCATCTGGAGCAAACAGGTGCGCGATGGATTTCCGTGGGTCGACAACGAACATCCGAAACTTGTTAACCCGCTGTTAAAAATAAACCTGTTCTGCGAATTGCTTTCCGCTGCGGCGGTTTTCTTGCTCGTGCGGTTATGTGTGCGGCGATCATTGCAGGTGCACTCAACCTGGCCGGCTTGGTTATCGCGCGACCATCGCGCCACGATTTGCGGTCTGGCCGCGGCCAGCGTGGCGTGGCTCGAACCATCCATGATACTCAATGCACACGGTTGGCCACAGTGGGATGTCTGGATCCTGCCGTTCTATCTCTTCGCCGCGTTCGCCGCTCTAAAAAATCGATGGTTCTGGTGTGGATGTTTGCTGGCGTTGGGGGCAATGCTCAAAGGACAGCTGTTGTTCGTGGCGCCGCTTTTTCTTATTTGGCCATTGTGGCAAAAAAGATGGACGAACACGCTGCGCGCACTTTCCGGGTTCACAGCAACTGCAGCGCTGATAGCTTCACCATGGCTTCTGCGAAGGCCCGAAGCCTGGATAGCGTTCGCTGTTGTTGCTGGTATTAGTCTTTTCCTCGCCGTGCGGTACAAACTGCCGCATCGAGGCATGTGGCTCGCCGGAATTCTCGGAGCCGCCGCGTTCGTAACCGGCGCATTCGCCGGCGGCAGCTTCGCTTGGTTTGAGATCGGCTTTCTCTATGGGACCAAGCATTATCCGTATCTTTTTATCAGCTCGTGTTACAATCTTGCGTCGCTGCTTGCCGCGGCTGGTTGGTCCCTAAAAGATGATGTGTTGTCAGCTCATTTAGGATCGGTTCATTTTCATCTCACGTTGCAATGGGCGCTGCGTCTGCTGTTCCTGGGTGCAGTGACGTTGTGCGCGACCGGCGCCGCGCGACATCTGCGAAATCGCGATCCACGTGTGATGATTGCGATTACTGCACCGTGGTTGCTGATGTTCGCGCTGCTCGGTCAAATGCATGAGCGCTATCTCGTGTGGGGCGCGGTGGTCAGCGCCGTCGCGCTGGGCGTCAGCGTCCGCTTAAGCATTATTCATTTCTTCATCTCAGCTGCGAGCACCGCGATGATCGTTCACGTGATGCTGGTGGATAAGAAACTCGATGGTACGCTGCGCACGATTGACGTGTTGCACAACATTCGGCCGTACGCATCGGTCCTCGTGCTTGTTTGCGTGGCTTTTTACTTCTGGAATGCGTTGGGTTGGCGACTTCCGGCGTTTCGACGTACAGCAGTTAAAACCGTCACCGAACCTTCCCTCTCGCTCGGACCAGAGCCGGAGGAAGCCTGAATCTGCGCTAGCCCATTTGGCTGCGCACAAAGACAAAATATACCACAAGCACAATCGCGAGCAGGTAAGTCAGCCAGCTGATCTCGCGAGCGCGACCGCTGAATGCTTTCACAATCGCGTAGCTGACGAATCCGAGTGCCAGCCCGTCTGCAATTGAGTACGAGAACGGAATGCCAACGATGATCAGAAATGCGGGGATCGATTCGGTGTAATTCTTCCATTCGATCTTCGCGACGTTTTGCATCATCATAGCGCCGACGATGGTAAGCGCCGGTGCAGTGATGGGCGGATAAGCGCCGATCATCGCAATCAACGGGCTGAAAAATAACGCAACCAGGAAAAGCGCGGCGACGACAAGACCGGTGAGGCCCGTCCGCCCTCCGGCTTCCACGCCCGCAGCACTTTCGATAAAACTCGTCACCGTGCTGGTGCCGAGCGCAGCGCCTGCCACCGTGCCGATTGCATCGGATACCATCGCCTGTCTTGCGCGAGGCAATTTATTGTCGCGCATAAAACCAGCCTGTTCGCAAACGCCGATCAATGTTCCGATCGCATCGAACGTGAGCATGAAAAGGAAAACAAAAACGAACGGCAACATCGCAGGCGTCAGCGCGTGCGCGATATCCATTTTCAGGAATGTCGGTCCAAGCGAAGGAGGCGGAGCAATAATCGCCGTCGCAAATTCGAAACGCGTGGCAAGCATCGACTCATTCACGTCACGCGCCGATGAAATGCCGGCCGGCATGTGCGGCAAGCTGACTTTTAGCAGACACGCCAGCGCGGTGGCGACAACGATGCCCCAGAGAATTGAGCCACGGACGCGGCGCGCATGCAGGACGGCCGTCGCCAGAACACCAACGAAAAAAACAATTAAATCAGGCGACGCGAAGTGCGCGTTCATTTTTACAGCCGTGCCCGGATCTTTGACGATCACACCCGCCTGCTGCAATCCGATGAATGCAATGAAGAGACCTATCCCCGCGGCAATACCATTCTTCAGACTCGGGCTGATCGAATCAAAGATGAGCTCGCGCAATCCGATCAGCGACAAAATCAAAAAGAGGACACCGGAAACGAACACCACGCCGAGCGCGACCTGCCATCCATTGGCGAAGCCTGCTGCCGCCGCGGCGGGAAGCGCCGAGAAAACAAAGAAGAAATTTTCACCCATTCCGGGGGCCTGTGCGATGGGGTATCGCGCGTAAAGTGCCATGATCGCCGTCGCCAGCGCCGCTGAAAGACATGTCGCTGTCGTGACGGCACCAAAATCGAGGCCCGTATCCGTGCCGAACATTTTTCCAGAAAGCACAGCAGGCTGAACGAAGATGATGTAAGCCATCGTCAAAAACGTGGTGACGCCCGCCAGCACTTCGATGCGCACACTGGTTTTGTTTTCGGACAATCGGAACAAGCGCTCGAACATCACTAAGATTTCAACGGCGCATTCTAGCGATCACCACAAGTTTGTGTCCATACCGCGCTGGGGGTGGCGATGCATTTGAAGGCGAGCATCGGAATTACAAAAAGCGCACAAATGTGTTGCCTTAGAATTGACGCCGGCTTTGGCAAGCTTTACCTAAGACTCGTTATGCCCAAGTACGTGATCGAAAGAGAAATTCCTGGTGCTGGAAAACTATCGCACGAACAACTCCAAGCCATCTCGCAGAAATCGTGCGGAGTGCTGAGCAATCTTGGGCCACAGATTCAGTGGGTCGAAAGCTACGTAATGGATGATCGGGTTTATTGCGTTTACATCGCGGCTAACGAGGAACTGATTCGCGAACACGCCCGGCAGGGCGGTTTTCCCGCGAACCGGATTTCCGAGGTCCGCGCCATTATCGATCCGACCACTGCCGAGTCGGCGACGCGCTGATATTGTAGCCGCCGTCCTGCGGCCGGTCGAATTGGTAGGGCGGGCAGTCCTCTGCACGCCGTGCTAATTCAAAAATCGGCGCGCACGGAGTGACGCGCCCTACCTCAAACGGTCCGAAGGGCTGTGGCTACAATTTTTGCGACCACCTATTGTCGTGCGAGACGGCGGAACAAAAGAATACCCAGCACGATAAAGAGAACGTTCGGGAACCACACGAGCAGTTCTGGGTGTGCATGCGGATTTCCGCGCAACGTGTCGCCGATGATCACGAAGAGGAAGTAGGTCGTGGCAACGATCAGGCCCATAGCGAAGCCAATTGACGTTTCACGCCGATGCGCCGTCACACCCAGCGGCACGCCAATGATGGCAAAAGCCACGCACGCGAACGGAAACGAAAAACGTTTATTGATTTCGGTGCGGCTGGCGCTGCGCTCCCGCGTGTTCTCGCTCTTGAGCTGCTCCAGCAATTGTTCGATCGACAGAGCGGAACGGCTTGGCCGTTTTTTTTCCTTCTCGTAGAGTTCTTCGAGGCTGATGGGCAACGTGCCTTCCACCATGTTTATGCCGTCGCGGATCTTGTGAAGGTTGAGCGGGTCTTTGGAGTCGCGCTCCTGGTAACGAGCCCCATACAGATGCATCAGGAGTTGTTTGTTCGCTAAATCCGCTTCGAGCATACCGGTGCGCGCGTACGTGACCTTCACCGGCAGCGACTTCTCGTTCATCTCGAACACGGTAATGTTCTCGAGCTTGTTGCCTTCCTTTTTGCCGACATAAATCCGCCGACCGGGAAACTGATCGATGACCTGGTCGCTGCCAAAAAGCGCCATCGGATTCCGCGTAGCGAGATCAAAAATAGTACTGCGCAATTTCTCCTGCGCGGCAGGCGCAACCTGCACATTGAGCCAGAGACAAATCACGGTGCAACCAATCGCGATGCCAGCGAGTGGAACAGATACACGCGTGACGCTCACGCCGTTAGCGCGCAGCGCGATCAATTCGTTGTCCGCGGACAGCCGCCCGTAAACGAGAAGGATCGCCGTCAACAATCCCCACGGAATGGTGAAAATAAGTGAGAACGGCAGCACGTAGGCGATGAACGTGATCAAGTATTCCATCGGCACATCGTGATTCACCAGCAATGGCAGCAGCTTCCGGAAAATGTTTCCGACCACGAGCACCAGGCTCAGCACTGCGATCGCAAATGCGACGTTCACGAACAGCTCGCGGCTAATGAATCGATCGATCAGCTTCATCTTGCCTCGCAAACGTTAGCATAAAATCGTACGGACGCCGCGCTGCGGCGTCCAGTTGCAAGGAACGACGGCTTGCCTGCCCGCCGTAGCCTTGGCGGAAGCGGGGGCAGCCCCGAAAGCTTTCGGGCCTGGGAAGCCGTCACTCCTTGAACACGATCGGCTCAACGCTAAGGTCAAACCGATGAGCAGCACTTACGATGTCGCGATCATAGGCGGCGGACCGGCCGGCAGCACAGTCGCGGCGCTGCTCGCGCGCGCCGGACGTCGCGTGGTTCTTTTCGAGCGCGAAAAGTTTCCGCGATTTCACATCGGCGAGTCGCTGTTGCCGTTCAGCATGAAGGCATTTACCCGGCTCGGGTTGCACGAAAAATTTCTGAGCGCCGGTTTCCTAAAAAAATACGGCGGCGAAATCATGGGCGCGTGTTCCGACAGTGGAACGAAGTTTTACTTTAAGGACGGCTATCGTTCGCAAACCGATCACGCTTATCAGGTGACACGCAGTGATTTCGACAAGGTGCTTCTCGATCATGCGGCCGAGTCCGGCGCGGAAGTGAACGAGCAGACCGCAGTTGAAGCAGTCGTGTTCTCGAACGACGGCGTCAATCTATCCGTGCGATCCAACGACTCGTCTCGTCCGATTCGGGCGCGTTACCTTGTTGATGCCAGCGGACGCACCTCGGTGCTCGGAAGGCAATTCAAGATCAAGAAGACCTATGCTCATCTTCAAAAGCTGTCGATCTTTGCTCATTACGATGGTGTATGGCGTCCGGAAGGAATTGATGGCACGCTGACGGTTTTGATTCGTGCCGTTGATCGGTGGTTTTGGCTGATTCCACTCACCAATGAGCGAACGAGCGTCGGAGTGGTTCTCGACAGTGAAACTTTCCGTAAATCCAAGCTCAGCGCGGAAGATTTTCTCGAGCAAGCGTTGGCGGAACAGCCAACCATTGCGAAACGGATGACAAACGCGCGGCGCGTTTCGAAGGCCTATGTCGAAGCGGATTTCTCCTATCGAAGCGAGCGTTTGTACGGCGATCGCTGGTTGCTTATAGGCGACGCCGCTGGATTCATCGACCCGATTTTCAGCAGCGGCGTTTTTCTTGCCGTGTTCAGTGGTGAAAAATGCGCCGACGCGTTGATCGAAGTGCTCGATCACCCGCGCAAGGCAAAACGCTTGTTCGCGCGATATGAGCGATCGGTGAACCGCGCGATGGACGTTTATCTTCGGTTCGTCAATGCGTGGTACACGAAGGAGTTCATCGAGGTTTTTCTTTCGCCGCGCGGCACACGCGGCGTACTCGGGCTTGCGCCGGCGGTAAACGCAGTGCTTGGCGGAAATGTCGGCAACAGTTTCCCGATTCGCTGGCGGATGTGGGTCTTTTACTTCCTGGTTTGGCTGCAACGCCACCACCCGATCGCACCCAAGCTCACGCTCGCGCCGAAGAAAGAAGAAGCGCCAGCGCTGGCGGAAACCGCTCACGCAACACAATGAGGCAGGCTTGGCTGAGCGACTATTTCACGGCTACCCGTCTGCTTTGTTTTCCGCCTCTCCCCTTGAAAAGGGAGAGAGCAGGGTGAGGGTTCCGGGCTAGTGTGAGTCAACTCGAATTGGAAATCCCCTCACCTCAATCCCCTCCCCTTTTGCAAAGGGGCGAGGCGCATCAGATTCTGCCAAACAGCTCTGCCATCCCACCGGCCATGACCGGACAGCGCCGCATCGTATTTCTCTTTCTCATCGCGAGTATGTGTTTAGGCCTAACAAGTTGCGCGTCCATTTCACACCATCAATTCTCGGAGCCGAGCGCGGGATGGCAGACCAAAACTGGCCAGCTCATGTATCGGACAACAAAGGCGACGCTGATAGGCGAGTCGATAGTGCGCTTTTCGAAGTCGGGTGATTTTGAATTAACGGTGTCTAAGGGGCCTGGAATCACACTGTTATCGCTCAGGCAAGACGCGGCGTTTGCGGAGATAAACGCGAGCTTCACGGGTCAGCATTGGTCTGGTCCTACAGCAAGCGCGCCATCACAGCTGCGCGGTTGGCTCGGTTTGCGCGATCAATTCCTTCGCGTGCCGAATCAAAAAACGCTGCGATATGCCAGCGACGGCGAAACGTTTCTGTTTCGATTCTAATTAACACCGGCCTTCAGGCCGGTGATCACGCCGGACCGCGACCTAAGGTGTTTCAACGCCTTCCTCCGAGCACACGAAACGCAAAGCCGTTGAAACGGCTCAGAGCCTTGCACTGTATTGCACCGGGCTGAAGCCCGGTGTTAATGAGATGCGCGGCTACGCCATTGTAAAGCCGCCGCGTTTGCAGAAACTAGCGCTGCTCATGCGCATCAGCGATTTCATCGCCCGAACCGTCACACAGCGTCGCCCGCTGGTTTGGTGCGGTGTGGCCGTGCTGATCATCCTTTGCCTCACCATTCTCTTCACGTCATTGCGACTGGATTCTGAGATCTTCAATGTTTTGCCCGGCAGATTTCCATCGGTCCAAGGCCTGAAAATCTACGATCACGATTTCGAGCAGACACGTGAGCTGACGTTCGCGCTCGTCTGTGATCCGCAGGATGTCGATAAGCTGGAGGAATTCGCACCGGTGTTTACAGAACGCTTGCGCGGGCAAGCTTGGTGCGCGCGCGTGCTCGCAGGTTCGCCCATGACCACTGCGGACGGCATTCGCGATTTGCAATCGATTGCGGTCCCGTTGCTTCTCAATCTGGAGCCCAGCGCTTTCGACGAGGCAATGTCGATCCTGCAACCGGACAAGATTCGCGATCGCCTTCGTCGTTTGCGCCAGCAGATCGAGGCGGGCTCGCCGCGGCCGCAGTTCGAGCTTTCGTTCGATCCGCTCGGACTGATCGCGCCCGCGCTCAAGCCTTTTGCCCAAAGCAGCGCGATCGAACAGGAACAACCCCTCACGTCACCGGATCGCACGATGCGAATCTTTCTGGTAGTGACGAATCAAAAGTCGATCAGCGCGTTTGAGTGCCAGCACTTGATGCGCCGCGTGAACGAATTCCGCAAGACCGCAACCGACGGATGGGACGGCAGCCGGCCTTTGCAAATTCTGGTGACCGGGCGCTCGGCATTTGTATCCGAAATTTCGTTGAGCATGCGCTACGATGTCGTCGCGACATTGCTTGGCTCAGTCGTGCTCGTGAGCACGATTTTTTTTATTGGGTTTCGGCGATGGCTGCCTTTGGCGGGCATGGCGTTTTGTCTTCTTCTGTCGTGTCTGGTAGCGCTTACTGCGGGACAGCTTCTTTTCGGGCGGCTGAGCATGATCAGCGTGGGGTTTTGCGCCATTCTCGTCGGACTCGGCGTTGATTTCGCGATTCTCACCATCGGACGGTATCACCAGGCACGGACGGATGGCGAACTGCATCGGCAAGCCATCGCAACTTCAGTGGCAAAACTTGGACGCGCGGTTTTCTTTGGCGCGCTAACGACAGCGGTCGGATTTCTCGCACTGGCGCTGAGTGGCGCGATGAGTTTCTCCGAACTCGGCGTTCTAATCGCGATCGGCATTTTCGTCGCCGGTCTCTTCATGTGTTCGATTTTATTTTTGTTTGTCCGCGAGCGATCTCGCAACAGCGGGACCCGCGACTGGCTCTTTGATCTGGTAGCGAGATATGTCCGCGGGATTGTGCGCAGACCGGTTCCCATACTGATGTTTTCCTCCGCTGTGTTGCTGTTGCTCGCCGCCATCGGCTTTTCGCCGGTTCCCCCCCTCCAGTTCGAAGCCAGCACGCGTTCACTTCAGCCAAAAAACATCCGCGCAGGTCAGGCGCTTGATACAATCATGGAAAAAATGCCGGTGCGTTGGGAACCGGTTCTGGCGATCGTTCGTGCCACAAACTCGCAGGAACTGCATGACTACTGGCAAAAGATTTTCGCACAGTGGCGGGAAGTCCAAGTAGCTGGAAAGATAAAAGGTTTCTCCACACCCGCGGCGCTTTGCCCATCGCCGAGATGGATGGAACGAAATCGCGACCGCTTGCGCGGACTGGATTTTCAGGCGGCACGCGAAACATTGACCGAAACTCTCGAGGCTGAGGGATTCAGCGTAGAAGCCTTTGCGCCGGCGTTTGCCTTGCTCGAAGATTTGCAACGCGGCGCGGATCCCAGCTTGCCGTTGCCAAACTGGCGGACCCAATTATCTGAATCATCGAGCTGGTGGTTTTTGATCGACCGCTACTTCGGGCAAGACCCGTTGCTGACGACTGGATTTGTAATGACTAACGGACCGCTCACAACGCACGAGCAAAGCCAGGAGCTGCAACAAGGTCTATCCGTGGCCGGTGTCCCGTTGCTTCTCACGGGCTGGACCTATGTGCTCGCCGATCTCCAACCGTGGTCCCACCATCAACTCCTGATCATCAGCGCGTTGATGGCCATTTTCGATATCTCATTGCTTGCCATTTTGTATCGCGACGTTCGTTTATGGCTGATTCAGGTCATTACACTCGCGTTCGGGATTGGAGCGATGATCGCTACCATGAAGCTGCTGAACATCCATTTGAATCTGCTGAACGTGCTCTCGTTCCGCCTCGTGCTCGCCATCGGCGTGGATTACGGAATCTACGTCGTGCTCGTCTGGCAAAAAACGCACGACATCCAGCATGACGTAACCGGTGTGTTGAAACCGGTCTTGCTCGCAGGACTGACAGCGATCAGCGGTTTCGGGTCGCTCGCTCTTGCGCGCAACCCCGCCCTTACTGGACTTGGCGTCGCATGCGCCATCGGAATTTTTTGGAGCCTGGTCGCCACAATTTTCTTCACCTTACCCGCAATGGCGGCGGCTAAACCCAAGGGCTAGCACCAGGATCGTTAAGCCGGCGGTCGTCCGACACTTTCCGTTCAGTCAAAGTCCTGTTAGACTAGCGACCGATGCGCCGGCAGGGATTGCTGTGGCTAAGTGCGGCTTTATCTGTTATTCCCGCTTCGCTTTTCGCGGGAGCGACTGTCGAGGGACGCGTGGAGCTTCCGAAATCGCGCTCGGCGCCGGTCCAGGCAAAACGGTACGAGATCGTAACCAAGGCCGGAGTTCTTTCAACGCAACCGCCTCTGGCCGTAGTCTATCTTGAGGGCAATTTCCCGCGACCAACTGCGTTGCCAACAAAAGAAGTCGAGCAAAAGGAGTTGACGTTCATTCCAGCGCTTCTGCCCATCGAGGTGGGTACAAAAGTACAATTTCCAAATCTCGATGACCAATATCACAACATCTTTTCCTATTCGCGCGCCAAGCGATTTGATCTCGGCCGTTATCGCCCGGAGGAACGGCCGATCCCGGCGGTAACGTTTGATCAACCGGGCTTGGTGACTCTGCGCTGCGACATTCACGAGCACATGCGCGGGTTGATCCTCGTGTTGAACACGCCGTACTTCGTGATGACAGACACGGCCGGCCGGTTTCGATTAGATAAACTTCCGGCTGGCCGCTACACATTGAAAGCGTGGATCGATAGTAGAACTACGCGCGAAAAGCCAATCGACTTGAAGGACGGTCAAACCCTGCATGTTGATTTGCCATGAACGCCGCAGGTGCAACGAGAAGCAAAGAGGTCGGGAGCTTTCGCACCCGATTGTTCACCGCAATCATGGTAATCGTAGCAACGTTGACTGCGCTCGGGTTTTATCTGGCACAGCAAAGAGTCACAGCCGACGCGGAGCGAAACCTGCAGCAGACATTTCAGACCGAGCTTTCTTCGATGCACAAAGTCGAGGAACTGCGCTACGTTGCGCTCGTCGACCGCTGCGACACACTCGTAGCGAAGCCACGGATTCATGCCGCGATCGAGGACGACGCAATCGATCTTCTTTATCCCACAGCAAAGGACGAGTTGCGCGACTTAATGGAAGGCGAGGAACCGTCTCCGGAACAGGCAGCACGATCTCTTCATGCGAGATTTTATCGCTTTCTCGACGACAACGGCGCAGTCATCAAGCCGCCCAATCCGTCGGATGTAGGAGAACTGGATGCAGCGACAGAAGCTCAACTTTCGCTCCCACAATTGCCCAAAACACGACAGATCGGTTATGTCCAATCTGCTGGCGCTATCCAAGAAGTGATAGTCGTGCCGATTTTCTCGACAGACACTGGCGAACTGGTTTCAGCGCTCGTGATCGGATTCAAGCCTTTTGAGCTCGAAAACAAAAACACCGGAATGCAAAGCGGCATTTGGGTGGATGGCGATCTGCATATGTCGGCGCTTCCGCCCTCCGCGCAAAATTCCCTCAACGAGAAGATAGCGCCTGCCCTGGCTAATTCTGGCTCAGACCAAAACTATTTTCGCGTGGAAGTGGCTGGTGCACCCCAGCTATTGTTTCATAAGTTGCTCAATCCGGGTTCGCTGTTTCCACCGGCGTACGAAATTTGTTTGTATCCTCTCGCCTCCTGGACGGCACAACTGAATCGGCTCCGCTGGCAGATCGGCGGCGCCGGCGCGCTTCTGTTGATAGGCGGATTCGTCGCAAGCCACTTCGTGGCACGCAGCATGTCCGCGCCCGTGAAGAAACTAGCGCTTGATTCGGAAGAAAATCGCGCGGAACGAGAACGCGCCGAGGCGGCGCTGGCATCCACCGCCGAGGAACTGGAGAGATCCACCAGATATTCAGCCGACGCGTCACATCAGCTCAAAAGCCCGATGACGGTCCTTCGAATTGGTCTCGAATCACTGCTGGAACGCGAAGGATTTAAGCCTGAAGTCTACGAGGAGTTGTCTACTCTGCTTCATCAAACACGTCGGTTAACCGGCGTAATTGACGATTTGCTTTTGTTGTCGCGAATGGATGCCGGTCATCTTCAAATCGCATCAACACCCGTGAATCTCAGTCAGTTGGTTGATGAATGGCTGGATGATCTTGGGGCGTTGCCTGAATCGCCGGATGTGAAAATTGAAAGGGAATTTCCGCGCGGGCTTCTTATCGCAGGCGAGAAACGCTACACATCGCTCATCGTGCAAAATCTTCTGGAGAACGCGCGAAAGTACAATCGGTCGGGCGGGCGAATTCGGGTTAGCGCACGTGGCAACGGCGGAGACGTCGTCCTGACGATCGGAAACACTGGCCGTACGATTCCGCCGGGCGAAAACATCTTCGAACGGTTCCATCACAGCTCGAGCCCCGCGGCGGCATCGGGTCACGGGATCGGCCTCAATTTGGCGCGAGAACTGACGCGATTGCATGGCGGTGAGCTGCGGCTTGTACGTTCGGAAAGCGATTGGACGGAATTCGAAGTGCGCTTTTCCGCCGTAAATGGTGTTAATGCAGCATGAAGACGCAGATCTTCAGCTTGTGCATTATCGCGTGCACGGCGTGCGCTTTCGACATCGATGATGCTCTCGACCAGCTCGACAGCACACTGACGATCTCCGGCTTTCAGGATAATTTTCGCGCGCGATTGAGCGGCACAGTCGATCTGGAATTTTATAATTTCCAACAGCCCGC
>Ga0207697_10001233_pt1 | contig 14016 bp, 14 predicted proteins | sample KBSSwiS5withPhiX_FD_184293 | JGI IMG/M metagenome (GOLD analysis project Ga0207697, IMG submission 184293) | Switchgrass rhizosphere microbial communities from Kellogg Biological Station, Michigan, USA, with PhiX - S5 (SPAdes) (version 2) | ecosystem: Host-associated > Plants > Roots >... | reverse complement strand
CAGGGCCGCCGCCTGCCGAACCGGCTGCGGGTGCGGTCGCTGAGTGCGCCGATGAGCGGATCGGCGGCCGCGCCCCACAGGCGTTCGCACAGGAATATGGTGCCGATCAAGCCGAGAGACATGCCGAATTGCTGTGCATAGATGGCCGGCAAATGCACCGCGAGGGGCACCTGCGCGGCATAGATCGGCACCCCCAAAGTGGCGAAGGCCGCCAATCTGCGTCCGTCCAGACGTTTGGGTTCATCCGGGCCAACAGAAATCCGCGAGATGGATGGAATATATGCCGTCGCCATGGCTTGCCTCACAATTTGGTGCGGAGGGTGACGCCGAAGGTGCGCGGATCGCCGATCAGGGCCGTTACGATGCCTGCGGCCTGCGCATTCAGCGTCTGGAAATAGTTCTGGTCGGTGAGATTGCGGGCCCAGACGGACAGATCCCACAGGCCGTCTTGGACCTTGAGGCCGATGCGCGCGTTGAGCAGGCCATAGCCGGGGACGACCGCATAACGGCTGTTGGTCGACGATGTGTTGAAGCTCGACCGGTGCGAGAAATCCGCATGCCCGTAGATTTGCAGCTCACGCCCCTTCCATTGGGTCACGGGCTGCGCAACGTCGGCGGTCAGCGTGTAGGTGAACTTCGGTATCCCGCCCAGCTGGACGCCCGACAGGTCCTGGAGCGGCGCCAACGTCGCATCCCGTTCCGGCGCTTGCGGGGCGTTGGTATAGGAGCGGTAGGTCGCCTCCGTATAGGCCGCCGAAGCGCCGAAGCTGACAAGCTTGCTGGGCGCGAAGAGGATGTCGCCTTCCACCCCGCGCGAGCGCACTTTCGGGATGTTGGAGATATATTGGATGGTGGCGCCGGTCAGGCTGAACTGGGTGATGGCGGTCTGGTAATCCGACACCTCGGTCCAGTAGGCGGCGCCGTTGACGGTCAATTTCCGGTCGAGCAGCTGACTCTTGAAGCCGATTTCGAAATTGTCGACCCGTTCCGGTCTGACCTCGGGCACCGCGCCGGGGGGCAAGTTGGTCAAGTTGAGCCCGCCCGATTTGTTGCCGCGCGAATAGTTGGCATAGGCCAGCGCGTCGGGCGCGAACTTCCAGCTCAGCGTCAACAGGCCGGAGACGCTGTCGTCGTTCAGCCTGGCCGAATAGCTGGATGCCGGATTGAACCGGTTGCGTAAGGCCGTTGCCGCCGCGGCCTGGGCTGGAGCGAGCGTCGAAAGATCGGTGCCCGCGGCCCAGAACTGGTTGAAGGCACCCGTCTTCTTCTCATGGATATAGCGCAGTCCGGCGGTGAGGCTGAAGGCCTGGCTGATGTTCCAGTTCACCTGTCCGAAAAGCGCATAGCTCCTGGTCTCGGGCGTGGAGGTGGAGTCCGCTTCGAAGCCGTTGAGCGCGGCATTGGCGACCACAGGATCGGCCGTCGGAGCGAACCAGTTGGGCGCCGCCGAGCCATAAGCCGACGCGCCATAGCCGCGGATGATCTGCCAGAAATAATAGGCGCCCACGACGTAGTCGATGGGATTGGTGCCGATGGAGGTAAGGCGGATTTCCTGACTGAACTGGCGCTGCCGGTTGGCCTGCTGGGCCTTGGTCATGACGGGGAGGGCCGTGGAGTCCCCGTCATTGGCCGGATCCCAGTCCCACCAGCGATAGGCGGTGACGGAGGTCAGGGATGCCGAACCCAGGTCCCAATCGATCTCGCCCGAAACGCCATAGCCCTTCATGAAGGACTGATAATGGCTGTCGGAATCGCCAATGCGCGCAAAGGGATCGGCGGGAAGCGGCGTGTAGCCGGCCCGCGCGACACGCTGGAAGAAATTGTTGGGGATGGCGAGGCCGCTGTCGTAGGCCGAGAAATAGGCGGCGGGTATGTTTAGCACGAACTGCTGCTTCTGGTTGGAATAATCGCCGATCAGCCGGATCGAGAGTGTGTCGGTAGGTTTGGCCAGCAGCTGCCCCCGGATCGAGAAATTGTCGTAATCCTGCGCGTTCGACCCGTTGAACCGGTTGGTGAGAAAGCCGTCGCGATGCGTGTCGGCGACGCTGATTCGAAAGGCGAGCTTGTCCGCTATGATCGGCGCCGACAGCGATCCGCGCAGCTGATGATAGCCATAGTCGCCAAGGGTCGCCTCGCCGGAAAACTCCGGGTCGAAGCTCGGTTCCCGCGTGGTGATGTTGATGGCGCCCGCCGTCGTGTTCTTGCCGAACAACGTGCCCTGAGGCCCGCGCAGCACCTCGATCTGCTGAAGGTCGATGAGGTCGAACTGCGACTGGCCCGGCCGCCCGTAATAGACGTTGTCGACATAGAAGCCGACGCCGTTCTCCAGCCCGTCGTTGGTGAGGGCGACGTTGGATCCGAGACCGCGAATGTTGATATTGGTGTTGCGCGGATTGAAGCTGAAGACCTGAATGCTGGGCACAAGCTGCTGCACCTGGCCCAAAGTGAAGCTGCCTGTCTGCTCCAGCGTGTTCGCGTCCACCACGCTGAGCGCGACGGGCACGTCCTGGACGTCTTCCTCCCGCCTGCGCGCCGTCACAATGATGCCCGCGTCGTCGCTGGCCGCATCTGCCAGGACTGCCAAGGGCGCCTCATCGGCCGCGCGGACAGGCGTGCCGGCCAAGGCGCCGATGCTTACACCGGCGGCGAGGGCAAGTCGGATGGCTTCAATCTTATTGCTGTAAATCGGCATTGAATTTCCCTGAAATCCGGCGCGTTTTCAGGACGCGCCCGTGTGTTTGCGTTTGTCGGAAGAGGGCGACCCGCGCTTCGGATGACGATCCGCAGGCTCGCATTTGCCGTGTACCAGCCACAGCGCGCGGGCTGCTTCCCGGAGCGGCATGGGATATTGGGCAAGGGTCGCCAGATCGGCTTCTGTAAGGATGATGGACATGGCTAATCCTTCGGCGGACCCAAGGGCGTCCGTCACGCGGGCTTCGTTCACATGGATTGCAGACGGTCAGGCGCGCAGAGGATCGTCCGATGAAGGGCCGTCGATGCAGCCCGCCACCATCTCACAGGGCGCGAGGATCCTGCCGCTGCCCATCCGGCCGGCGGGCTTGTTTGTCAGCTACACAGCATGAGGATACGCATCGTTTTCTCCCAGTGACTGGGGAACACGACACCTGGCGTAGTCGCCTGAGCATCGTGCGCTTTAGCCGTTGGTAACGCGGAGCAAGCTGCATCCCGATCAAAAGCCGCGGGCTGTGCTGAACGGTCCCAGGACCGCGATCCCCCTGCCAGAAGGGCTCTTACATCAGCCATCTCTACCTATATGGTAGAAATTACATCGTCAACCGAAGTTTTGGTTCGCTCGATGAAAGCCGAGGTTTGTGCGCCCGTTCCTAGCGGAGCTGGCCCAGCCATTCGGCGATCATCCGCTGGCCGGCCTGAACGGCGCCGGGGCCGTGGCGATCATGGGCATCGCGCAGCATCGAGATGTCGCTCCCGCCTTCCAGGACGAAATCGGGGTAACCCTCCAGCCACTGATCGAAGCGCGGATCCTCGCCCATCTCCGCGTGGAACTGCAGCGCGAGCAGATTGCGGCCGCGCCTGAATGCCTGGTGCGCATAGACGTGGCTGGATGCGAGCAGTTCGGTGTTGTCCGGCAGCGTGAAGGTGTCGCCATGCCAGTGAAGGACCGGCACGTCCGCGATATGGCGGAGGGGCGAATCGGCGCCGGCGGCGGTCAGCGAAACTGGATGAAAGCCCACTTCCTTTGAAGGGCCGGCAAAGACACGGGCATCAAGCGCGGCCGCGATCATCTGGGCGCCGAAGCAGACGCCCAAGGTCGGCAGATCCCGTTCGAGCCTCAACCGCAGGCGGCGAAGCTGGCAGGCAATCCAGGGATAGCTGTCTTGCTCGTAAACGCCCATCGGGCCGCCCATCATGATGAGCAGGTCGTGCCGGGTGAGGTCGAGCGACGCAAAATCCGGCTCGGCCACATCGATGCGGTCGAGAACATAGCCTGCCGCTTCGATGGGGGCGCGATAAGCCGCCACGCCTTCATAGGGCACATGCCTGATGATAAGACCATGTTTCATGCCGCGCGCTATGCCGAGCGGATTTGAGGGTTGAAAGACAGTCTTTCTTGACCCTGGCAAACTTGCATTGTCTACTCTAATGGTTTTAAATGTGCCACGAGCGGCGGGCAGCGCAGGATTTACGACATGTCCGACAACAGAGAAGCAAAGAAGAACATCGATCCGGCCCGGACCGTCGAGCTTGGCCTCGAACGGGTGCGTGAGGCGCTTCATGGCCTCCATTATGGCGCGGTGACGATCACGGTGCATGAAAGACGGATCGTCCAGATCGACATCACCGAAAAGACGCGGTTCTGAACCCGTGGTCCCTGTTTCCCAAGAATTCTAACGGAGATTTGTCTGTGAAAAGTCCAGTAGTGGAAGAGTCGCCGGGGCTGGGCCGCGAAGGCTATTGGAACCTCGGCCGGATTGGCGCGCAATTAAGCGACATCCGCTGCGCTTGGCGGGCGGCGCAATCTCATCACGCCGAATATGGCCGCGAGGGATTTCCCTCGCGCGGTGATCTGGGCAAGATCATGCAGGCGCTCTGCGGCGCGCTGTTTCCGCTTCGGTTGGGTCCTGAATTCGTCCGGCTTCACAATGAAGACGCCTTCGTCGAGCAGACGCTGCAGACTGCATTGTCGCGCCTCTACGGACAGATTCGACTGGAACTGCTCTATGCCATGGCCGATACCGAACAGAGCGCCATTGATGCGCGCTCTGCTGCGATCATCGGAAGTTTTGCACAGGATCTGCCCCGGCTGCGCAAGTTGCTCGATACGGATGTCGAGGCGGCGTTCCATGGCGATCCGGCCGCGAGCAGCGTTGATGAGGTTCTGGTTTGCTATCCTTCTCTGCTCGCGGTCATCCATCATCGGCTAGCGCACAGGTTGCACCAACTAGGTGCACCGTTGGTGGCTCGGATCATCTTCGAGATTGCGCACGGTAAGACCGGCATAGACATTCATCCAGGGGCACAGATCGGAGAATGCTTTTTCATAGATCATGGTACGGGTGTGGTGATCGGAGAGACTGCGATCGTCGGTGCGCGCGTGTGTCTCTATCAGGGTGTGACCCTTGGCGCCCGCGTGCTTCATGCCGGTGAGGATACCACCTTCCTCAAGAATCTGCCGCGCCATCCGGTCGTCGAGGATGATGTGGTCATTTATCCCGGCGCCACCATATTGGGGCAGATTGTGATCGGCCACGATTCCGAGATCGGGGCCAATGTGTGGCTCACCGGGACTGTCCCACCCGGCAGCCGCGTCACCCAAGCACGCGCTCGCAATGATATCAGCCGGGCACGACAGCGCAACCGGCACGGGCGCTTTGTGGCGGAGGGCCGAAGGAAGACGGAATGTGGAGACCGCCTCCAGTGATGGATCTCCGCCCATTCAACGCGCGGACGATAGTTCCTTCGAACAGCCGCTTCGCGTCGACTATATTTATGAAGAGCACGGTGAATTTGTCTCGTTGCAGGAGCGAATTTTTTATGGTGGCGAACTGACCAGCAGCCGTCCGAACAAGCGTTACGCGTCTTCAGGCACGGTCATGGTAGAGGTCGCTGGTACGCAGGCGGAACTGACAGCCTCCGAAATGGCTGCCTGAATGAGAAGCTAGCTGGAGAGCCGGTTATTCGCTCCAGCCCCGTTTTGAAGTGGGACCAGAATGCATATTTGCGCCATCAGCTCATCAAGGTGGGCATGAGGATGGAAGAAGCCGATGGCGATGCGGAGGCTGTGTCAGAAAAGAGTCCAGATGGTGCAGCCAAATGACGACGTGACTATGTACTCATTCCCGGCATGACCCGTATAAGGCATGGATATTTGACTTATAAAATTCCTCAATGCTCTAATATCTCTGGTTTAATACCATAAATTTGTTGAATTATTCAGAATATTTTCCTATTATTGGTGGATTCTGGTGTGAACGATTGCGCCAAGCGCATGTTACATTAATAAATGACAGCTCACGGGCCTCGTGTCGAACTCCGTGAACGGCAGTAAGGTCGAAGGGTTCGAGCGCCGACCCTGCGTTCAGCCCCTGCATTTCCGGTGAGGTATCTTCGCTCTGGCCATCCCGGCCATCGGAGACAAGTTATGGGATACTCTGACCTTGATCCTGCTGTGCATGAGCGGCGTCCCTGGAACGCGGGCCGAAATGTCGGGCCCAAGCGCCCGCTCAAGCCACGCGATATTTGGGCTATCCGGTTCTACCTCGACGAGCACAAACGGCTGCGCGATCGCGCGTTGTTCGACCTTGCAATCGACAGCAAGCTGCGCGGCTGTGACCTCGTGAAAATCAGGATCGGCGATCTGGTGAGTGGACAGTACCGTGGGGGAAAGCGTTCGTCACGGGGCCTCCGGCAAGCTCTCCCGGACTTTACCGCTGGATCAAGGAATGTCCATGAGTGGGTCGAGCGGAAATGACCTGTCCGAACACGGCGACCAAACTGCCATCAGCAGTCGCATGAATGAAGGGCCGTTTTCGACGATAGAGATTGTGCCCGGCGATGACCGCTTTGTTGGCGATCACCGCAGGTGCCGTGGGATCGGGAATAGCAGCACTCGACCAAAACAGGGCATTCAGTCAATGGGATGCGAATGACAGCTTCGGACACGATTGGCCGTTCAAGCGGGGTGAAGAAGACGATCGGCGCCCCCCTGTTGTGTTCACTTGGCATCCCTGACGTCTGCCCTATAAGCTGTCATTCGCTGGCAGGGGTGCGACTACTCGGCTGGCAGTGTCTTCATATCGATCACGAACCTGTATTTCACGTCGCTCGCGACGATACGATCATAAGCGATGTCAACCTGCTGCACGGGGACCATCTCGATGTCGGCCGTGATGCCGTGTTCCGCGCAGAAGTCGAGCATCTCCTGCGTCTCGGCGATACCTCCGATGGCCGACCCGGCGATACTGCGGCGAGCCATGAGCAGGGTGAAGGCGTCTGGGCAAGTGTGCTTTTCGGTTCCCGCGCCAACCAGGACAAGTGTTCCATCCCGCTTCAGCAGCAGCGCAAATGTCTGAAGGTCCTGGGCTGCCGACACTGTGTTGATAATGAGGTCGAAACTGCCGGCGTGCTTTGCCAGCGCGTCCGCATCAGGCGAAATGATGACTTCAGCGGCTCCTAACCGGTGAGCTTCGGCGACCTTGCTCTGGGATGTCGTGAACGCCACGACATGTGCGCCAAGTGCGTGGGCGAGCTTCACTCCCATATGACCTAGGCCACCGATGCCGACGATGCCGACCTTCTTGCCCGGTCCAGCGTTCCAGTGGCGTAGCGGGGACCACAGCGTGATGCCGGCGCAGAGCAGCGGTGCAACGGCCGGTAAGTCGGTCTCCTCGTGCCGGACATGGAGAACAAAGCTCTCGCGGACGACAATGAAATTTGAATAGCCCCCGTAGGTCGGCAGACCGGATTGTGCCTCGGTCCCCATATATGTTCCCGTCGAGCCGTTCTCGCAGTACTGCTCCAACCCTTCACCGCAGGAACCGCAATGCCCGCAGCTGTCGACCAGGCACCCGACGCCTGCAAGGTCACCGACCTTGAAGCGGGTAACGGCATCGCCCACTGCCCCGATCTTTCCAACGATCTCGTGCCCCGGGACGCATGGGTAGCGCGGATCGCCCCATTCGGCGCGGGCGAAGTGCACGTCGGAATGGCAAATGCCGCAGTACAGGATGTCGATACGGACATCGGTGGGGTCCAGTTCGCGTCGCTGGAACTGAAAGGGCGCAAAGGGCTCGTGAGGGGCATGGGCCGCCCAGGCATGAGCAACGGTCATCGGTGGTCTCCTAATGTCTTAACTGGGCTGCGGTGCGGTCCATACCGCTGTTCTGTCACCTAGAACAGCCACATGTAAAGGCGGTCTTTGGTGAGCGAGCCAACCGCTTGCCTTGTATCGGCTGGAAGCGGAGGGGGCGGAAACCACCAGACTTGCGCATAGAAGGCCGGAGGTGAGGTTAGCGCCCGAAACGACTGCGATTGGCAGGAGCCGCCATTTTGAGGCGCGCGGCGAATGGCGGGAATGTCCCAGCCCCTGCCGCCAACGCGTGCCCACCGATCCACCGAATCCACGGCAGCTTCCTGAATCGCCGGCCCAGCTGCTGAACGGTAAAGATTGGGGCTATTCGAAGCGCTACACGAGCGATTTGGTACAGATTTCACAGAACTAAATCGCCAGTGGCGGAAGGTGCGAGCCCGCGAGCGATCTTGATAGGTAGCCGGCTTTGCCTTGCCGTTGCATTTCGTTGCAGAAGCCGTTGACCTTACACGACCGGGGGTGCGCGCGTTGCGGCGTGCTAACGTCGTCGTCGTACTGACAGGCGCATGAGGGCTTTCGGCGGGATATGATGAAAGCCGGTTTTGATTCCGCATGAGGCGCGGCGCACGAAGCGGTGGCCGTCGGAATCAAACAGCTGCAAGCTCGCCGACGTTGCTCCCGCAACGACTGAGAAGTGATCGAGACCGTTGCTCAGCTGAACAAGAACCGGTTTGCCTTCAGCCAAGCTGGTGTCGATCCACCCGAAGATGTCGGCGATGGTCGGCTTGGGGTGAAACTCGGGCCGCTCAAGTTCGATGAGCATGCTGTCCGTGGCGGCCTGCTTGGCGAGATGCCGTACGAGCGCGTGCCAGCGCCGGGTTTCCATGCCGTTGACCAGCGCTTCGGCGAGCGCTTGCTTTCGATCCAGATAGGCTGTGCCCCGCTCCAACAGGCGCTTCGCCTCAGCCTTTGTCAGCGGATCATGGTCATGGAGGCCAAGCCTGAGGGCATTGATGGCGGCATAGACTCCGCAAAGGCAATCGAGATTGCCCTGACTATAAAGTTCGATATCGTGTCGAGCGGCCAACTCGATGATTTGGTTAGTGGATGGGGATGGTGCGAGGGGAGAACTGCTAGCGCGACTTGCCCCCACCACGCTAGATCAACCCGATCAGGCGGCGCTGCGCATCGCGATCGCCAACGATGTACCGCTCAGTCGTTGTGATGGCTCTGTGCCCGGCCAGTTCCTGCACGTCGCGCAAGCTACCGCCCACCTTGGAAATGGCGCGCGCCGCCATGGTGATCATCGTGCGCCGGCCGCTGTGTGACGAGCATCCCTCGAAGCCGAGTTGGGCATATTGCTCAGCAAACCAGTTGACGACGCTCTTGGCAGTCAATGCGCCACCGCGCTCGGATCGGCACACAGGTCCCAATCTAGGTTTTTGCTGCTCGGCATGAAGTCGACGCAGCGCTTTCAGCAGCAGTGCGTGGCAAGGGATGCGCCGGCCGGACCCCATTTTGGCAATATGCCGTCCGATGTCGATTACATTGGCAATTCGACCGCTGGCGTCAGTGACCATCGACCAGTCCAGACCGGCTATTTCGCACGCGCGCAAACCTGCCTTGAAACTAAGCAGCACCATGACCCGGTTTCGTGCGCCATGCCGTTTGCCAGCGACGCACTCGAGTAGGCGCTCCTGATCTGCGGGAGGGATGAGTTTTGCGGCTTTGCCTTTGGTGTGTTTGTTTTGACGGCAGCCCGTCACGGCACTCGAACATCGATGTTGCTAAGCGCATAGCAAAACTCGCCGCTTAAAAACAGGATGCGATCGGCCCCGGGCGGCTATATGTTGTGTCGATCACATCATCTGCAGTTTTAAAACGTAACGTTAACATAACACTAGTATAGCGTTACGTTAACAAAAGAACAATAGGAGATCAATTTTGACTAAAAATACCGATTCCACGGCGACGATGTGTTGTTATGATCAATAGATGAAACCGTCTGTAATTCGCAAATTGCGGCGATATATTGGTCTACACTAGGTTATCGATTTACCAAGTGCCTTAGTCACAAAAGTAATGATCAGAGTTACTGCTAAACAGGCCATAATTGACTGATCAAAGCCGCCGTCGCGTGGAGGAGTCCGTATTCAGATGTTTGGCGCGCACCTCATCGTTGATGCCCTTCGGGTACCCGCCTCGAAAATCCGGACATGGATCATTCAACCGTTCAGAGACAATCCAATCCCGGAAGGCAGAGTCCAAATCCCGCCCGATGCGACCATGCGAAGTGGATTTCTCATATTGGGCGATGAAACCGTTGATGAATGGCGAAGGAACATAATGCCGGAATGCGTGCCAGAGCTGCTTACCAAAGCGTTCCCGATCTCTGGGACCCAAAGCCTTTGGAGCGTGAGCAAAGATGGCCATGATGCCCGTTTGAAAGACATTGATGTCGCCGCGGCGTCCTCGAGAATATCGACCGCATCGTTCAATGCGGTCCTCCAACAGATCGAATCTGTCTTCCCTGCAGAATTCGACGACCAACTCATAACACACGGGCTTTAGCCAGGAATTTGGCTTCGCGTTCGGTGCGCGCAGCGGGTGCGTAGGTCGAGCCCTTCTAAGATCGTAATCCCTGCTGATCTGCATGCAGATTCCATCCAGCATGCCCCTCTCTTCAGAATCATCGTTCAGGAACCAGAGCTCATCCGTCGTGACGATTCGGCCACCTGACAATGTGATTTTCACCCAAAACCTCCGATGCCTCCGCCATTTTTCTATCCCATTTTACAGGGATAAAAGAAAGGCAGAATCCAAGGGCCCTGCAAAAAATATACAGGGTTCACAGGTCGGTTTCATGTGAATATCTGAATCGCCTCTCAAGCACGAAAGGCGTTAGATAATGAATCGTGATGTAAATAACGAAACTCTCCAAATAATAGACATGACCAATATTCGGTCGAGGCTAACCGAAGGTGAGGTATATCACTTTGATGATGGCTCATTTCGTACTGAAAATGAATCAGACATACTTTTAACACTGTCGGTTAATTCATTTTGCCGATGCGTCGGCATCAAAAAAACGACTGCCTACAAGCTGATCCGTGAAAAAAAGGTCGATGCTTGCAAGATCGGCAGCCGCACCTTGATAACCGTCGAGAGCATTAGAGCACTTATCGAGCACTCCCGCGTGAAGAGGGGCTCATAATGTCGGGGAAAAATATCACCAACCTACCCCGGTCACGTAACGGCTTTCGACTGGACAAGGCTCCCCGCAGGGAAAGCAAGTCCGCATTCGAGACGGTTGAGGAAAGCTGCCGCGAGGATGCACTCCGGGCAAACCTGTTGGAGCGTGCCGTCCACGAACATCCTGATTGCATTGATGTGGGGCGGGCCTCCGAGCTGGCTGCTCGATTGAGGAAGGGAGCTGAAACAGGCTCCCCTCCCGATACTTTGGCGTCGTCCCTGAGATATCGTGACTACCGGCTGCGCGTCATTGGCGATTTGTGGCGCCTAGTAGAAGCTGCGCATCCCGACCCAGTGTCGACCGCAACCCTGACGCCTGCTGGGCTAATCTTTACCGGGGAGGAATTGGCGGAGGTCGATCCCAGGAAGCTCCGCCAGGTACTGAGGACCGACCTGAATCGATGCGGGGCCAGGAACGCTAGAGGGTGCATCCTGGCCTGTATCCACGGTGAATTTGACGTCTTTTCCGGCAATTTTCAAATCCACTTCCACTGCGTGGCTATCGGGGAAATGATCGGGGTGGTCGATCGCCTACGCGAGTTGAAGAAGTATCAAAACCCTACAGTACCCCGGGGCAGCGCAAAGAAGCGACTACCACCACGGGTCGTAATTTCCCGTGAGCCCCTAACGGACCTTCCACACCCGTTAACCTACTTTCTTCAGTCGTTCTGGCCCCACCGCCCCAAGGGTAAGTTTGGTGGGCGAACTGAGGAAAAACGGGGGGAGAGAAGGCGGCGGATACCTGAGCCCTCTCACACGCAGAAGTTGCTGTGGATGGACCTATGGTCCCTCGCCGACATCACACTGCTGGTTGGACTGCGCGTCACCAGCTCCGGCTTCAAGATCACCAAGCCGTGATCTGTACACGAATGGGATTTCAAATCATGCAACATCCGACTGATAGGGTCCGTTCTGACCCTCAAACAGCCAATTCTAGCGAGAAAATCATACAACACAGCGTATGGGCAGAATGTTCTGCATATCTACGGCAACCACTCGAGCGCCGACATGCCGGAGAAGTGGGGAATCTGGGGAATCTGGCTCCCACATCCGGGCTGAGCAAAGTATTACGTTTTCTTCAGAATGCCCCCTTTACACAGGAGGCAAGCCATGCCTGACCAGAAATCTCCGAGCCAAATCCGGACCGATGCTCCGGGTGGGGGAACTATCGAAGTGCGCGGTATGACGAGCCTCGAAAAGAATAAGTTCGTGCGCGTGAAGTATGACAGGAAATCCGCGCTGGTTTCCTATAAAAGATTTGGGTGGGACAAGTCCGGCGCGCGCCAGGAGCTATCGGATAAAGGGTTGGACATCGTCAGTGATAGGGACTGGAGAGCAGTCATCGACGTGGTAGCCGATATCAAGAGCTTTCCCCGTTACCCGATCATTGAACACCCCGGCTGGAATGGTTCGTACTATGCGTTCACTAATGGAAAGGTCGCGGGGCCGAGAGGTCACCCCCGGGGTGAAGCGATTTTCAAGCCCGACAAGGAGAGAGTCGCGCACCGTGGGTCGTACGAGTTGTGGCGCGATGAGGTTGCTTCGTTGCTCGTCGGGCAAACCATTCCAAGCTTTATGCTTATGGCGGCTCTCACAGCACCGATACTCCTTTTATCTGGCCGCAAGGACAATGTCGGTTTTGAGATTTCGGGCGAAGGGGAAACGGGCAAGAGCACCTGTCAACGCCTCATGGCGTCGACGATAGGTTCGGCGAATTACGTGCGATCGTTCTACGCTACCCATGCGGGCCTGGAGCAAGAAATGGAGGCCCATGCTGACGCCCCCATGATCATTGACGAGAACAATCTATTCGGTGCGGGCGAGGCGTCGGGCATACAGCAAGAGCGACACAAAGGTTTCGCCTTCCTGATGGCGAATGGGATGGCCAAGCGTCGATTCAACTCCCCCGAAACCAAAAAGAACAGATTAGTCTATATGACCTCTGCCAATAAGCCATTCTATGAGGTATTGAATGGCGCCCACCGGGAAACTGCTCTTGCTGCACTCGACCGACTTATACCCATCAGAGTGCGGGCGGAGAGTAAGTTGGGCATCTTTGACGCTCTGCCTAAGGGATATACATCCGCACGCCAGTTGGCTCAGCACTTGGACGCAGCAATCCTCGAGCAACATGGCACCGCGTTTCCGCGTTTCCTGAAATGCCTTATAAACGACCGCGCTGAGGACGAGGATGGGCTGAAAAGGTCCATCCGCAATTGCGTGACGAGTTTCGAAAGCGAGATTGCCGTTGCCGGCTCAAGGGGCGGCGGAAATCGCGTTTCGGAGGCATTCGGCTTGGTTTATGCAGCCGGTTCATTCGCTAAGCGTCATGGAATTCTGCCCGCCGACATGGACTGCCTGGAGGCGGTCGTGCAATGTTATCGGAACTACCGCGCCAGTGTGCCGGATAAGCTTTCCCTAGCGGAAAGGCTCAACGCAATCGTCAGCCGGCCCGAAACGCGTGTCCTACGCAGAGGCAAGTGGCCTACCATGACCGACGAGGATGTCGAATTGCATGGAGCTTTCGTTAGGCCCGGAAATCACGGCACGACAGAGTTGTTGTTGACCGCTCGCTGCAGGGACCGGTTTATACCGGACTTGAAGGCGATAAGGTCGACCGACGAGTTCATCAGGCTGCACATCGGTGAAAAGAGCCACCCGGGTAAGATGAGCCGAATCACGATCAAGCGCCAAATTCGAAAAAACGTCAGGTCTGAACGGTTGACGTGTTTCGCCTTACCCAAAGCCGTCAGCGCGGCTCCTGACGAAGATCAGCCGCAATAGGCCGCCCAGGCCGCCATGAGGTCGCGCCTTTTTTCCAGGGCGCGGCCTCTTCGGTATGCACGCTCGGTCGCGGATTCGATGGTGTGGGCTACCCACGCAATTTAACGTGCGGCCACACAATTGCACTTCGATGTTGATTTGTGATTCATGCCCGCCTGCCCGGAGACAGCGATGCACCCCCAAACCCTAAC
>Ga0207697_10001230_pt1 | contig 14024 bp, 10 predicted proteins | sample KBSSwiS5withPhiX_FD_184293 | JGI IMG/M metagenome (GOLD analysis project Ga0207697, IMG submission 184293) | Switchgrass rhizosphere microbial communities from Kellogg Biological Station, Michigan, USA, with PhiX - S5 (SPAdes) (version 2) | ecosystem: Host-associated > Plants > Roots >... | reverse complement strand
GAAGGCCCCCGCGAGGTGGCGCTGGCCGTCATGGCGACGACGCTGTCGCTGGTCGTGATCTTCCTGCCGATCGCCTTCATGAACGGTTATGCCAAGCGGTTCATCAACCCGTTCGGCTGGACCATGGCGTTCGCGATCATGGTGTCGATGCTGGTGAGCTTCACGCTGACGCCGATGCTCAGCTCGCGCTTCCTGAAGCTGTCGGATGCCACCGCCGACCTCAAGACGAAGGAGCGCGGCTTCTTCCACTGGCTCGATAACTGGTACGAACGGCGGGTGCACTGGGCGCTCGATCATCCGTACACCATCATCGCGGTGTCGCTGATCACGTTCGCGTTGACGTTCCCGCTCAACCGGATGGTCGGGCGCGAGTTCGTGCCGAACGAGGACATGGGCGAGTGGACGATCCATGTCGATGCCCCGGAAGGCACCTCTCTCGCCGGCACGACCGAGGTGGCGTTCAAGCTGCTCGACGAGTTGACCGGGATCGAGGGCGTGGCTCAGATCGAGCCGTCCGTCGGCGTCAGCGCCAATGCCGGATCGCCAACGCACATCCATTTCCTGTGTCAGGCCCTGCCGCTCGACGAGCGCAAGAACACCCAGGCACAGATCATCACCGAGATGCGCAAGCGCCTGGCCAAGCACCAGAGCTACCGGCCGAGCATCAGCTCACGTACTGCGCTGGGCAGCGGCGAGGGCACCGGCGGGTTTGCGATCTCGGCCAACATCCTCGGCCCCGACCTGAAGCAGATTGCCGAATACTCGAAGCGGTCCCTAGTCGAAGGGCAGAAGCTGGCCAGCCTGACGGAGGTCAAGATCGGTCTCAACGTCTCGAATCCTGAAGTGCACGTGGCGGTGGACCGGAAGCGCGCCGCCGATCTCGGCGTGCGCATGGCGACCATCGGCAACGTCCTCCGGCTGGCCGTCTCGGGAGACGACGAGATCTCGTTCTACAAGGAAGGGCAGGAGCAGTATCCCGTCAAGATCCGGGTCCTCGAGAGCCAGCGCGGCGACATCAGCGAGATCGGCCGGCTGACGGTCCCGTCCGCCACCGGGCCGGTGCGGATCGACAACATCGCGCGTCTCGAGCGGGGCCTCGGACCAACCACGCTGCAGCGATCGGATCGGCAGTTCACGGTCCAGTTCATCGCCGACGTCGCGCCGGGGCACGCCCTCGACGAGGCCTCGAACGACGTCCGCCGGATGATGGCCGGCCTGAACATGCCGCCGACCATGTCGTTCAAGCTCCAAGGGCAGTCGAAGATCCTGGACGAGACGACGGCCAACATGATCATGGCCATCGGGCTGGCGATGATCTTCGTCTACATGGTCCTGGCGTCGCAGTTCGAGAGTTTCCTGCAGCCGGTCGTGATCATGCTGGTGCTGCCGATCGCGGTGCCGTTCGCGCTGTTCACGCTGTGGGTGACCGGCCGGACGCTGAACCTGTGGAGCGCGCTCGGGATGCTGCTGCTGCTGGGGATCGTGAAGAAGAACTCGATCCTGCAGGTCGACTACGCCAACGTGCTGCGGGCGCGGGGGCTGCCGATCCGCGAGGCGATCATCGAGTCCTGCCGGACCAGGCTGCGGCCGATCCTGATGACGACGACCGCGATCATCGCGGGGCTCATCCCGACCTCGCTGGGCCTCGGCATCGGCGGCACCGGCCGCGCGGCGATTGCCGTGACGATCATCGGCGGCCAGTCGCTGTGCCTGTTCCTGACGCTGCTGTTGGTGCCGGTCGCCTACGTCAAGTTCGACGCGCTCGAGCAGTTGTTGATCGGCGAGGGCGCAAAACAGTGGCTGGCGAGAGCCTCCGCGGCCACGATCGGCCGGCTCCGGCCGAGCGCCGACCCGCGCCAGGGCTGACCGCCGCCCGTTATGCGAGGCGCCCGACCTGAAGGTCGAGCCTACACTCGCAGCCGGCGGCGCGCCACGGCCGACGGGCGACGCCCCTACGCGCGCTGTACTTTGAGCACGCTGTCCGCGAGGCGGTGCAGGCCTTCTTCGATTTCGTCCGGGGTCAGGGCGCAGAACGGCAGGCGCAGGAACCGTTCGCCGCCACCATCCGGGAAGAACGCCATGCCGTCGGCGAGATTGAGGTCGCGCGTGGCAGCCTCAGCCCGAACCGCCGTCGTCTTCACGTTTTCGGGCAGCGTCAGCGAGATGAAGAACCCGCCATCAGGGTGCGTCGCCTCGACACCGGGCATGAAGGTATCGAGCCCGGCCAGGCAGGCGTCGAGCCGCGGCGCGTACAGCGCCTTCAGGCGCTCGATCTGCGGCGCGAGCAGGCCGCGCCGGCACCATTCAGCAGTGATCCCCTGCGCCACGTAGCCGGGTGAGATGTACGTGTCTTCCGCGACCTTACCCAGGGCCTTGATGACGGAGGGCGCGCCCACCATGAAGCCGGTGCGGACTCCCGGTGCGATGAGCTTCGTGAAGGAGCTCATATGGAGGGTGCGCTCGGGGGCCAGCGAGTAGATCGTCGGCTCCTCTTCGCCCCGATAGCGCAGCAGACGGTACGGCGCGTCCTCGACGAGCAGGAACCCGTGCTGTTCGGCCAACGCGGCGATGCGCCGCCGCTTCGCGCCCGAGCAGGTCGCGCCAGCCGGGTTCTGGAAATCGGGGATGACGTAGAAGAACTTCGGCGTGTGCTGGGCGAGCGACGCTTCCAGGGCCTCGAGGTTCGGGCCGTCCGCTTCGAGCGGGATGCCGACCACCGTCGCCTGATGGCGGCGCAGGAGCGTCAGGGTGCGGTCGTAGGTCGGCGACTCGACGAACACCACGTCGCCCGGCTTCAGCAGGTGCAGGCACAGGAACTCGATCAGCTGCAGCGAGCCGTTGCCGGTCAGCACCCGATCGACGCTCACGCCCTGCCATCCGGCGAGCCATTCCCGCAGCGGCTGAAAGCCGAGCGACGGGCCGTACTGCATCATCGACGGGCCGTGGCTGGCGAGCGCGGTGCGCGCCGCATCGACGACTTCCTCGATCGGGAACGAGTCGTTCGCGGGCACGCCGCGGGTGAAGTTGATGACGGTCGACTGCTGGGTCATTCGGGAGCCTGGACTGCTTTCACTGGGGTAGGAGTGCTGTGTCGATAGCCGGCGGGTGGCTCTCCAGCCATTTGGATACCCGCTCGGCGGCATCCTTGGCCGCCGCCTTCCACGACGACTGGCCGATGCCCTTCAGTTCGCTCTTGGCCGCGCCGCTCTCGATGCGCAGCCGGACGATGGTCTGGCGGAACCTGGTGATCGATGTGCCGCCGAAGCCGCCTTGCGCCGGGTCGCGTTCCTCGCGATCGAAGACCTCGACGCGCACCTGCGCCTCCTCGGCCGTCGGCACGATTGTCAGCCCCTTCCGCTTGGCCAGCGCTTGCCGCAAATCGGTCGTCGAAGCCTCGAGCCCGCTCTGCGTCGCCGCCTCGTTGCCGCTGGTGGCGGACCCGGTCGTCACGTAGACCCGAATCGCCGCCCGCTCGTCCGCCGCGCGCACCATCACCGGCAGCGAGCTGACCAGCAGCACCGCGATCGCCGTCTTCAGCCGTGTCATCTGCGTCCGTCGAACTTCCCAGAGGCTGGCGGTGGTTATTGTACCGCCTTCGGCGGTTGCGTTGGTTCTATGGTTCGGGGGTTCGACGGTTCGATGGGTGCGCGTTCCAGGGTTCTACGGGTTCGCAGGTTGTTTGCTCGTTAATCGCGGCACTCTGCGCTCATCTCGGCAGCACTCGTATGGTCGAACCAGCACCGTCGAACCCTCGAACCCGCACCCATCGAACCTTTCGAACCCTCGAACCCCCGAACCGGGGGTTTACTTGAACAGCAATCCCGCAATCTCATTCAGATTCTGGCGCCAGACCGTCCACTCATGGCGGCCCTCGATCAACCGGTAGGTGTGGGTGATGCTGTTCTTGGTGAGCATCGCCTCGAAGGCGCGATCGCCGGGGCCGGTCAGCATGTCGTCCTTGCCGACGCCGACCCACAGCAGCTTGAAGGCTTTGTTGACCGCGGCGGGGTCGCCGAGGAACTTCGGATAGATCTCCTCAGCCTTGGGACTGACGGCGCCGCTCATGATGGCCACGTAGCGGAACAGCTCGGGACGGCTGAAGGCGAGGTTGAGGGTCTGGCCGCCGCCCATCGAGAGCCCGGCGATGGCCCGGTTGGCGGGCGTCTTCGACACCTTGAACGACCGCTCGACCTCGGGCATTACGTCCTCGACCAGGTCGCGGGTGACCGGCGAGAGCCCGCCGTGACCATCGCCCGCCATCATCGCGGTGATCACCGCGTCGAGCCCACCCTTGGCAAACGACTCGGACACCGGATCCGGGAGGACTTTCGACGGCCCCGTCCAGAAGCTCTGGATGGCGTGGCCGAGCGGCATCACGACCACCATCGGTTTGGCTTTTTTCTCCGCGATCAGGTTGTCGAGAATCAGGTTCGCGCGACCGATCAGTGTCCAACCAGACTCGACGTCGCCGGCGCCATGCAGCAGGTACAGCACTGGATAGTCTTTGCCCGTGTCGTAGCCCGGCGGCGTATAGACCCACATCGTCCGCGAGACGCCCAGGGTCTTCGACTCGTAGGGGCGGATGCGGACCTCGCCATGCGGGACTGGACGCGAATCGTAGAACTGCGGGCCGTCGCCGGGCACCTGCACGACGCTGACGGCGCCGAACGTGCCGTAGCCCAGCTTGGTGTTGGCGTTCTGCGGGTCGAGCGCGGTGACCCCGTCGACGGTGAAGGCGTAGGTGTAGATGTCCGGCGGCAGCGGCCCGATGGTCACGCTCCACACGCCGTCCGCTCCCTTGGTCATGGGGTGCGGTTGGCCATCGAGCTCGCCGGCGACGACGATCTCCTTGGCGTTCGGCGCGCGGTAGCGCAGGGTGATGGCGCCCTTCGACACCTCGGGCGAGACAACCGGGGGCGGTGGTGCCTGGGCCAGGCCGACCGCGACCGAAACCACACCCAGTCCGACTCCCGCCAACACCCGTCGCATGCCTGCCTCCCGGTGGATCATCGCCGCTGATATCCTGTGGGCGCTCGCGGGCGCTCGGCCCGGGCTGCCCGGACGGCAGCGTACCTCACGACCGCCGGCACGACAATGCCGTGCCGGGAAGTGATGCATGACGCCTTTTCCCGACTGGATCGTGCCGATGGCCGCGACGCTCACGCAGGAGCGCTTCGCCGGGCCGGAGTGGCTGTTCGAGCGGAAGCTCGATGGCATCCGCCTGCTCGCCTTCCGATCGGGCGAGGACATCCGGCTGCTGTCGCGTAATCGACTGCCGCAGCACCTGCCGGCGGTGAGCGCGGCGATCGCCGCCCTGGCGGTCACCGACCTGATTCTCGACGGCGAACTGACGTGGGGACAGGCTGATCCGGGGTACCACGTCTTCGACCTGCTCCGCCTGGACGGAGAAGACATCACCCGGCTGCCGCTCGAAGAGCGTCAGGCGCGGCTCGCCGCCTTGCCGCTTTCGCCGCCGCTGCTCCGGGTCCCGCGCGTCACCGGCGAGAAGCCGTGGGAGCGCGCGTGCGCCGAGGGGTGGGAAGGGGTCATCGCCAAGCGCCGCGGCAGCCCCTACGAGCACCGCCGCTCGCCGCACTGGCTGAAGATGAAGTGCGAGAACGCGCAGGAGCTGGTGGTCGGCGGCTTCACCGATCCTAAAGGCGCCCGCGTCGGCCTCGGGGCACTGCTCGTCGGGTACTACGATGGTGACGACTTCGTCTTCGCGGGGAAAGTCGGCACCGGGTTCGACGCCGCGCTGCTCCGCGAGCTGCGTGCCCGCCTGGACGCCGACGAGATCCCGAAGCCGCCCTTCACCCGGGCCGTCGGCCTGCCGCGGTTGTACGCACACTGGGTACGGCCGGAGATCGTGGTCCAGGTCGCCTTCATCGAGTGGACCGGCCACGGCAAGCTGCGGCACTCCCGGCTGCTCGGGCTCAGGACGGACAAGTCCCCGCGCGAGGTGGTGCGCGAGTCATGATCACGCATCCCGAGAAGGTGCTCTTCCCGGCGGATGCCGGCGGAGACGCGGTCACCAAGGGCCAGCTCGCCGCGTACTACGAAGCGATCGCGCCGCTCATGCTTCCGCACCTCCGCGGCCGGCCGGTGACGATGGAGCGGTATCCGGCCGGGATCGATCACAAGGGCTTCATCCAGAAGAGCGTGACGAAGGGGTTTCCCGACTGGCTGCAGCGAGTGACCGTGCCGAAGAAGGACGGCACGGTGCACCACGTGGTGGTGGACGACGTCCGCTCGCTGCTGTGGGTCGTCAACCAGAACACCATCACCCCGCACGTGTGGGTCTCGCGCGTGCCCCGGCTGCATCATCCCGACATCTGCGTGTTCGATCTCGATCCGATGGAGGACGATCCAGCGACGCTCCGCGGCGCCGCGCTTCGGCTCCGCGACCTGCTCAGCGAGCTCGGACTCGCCAGCTGGGTCAAGACCTCCGGTTCCAAGGGCTACCACATCGTCGTTCCGCTCGAGGGGAGCTCACGGATCGGCGACGTCGCGCGGTTCGCCCACGCGGTGGGGACGCTGCTGGTCACGCGCGATCCCGAGCACCTCACCCAGGAGTTCAGCAAAAAAGATCGCGGCCGGCGGATTCTCGTCGACACCGGGCGGAACGGCTACAGCGCGACCTTCGCCGCGGCCTACGCGGTTCGGGCCAGGCCGGGCGCACCGATCTCGGCGCCCTGCACGTGGGAGGAGATCGAGGGGGGAGCCGTCGCGCCGACCACCTTCACCGTCCGGAACATGCCGGTACGGGTGGCAAAGGTCCAGGATCTGTGGGCCGGGATGGCCGGGTCCGCGCAGCCGCTGCGCCAGCCGCTTCAGAAACTGAAGCGGCTGGGCCGAGACGCCGGAGCCGGTTGAGGCGCTCAGGGTTGTGGGTTTCCTTGCCCATTCAGTCCCGCGGGACGCATAATCAGGCTGGTCCCTCGGGTGGGGGAGCCGGACAACCCTTTAACCTCGACGGCTCGCATCTTGCCATCCAAGCTCGCCGTGCGGTTTCATTTTCCACGTTTTGCCTTCATTCAGCGGCTGCTGGACGGGCGTCCGCGCGCCCTCGTCGCGATCATCGCTGTCGTCGCGATGGCCGGCTTCGCCGCGGCAGGATGGCTGACCTGGTTCAGCTACGATTTGACCACCGGTCTGCCGGATCGGCAGGCGCTGCGCGGTCTGGGGGACATGTCCGAGGCGACAACCCTGTTCGACGTCAGCGACAAGCCGGTCTTCACCATCTATAAAGAGCAGCGGATCGAAGTTCCGCTGTCCAAAGTCTCGCAGAATCTGATCAAGGCGGTCGTATCGGTCGAGGACCAGCGATTCTTCGATCACAGCGGCATCGATGCGGTCCGGATCTTCGGGTCGGTGCTCAAGAACGTCCAGGCCGGGCGGCGCGCCGAGGGCGGCAGCACGATCACCCAGCAGCTGGCCCGCCAGAGCTTCCTGACCCGCGACAAGACCTACCGGCGCAAGCTGAAGGAAGTCATTCTCGCTGCCTACATCGAGAACCTCTACAACAAGGAAGAGATCCTCGAGCTGTACTTGAACAAGGTCTACTTCGGCGACGGGCTGTACGGCGTCGAGGCCGCGTCCCGCGGGTATTTCGGCCGGAGCGCGTCCGATCTGTCGGTCGACCAGGCCGCGCTTCTTGCCGGCCTGATTCAATCCCCGTCGTCGTATGCACCGACGGTCAACCTCGATCGCGCGATCGCCCGCCGCAATGTCGTGCTCCAGACGATGGTGACATCCGGAGCGATAGACGAGGCGACGGCGGCGAAAGCGAAGAAGGCCACCGTCAAGCTGACCAACGCGCTGGAGATCAACGAGACGTTCGGGCTCTATTTCAAGGAGCAGGTCCGGCGCGAGCTGGTCCAGAAGTTCGGCTGGCAGCGGGTGTATCAGGGTGGGCTGAAGGTCTACACCACGATCCAGCCGGAGATGCAGAAGGCGGCCGAGCAACTGGTCGAAGAGGGCCTGGCCGACATCGAAAAGCGTCGCGGCTACAAGTACCTGCCCCGCGGCAAACAGGAAATCCCGAAGGACGGACGGCCCGATTACCTTCAGGGCGCGCTCTACGCGATGGATCCATCGACCGGCTTCGTCGAAGCGATGGTCGGCGGGCGCGACTTCAGCGAGAGCCGGTTCAATCGCGCGGTCCAGGCCAAGCGGCAGTCGGGATCGGCGTTCAAGCCGTTCGTCTACGCGACGGCGATCGAGGCGGGCTACACGCCGGCTACGGTCATCACCAACCTCGACGCGCCGATCGCGACCCCGCAGGGCGGATGGGTCCCCGAGGACGAGCATTCCGACGCCGACTCGATGACGCTACGTACGGCGCTGCGAACCTCGAGCAACCGCGCCGCGGTGCAACTCCTCAACAGCGTCGGCATCAAGAACGCGGTCGGCTATTCGGAGAAGCTCAACGTCGGCACACCGCCGAGCGTGCCGTCGCTGGCGTTGGGGGCCAGCGAGGTTACCCTCGCGCAGTTGACCGCGGCGTACGGCGCGTTCGCCAGCAAAGGTGTGGTCCGCGAGCCGCTGCTGATTCGGCGGGTCGAGGACGGCGACGGCAAGATCCTCTACCAGGGTGTCTCCAAGTCTCACCAGGCGATCTCGGAGACGACCGCCTACCTGATGTCGAGCATGCTCGCCGACGTCATCAGCTCGGGGACCGCGTACCGCGCCCGCCAGATCGGGTTCACGCTGCCGGCGGCGGGCAAGACGGGCACCACCAACGACTACAACGACGCCTGGTTCGTCGGCTATACGCCGCACCTCGTCACGGGCGTGTGGGTCGGGTTCGACCAGCCCAAGACGATCATCTCGAACGGCTATGCCGCCGATGTGGCGGTCCCGATCTGGGCGTCGTTCATGAAGCGGGCGACCAAGGGCGACAAGGCCGAGTGGCTGGAGAAGCCCTCGGATGTCGTGATGGTCAACGTCTGCCGCATGTCCGGCAAGCTGCCGGCGGCGGGCTGCGACTCGGTTCAAGTCGTCACCAAGGATGGCCAGATCGAGACGAAGTCGATGATCTACGGCGAGTACTTCGCGCGCGGCACGGTGCCGACCACGACCTGCCCGCTGCACGAGTCGCTCTCGGTCCTGGATCGCCTGGCCGGCGCCTTCGGCAAGGACAACCACGTCGTGCCGGTGCCCGCCGACAATACCGGCCTGCCGCTGCCCTCCGCGGCCAGCACCAGCGGCAATGCCGGCGCGGTCTCGGGTGAAAAGCCCGGCGAGAAGGCCGGCGAGGAACGCGCCTCTGAGGAGCCGAAGAAGAAGCGTGGCTTCTGGTCGAAGGTGTTCGGGGCCGGCGGCGACAACAACGGCGACGAGGACAAGAAGCGCAAGGAAGAGGAGCGCAAGAAGCAGGACGAGAAGCGCAAGCACGACGCCGAGAAGAAGAAGGACGGCGGCTAGCGCGATGCCGCTGCGCGCTGTCGCCGGTCATCGCCATCTCCTCGAGCTGCTCGTCCGCGCGGTCGAGCGCGAGTCGCTGCCGCCGAGCGTGATTTTCACCGGTCCGGAAGGGGTCGGCAAGCGCCTGACCGCCGTCGCGCTGGCACAACTCCTCAACTGCCCCACTCCGGTGACTGCCGAAGGCCTCGGCCGTGACGCCTGCGGCGTCTGCGCCTCCTGCAAGCGCATCGCGCGCGGCGTGCATTCAGACGTCATCCTGATCGAGCCGGGCGAGACCGGTGCGATCAAGGTCGATCGGATTCGCGACGCGATCGAGAAGGCCGCGTACCGGCCGTTCGAAGGCCGCCGCCGGGTGGTAATCTTCGACCAGGCGGAGGCGATCCTGGGCGAGGCCCAGAACGCGCTCCTCAAGACCCTCGAGGAACCGCCCTCCGCATCGTCGTTCGTGCTCGTGACGTCCACTCCGGACGTGCTGCTGCCGACCGTCCGCTCCCGCTGCCAGCAGATTCGCTTCGGCCGGCTCGACGCCGCCGACATCGCCGCGGTGCTGATCGCCTCGCACGGCTACGATGAGACAGGGGCCCATGCCGCGGCCTCGGCTGCCGACGGCAGCGTGGGGGCGGCCCTGTCAGGCAACTCCGAGGATGTCACCGCGGCCCGGGACGCGGCCGCCGGGCTGCTGCAAGGCGTGGCCAGTTCGATCGACCCGCGCCGCCGGCTGGAGAGCGCCAAGGTGCTCGTCGGTCTGAGCGACCGCGACGAGCTCGCGCGCCGGTTACGGGCGCTCGCGTCGTTGATTCGTGATTGTGGTGTATTGCTATCCCGCGCGGACGAGCGGTGTCTCGCCAACCCCGACATGAAGCCGCTTCTCGGCGGGCTCGTGCGGGCGTTCGACGGGGATCGCACGGTCCGGGCGTTTTCGGCGGTCGACCAGGCGATCGCGGCACTCGAGCGCAACGCCAGTCCGAAAATCGTGGCGGACTGGGTCGCGTTCCAGATATAGCCGCGGCGCCGGTCGACGCGCCCATAAGAGAGACATGAGCGCCGGGGCCGTCCGTCCGTTCGTCAGCGTCAAGTTCGCGCCCGTCGGGCGGACCCAGACGTTCCTCCTCCCCGAGCTCGCGCTCGATGCCCTCGACCCAGACACGCCGGCAGCCGACGTCACGCCGCTATCGGCCGGCGACGCGGTGGTCGTGCAATCGGCCGAAGGCCCGGCCGTCGGAACCGTCATGCGCGGGATCCCGCAGCTCCAGAATCGTCGCCGCGACATGGCCGACCCATCGGCGGTCGTCGTCCGCAAGGCCTCGCACGAAGACATCCTCACAAAGCTGAAACATCAGCAGCGCGAGCAGGAAGCCCATCGCGTCTGCCTCCTGAAGATCCGCGAGCGCGGTCTGGCGATGAAGCTGGCGCGGGTCGAGCAGCTGTTCGACGGCTCGCGGCTGATCTTTTACTACACCGCCGAGGGCCGGGTCGATTTCCGCGAGCTGGTGCGCGATTTGGCGGCGCACTTCCGCCTGCGCATCGAGATGCGGCAGATCGGCGTCCGTGATGAGGCGCGGATGCTCGGCGGCTACGGCCCGTGCGGCCGCCCGTTGTGCTGCACGACCTGGCTGCAGACCTTCGAGCCGATCTCGATCAAGATGGCCAAGTTGCAGAACCTGGCCCTGAACCCTTCCAAGCTCTCGGGCATGTGCGGTCGCCTCAAGTGTTGCCTCCGCTACGAGCTGCCCAACGGCAAGGGGGTGGTGCACGGCGGCTGCGCGGACGAGGGCGGGTGTGGCGGCTGCGACAACCCGACAGGCCCCGGTGCCGGCGGCTGTGGGTCGTGCAGCACCGGCGGCGGTTGCGGATCCTGCCGGTAACGATCAGTTGATCGCCGGACAGTCGCGCGCTGCGCGTCGCAGCAGCGTGGAGTCCACCGCCACGAACGTCGTCAAATACCCGCACAACTGCGCCAGCGCCTTGGCCACAAGGGGCGGTGCACCGAGCCGCATCAAGCCGGCCAGCAGGATGGTCGTCAGGGCCAGATGGCCGGCGAACGTCGCAAGCACCCAGCCCGATCCTTCCTGGCGCATGAGCACCCTGGTCCGGACGGCGTAGTCGCGCCGGAACACCGCCTGGACCCCGACGGCCAGCACCCGTGCGGCGGCATTGGCGGCAATCGGCGCCAGGCTGGTCAGCCACACGAAGCCGGCGAAGGAGACGAAATCGAGTGCGGCCATGCTGACGGTCCAACGCAGTGACCGCGTGAAGACCGCCGCGATCCGCCGCGAATCGCGCCAGGCGTTGAACTGCGAGCTGCGATTGTCATCAAGATAGATCGTGGCGATCGGGGCGGCCGCCAACGGCCGGGCGAGCGCCAGTGTCTGCCAGAGCACTTCCGACTCCGACTCGTATCCCTGCCACGTCACGCGGTCCAGCAAGGTGGCCACGAGGGAAACCGTCATCAGCCTGAAGCCGGACTGCGTGTCAGGGACGAAGGTGCTCGTGCCGATCAGGAACAGCAGGCGCGAATAGTGGGCACCGATGCGATTCTTGCGCGGCATCGCGCGCGGGTCGCGCATTCCGAGCACGAGGTCGGCCCCGGCACGGACGGCGCAGGAGACGAGCCGCGGAATGTCGCGCGCATCGTGCTGGCCGTCGCCATCCATGGTGACGACGAAGTCGGCGTCGACGGCGAGCGTGCCGGCGGCCCCCTTGAGAACCTCGCGAAAGCCCGCCTCCAGCGCCGCGCCTTTGCCGGCGTTGACCGGCAGCTGGATGGTCGGGCAGCCAGTCGCCCGCAGCTGCTCGGCGGTGTCATCAGTCGACCCATCGTCCACCGCGAGCACCCCCTGGGCGAAGGCACGCGCCCCGGCGATCGCAGCGGCGCACCGCGCCGAGGTGTTGTAGCAGGGGACGACGACAACGACGATGGGGGAGGGCATGACGGGACAGGCAAGAGCGTAGCCCAGAGCGGGTGGGCTGCGGAGTAGCGTCAGGATCGTGAACGTCGGATAATGCGCCGATGCGGGCGGGATCAGCGAGCGACACGGTACACGGCGCGATCGGAGCTCGGCCCTGATGCGGCCGAGAATCGGGATTACCGCCGGCGATCCGGCGGGCATTGGTCCGGAGATTGCGCTCAAAGTGGCGGCGCACGAAGAGATTCGCGCGCTATGCGAGCCGATCGTCTACGGCCCCTCGTCTCCCGCGGAGGTCGCGGATTTCGCGGGCGGTGTGATCAGCGCCGCGGCGGGCCGTGCGGCGTACGAGGCCGTGGTCAAAGCGGTCGCGGACGCCACCTCGGGTGCGATCGACGCGATCGCCACTGCGCCCATCAACAAGGAGGCGTTCGCCGCGGCGGGAATTCCGTGGCCGGGCCACACCGATCTTCTCGCCCACCTCACAGGCGCGCGCCGCGTCGCCATGATGTTTTACGCCGACACGCTGCGGGTCGTGCTGGCGACCGTGCACGTGCCGCTGCGCGACGTGCCGACGGTGCTGACCCGGGCGCGCCTCGAGGACACGATCGATCTGACCGCGGCGGAACTGCCACAGTTCGGGCATCCGTCTCCGCGGCTGGCGGTCGCCGGGCTCAATCCGCATGCCGGGGAGCACGGGCTGCTCGGCGCCGAAGAAGATGACGTGCTGCGTCCGGCCATCGCGGCGTGTGCGGCCCGCGGGATCGACGTGCGTGGGCCGTTTCCAGCCGACACGCTGTTCAACCGGGCCATGAAAGGGGAGTTCGACGCGGTCGTCGCCTGTTACCACGATCAGGGCCTGATCCCGGTGAAGCTGGTGGCATTCGGGCGGGCCGTGAACGTCACGCTGGGGCTGCCGATCATCCGGACCTCGGTCGATCACGGGACGGCGTTCGACATCGCCGGCCGCGGGATCGCGGATCCGTCCAGCCTGATCGAGGCGGTGCGGCTCGCGGCACGGCTGGCGACGTTCCGGGCCGCTCATGCACCGACGGGCTGAAGCCGCGGTCTTCGTCCTGATCGTCGCCGCGTATGCGGTCCTCGGCCTGTGGGTCCTGGAGCCGGACGCGGTCTACTCCGGTGACATCGGCGTCAAGTTCGTGCAGGCGCGGGCGCTCGCGGCGTCGCACTTCACCAGCCTGAACATTCCGTATCCCGGTCAGTTCCTCGATCAGGCGCGGCAGTTCTTCCCGCTGCGCGCCCCGTTCGTCATGGCCACGGGTGGTGAGACGCAGGCCATCTTCTCGCCGGCGTCCGCGGTCATCCAGGCGCTGGCGGTTTCCGTAGCCGGGATGCGCGGGATGATCCTGGTGTCGTTGCTGGCCGGGGCCGTGATTCTTGCCAGCACGTGGCGGCTCGCACCAGACGGCGACGGCATCGCCGTGCTGCTCGCGCTCGGCATCGCCGGACCGTTGTGGTTTTACGCGATCAGCGGTTGGGAGCATGCGCCGGCGGTCGCGTTTAGCACGCTCGCGTTTGCGCTTGCCGTGCGGTCGCCATCAGCGTTCGCGCCGCTCGTCGCCGGCCTCTGCCTCGGCGCCGGAGCCACGCAGCGCGACGAGGTCCTGCTGCTCGGGCCCGGCCTGCTGCTGATCGTGTGGCTGCGGACCCATGCCGTCCGCGCGCTGTCGT
>Ga0207697_10001228_pt1 | contig 14028 bp, 14 predicted proteins | sample KBSSwiS5withPhiX_FD_184293 | JGI IMG/M metagenome (GOLD analysis project Ga0207697, IMG submission 184293) | Switchgrass rhizosphere microbial communities from Kellogg Biological Station, Michigan, USA, with PhiX - S5 (SPAdes) (version 2) | ecosystem: Host-associated > Plants > Roots >... | reverse complement strand
CCATCCTTCTCTCACATCCTGCGCCCTTTCGCGAAACGTTCTCTCACGTCCTGCGGCCTTTCGCGAAACGTTCTCTCACGTCCTGATGTACGTTTTGGTCCTTATGTACATAAAGTACAACCAGCGCTAGGATGGGACGCATGGGTGCTGCCGACTATTTCGTAAGTGTTGCTGACCTGAGAGTCAACCTCTCGGATACGATCAATCGCGCCGCATACGGCCATGAGAGGATCGGCATCACCCGGCGGGGCAAGGTTGCGGCGGTGTTGATCAGCGCCGAGGATCTTGAGCGTTTCGAGCGTCTGGAAGACGAAGCGGACGTTAGGGCACTGACGGAAGCCAAAGCAGAAGACGACGGTACACGAGTAGGCCTTGAAGAACTCCTGAAGGAGAACGGCATCAACCGTTGAGTTCGTATCGTGTGGAGTTCACCAGCGGAGCCACAAAGCAGCTACGGAAGTTCGACGTTCCAATCCGGCGAAGATTGCTTCTGGCGATCGCCGATCTGGAAAGCAACCCTCGACCCGACGGGGTGAAGAAACTCAATGGCACATCAAATGCTTGGCGGATTCGAATAGGCGACTACCGGGTGCTCTACGAGATTCACGAGGACGAACTCGTCGTCCTGATCTTCCGCAGCGCGCACCGGCGGGAGGTTTACTGAATTAGCCTTGGGGCATGACTTCCAGGCCGATTCGCACCGCCATCGCAGGTTTTGGGTTATCGGGCAGCGTGTTCCATGCGCCCTTCATTGCAAGCAACAATTCGTATGAGCTTGCCGTCATTGCCACATCGGACGCCCAAAGGCAGGCCAAAGCGGCTGAACGATACCCGCAGGCAAAGATGGTCAACACGCCGCAGGCCATCCTGGCGCTAGCCGACGAACTGGATCTCGTTATCCTTGGCACACCTCCTGCGACCCACTATCCGCTGGCGAAAGCCGCGCTGGAAGCCGGGCTCGACGTCGTCGTCGATAAGCCGTTTGTTGTCCACAGCGCGCAAGGTGAGGAACTGATCCAACTCGCCGCGCAAGCGGGCCGCGTCCTCACTGTTTACCAAAACCGCCGCTGGGACGGAGACGCGCTCACCCTGAAGAAACTGCTCGACGCCGGGACGCTGGGTACCGTGACCAGGTTTGAAGCGGGCATGGAGCGCTGGGCACCGGAGATCGCGAAAGCGTGGAAGGCAAGCGCTACTGCCGAGGACGGCGGTGGGGTCTTGTTCGACCTTGGTGCGCACGTGCTGGACCTGGCCGTCCAGTTCTTCGGACCCGCATACGTCACCTACGCCGAGATCACGGCCCGCCGTCCGCAGGAGAAGGCCGACGACGACGTCTTCATCGCGCTCCAGCACCAATCCGGCGTCGTCAGCCACGTGACCCTGAACCTCAACAGCCACCTCCACGGACCGCGTTTCCGCGTGCTGGGCACGAAGGGTGGTTTTGTAAAGTTCGGCACCGATCCGCAGGAGCCCTTTGTTCTGGGCGGCGGACTGCCGACGGATGCTGAGTACGGCGTCGAACCTGCCGAGAATTACGGGACTCTTGAGTCGAACGGCCAGCGCCGAACCATCCCCACCGAGCGCGGAGCCTACCCTGAGTTCTATCGCCTCCTGGCCGAAAAGATCGACGACGGCGGCACGGCCTCCGCGCGTCCCGCACCTGTGGATCCGGCTGACTCGGTGGAAGTGCTGAAGCTGATCGAACAGGCGCGTGCCCTGTGCTCCTAAGTGCGGATCTTTTTAGGCAGGTCCGGCACTGACGTCTGCACTCGCCACCACGGAATAGATCGCTTTCAGGTCCTGGTTTCCCTCGAGCGGCTGGCAGCTACCGGTTAACTGCACGACGTCGGCAGCTACTTCGTGGTGGAACACCGTCACGGCCGTGAATTGGGCCAGGGAGCCTGCCTGAGGGTGCGTATACCTGGCCTCCCGCACATGCCATTGCCGGCCATTGATGACCACAGGTTCGGTGCCTAGCAGCACAGCGTCGGGCAGGTCAGCCAAGAAAGCGTCCACGGAAGCAGCGATGTCCTGCAGCTGGTACCCCGGCACGCGACGGGATACGGAGATGACCACATTCGGCGTGTAGCTGCCCTCGGAAGCGGGACCCATCAGTGCACCCACCGCGTCAGGGACCACCTGCTCCTTCCAACCTGCGGGCGGGTTGACGCTGATAGTGGGGTAGGCGGGAAATGCCTTTGACGGGAAGACTTGCTGTGAGGTCATCGTGAGAGCCCTTCCGGCGCTGTTTGAGGGAAGTTCAGGAAATGGGATTGCTTATTTGTTGAGAAAATCGACAAAGCCTGTGACGGAATCCATAAATCCGGATGGGCTGAGCGTGACCTGCGCGCCAGCGCCAAGTCCTAACTCCGCGGTGATCTTGGCACCAACGCCCAAGGTGAGGCCGTCCTCATCCAAGGACGCGTTGAAAAAGTGTCCCTCGCCCGCACCCGCGGCAACTGTTTCAGACGTCGAGAGTTTTTGGCCGAGGACTTCAACGTATTGGGATGCCGTCAGTTCGACGCCAACACCTGCGCTGGCGGCTGCACCCGTTACATCACCGGCTTTGTTGACGTTGATTTCGCCTTCTCCGGCGCTTGCCCATGCGCCGCCACGGAGTTCCGTACCCTGCCCAAATCCGAACAGGCCGCCGGCGATTTCTGTCTCGTTGCCGACGGTCATTTTCTGGCCTGCAAACGCTTCGCCGCCGGGGGAGAAGAGGAACGGGCTTTGTCCGGTGATGTGTGCGCTTGCTTCCGCACCAGTCATGACCCTGGCAGTGACGGTGTTGTTGATCCAGCCATCGAAGAAGTCGCTCTTCGTGGTGGTGGTGTTTTCCACGCCGACGAATGCTTCACCGTTTGCTTCAAGTTTTACCGGGCCAAAGCCAAAAGGAATTTTTCCGTCAAGCTTGCCATCTGCCCGCCAGCCAGCGAACGTCTCGTTGGTTACGGTGGTCTTGACGGGCCCCCTTTCCCCTTCGGCAGTGAACGTGACTTTAGCTCCGGACGATACCTCTCCCGAAGCGTCAAGGCTGATTCCGCCGGGACCCACCGATGCGTGTGCCTCTGCTGTGCCTTCAGTACCGACGGTGCCGCTGCCCTCGACAGTTATGGGCCCATAGGTCCTTGGGCTCATCGTGAAACCGGGTAGTCCAGACGGGTCTTTGCCCTCTGCAGCACCTGAAACACCTGAAACACTCCCGCCCCCGGGGAGGCCAAGGGACGCCTGTTCCTGCTGCTCCGCGTTGAGGAGAAGGGCGCGCGCGTTGGTCTTCAAGCACAGTGCTGCTGCTGCGAGCCGTCCATGGAGGTCACTGTTCCATTGGCTGCGGAACTGCTCAGCATCGTTGCCCCGCCAGTAGTGGCCGTTCTGAATCATCGTGCTGAGTTGCCGCTGAAGATTGGTGATCTTCTCTGCCTCGGAGTCCATCACTGCCGATAGTCGCCGGAGGTCTTCGACGTCGGCGCCGACCAGTCCATGTCCCATAACGCTCCCCCTGTACGCCGTGGCGTGTCGATCGCCGACGGGCATGAAGTGCTGCGCCGGGCATCTCATGAGCATAATCGCCCGCCGATGAAGGTGCGATGGGGAGAACTATCGGCCGTGGAAACCAGCGACCCGGAAAAAAATTTCAAGGACGGCGTAACCTCAACCGTGCCCGGAACGATGTAGAGGGTGTGCGGGCCACGTCCGCACGCTGATCATCCGGCAGCGACCCAAACGCTGCCGGGGCAATCCCCACATCGTTTGTCGGAGGCTTTTATGTCCTTGTTCACTGTCCTTGCCACCAGCAAAGTCGCCGCCGGCGTCCTGGCTGCCGGAGCTGTAGCTGCCGGCGGAACCGGTGTCGCTGCCTTCAATGGCGCGCTTCCCACCGAAATCCAGCAGAGCGCACACGACCTCGTCGGCGCACCTGCTCCCCTCGCCACGAAGGCAGCTGACGCGGCCGAGGCCGGCCAGGCCAAGGCGACTGACGCCGTCGAGACCGCGCAGGCGAAGGCAACTGACGCTGCCAAGGCTGGCGAAGACAAGGCAACGGACGCTGTTGACGCTGCGAAGTCCAAGGCCGAAGACACCCTCGCTACAACGCCTGAAGCATTCGGTCTCTGCACCGCCTTCATCCATGGTGGACTCAAGGCTGACACCAAGGTGCCGGGTTTCCAGTCCATCGTGGTGGCCGCCGGCGGCGAAGCCAATGTTGAATCGCACTGCCAGGCCGTAGTCGACGCCGGCAAGGCTGCCGGTCTGAAGGCTGACGGTTCCGCAAACGCTGACGGTTCGGCAAGCACTGACGCTTCCGTTGCAGCCAAGGTGCCGGCTGTTCCTGCTGTTCCGGCTGTTCCGGGAACGGAAAGTGCCCCGGCTGTCCCCGCTGTCCCTGCAACACCGGCCGCCCCCGCACTGCCGACGCAGGTGCCCACCGATGTTCCTGCCGCTCCCGGTGCAGGCCTCGATTCGGTCCGCTAAGCACCCAGCGGTTACGGTTTAAGGGTGGGGCTCCTTCGTTTAGAACGGGGAGCCCCACCACTTTACGGACGGTGGCGTACGTAACAGACGGCAGTGGCAACGGATGTCCTGAGCCCGGGAAACAACCGGGGAGGGTGTTCCAGGGAGGCCGCTGCGCTGGGCGGGATGGAGGCGTCCACGGGTGCTAAACCCATTAGCTGATGAATATGTGCAGACGGACGAGGACGATCCCGCTCTGCTCTTCACCGATGCCTACAACCAGTTCTCCGGGCCGGTTTTCGGTTACCTCCGCGCCCGCGGTGTGGACGATCCCGAAGGCGTGACGCAGGACGTCTTCCTGGCCCTGTATCCGAAGCTGCCGGACCTGCAGGGCGGTCTTCAAGGAGCCAGGACCCTGCTGTTCTCGATCGCCCACGCGCGCATGGTGGACCATTATCGCAAGCGTGAACGGACCCCGGATTCAGCTCCGTACGAGGCTGAGTTGGACGCGCGGCGGGCGCCCTCGGCAGAGGACCAGGCCTTTGGCCGCGGCAGTCTGGGTGTCACGGAACTTCTGGAGGACCTCGCCGCGGATTACCGCGAGGTTCTGGCATTGAGGGTGGTGGCTGACCTCTCCGTGGAAGAAACGGCGGCCATCATGGGCAAATCCCAAGGGGCAATAAAACAACTGCAGCGCAGGGCATTGAGTGCACTGAGGAAAAGTGCACTACGAAGGAATGGCACACCATGAGTGAACACATCACCCCGGCCGGACGGCGGACCGGTCGCACCGACGGTCATACTGGCGAGCAGGCCGTTGACCGCCTGTTGGCCGATTCCGGACTCGACGACGCCCGCGACATCCGTGCCGAACTTCTTGAACTGCGCTCCCTCGCCAGCACCGCTCCGCCGCCCTCTGCGGCCGTCCGTGCGTTGATGATCAGTGACCGGGCTGCCAGCAGCAGAAGCACGACGGCGGAGGTCGCCTCGGCCGTGGCAGGTGCACCGACGGCGGTACTCACGTCGGTCCAAGGATCCACTGAATCAACCCCCACCGACCCAACCCCTACAGACGAACTCGCGGCCCGCCGTCGTCGTAAGCGCCGCACTGCGATCGCCGGGCTCGCTGTGGCAGTGTCATTGGCAGGCGGTGCTACGGCCGCGGCCGCTTCCGAGGGTGGCATCCCGGGCGCTTTCCAACACCTGGGCTCCACAATCGGCTCAGTAGTTTCGCAGTTGACGCCAGGATCAGGCAATGGATCGCGGCAGAATCCCGGCTCTCCCTCCGAACAGGAGCGCGGCCGCACAGTGACTCCGGCGTACCCGTACCCATCCGGCCACAACCCAGCGGGCAACACGCCCACCGGGAAAACTGCCAACCCCAGCCAGGAGTCTCAAGGCGGCACCAACGGAGCGTCGGGACACCCTAACGAACCCAAGGTTCCCAACGGGGGAACGCCCCAAACACCCAAGATCCCGGGGAACGGTCAGCCCGGCAACATCAGCATCCCCACTCCCGCGGCACCCATCACGCCGCCGGGCATCGAGGCGCCCAACGTAACCCCGCCCACCCTTCGGCAATCAGATATCCCCCTGCCGGTTCCCACTCACGTTGTCCCTGAGGAACCAGTCACCCCCGGCAACGGCTAGAGCACGGGTTTGACGCCCAGCACGTGTAAAGCCCGCTGTTCCGTTGCTGGGCAGCAACGGAACAGCGGGCCAGCGACGTGTCACCGCCGCAAGGGCAAAGCCTAGGCGGTAACCAAGCTGTGCCAGTCGGCGACGAGGGGCAGGTTGTGCGCCTCGGAAACCGAGTGGTGTGCCACGTGGCCTGCAGCGATGTTGAGGCCTGCGGCCAGGGCGGGGTCGCGGTCGAATGCGGCCTTGACGCCCAGGTTGGCCAGTGCCACGGCGTAGCGCAGGGTGACGTTGGTCAGTGCGTACGTGGACGTGTTCGGAACAGCGCCAGGCATGTTGGCAACGCAGTAGAAGATCGAGTTGTGGACCTTGTACGTCGGTTCCTGGTGGGTGGTGGGGTGTGTGTCCTCGAAGCAGCCGCCCTGGTCCACGGCGATGTCCACCAGGACAGAGCCTGGCTTCATGCGAGACACAAGTTCGTTGGTGACGAGCTTGGGCGCCTTGGCGCCGGGGATCAGGACGGAGCCGATCACGAGATCTGCGTCGACAACTGACTTCTCGATCTCGTAGGCGTTGGATGCCACGGTCTTCAAGCGGCCCTGGTAAAGAGCGTCGAGTTCCCGCAGGCGGTTGATGTTGATGTCCATGATGGTGACATCAGCACCAAGGCCCAGTGCCATGGCGGCGGCGTTGGTTCCGGCAACACCGGCACCAAGGACAACAACTTTGGCCGGACGGACACCCGGTACGCCGCCAAGGAGGATGCCTTTGCCGCCAGCCGGTGCCATCAGCGAGGAAGCGCCGACCACCACGGACAGGCGTCCTGCAACCTCGGACATCGGGGCGAGGAGCGGAAGGGTGCGTCCTTCTTGGACGGTCTCGTAGGCGATGGCGGTGACGCCGGAGTTGATGAGCTCGGCGGTGAGTTCGGGCTCGGCGGCGAGGTGCAGGTAGGTGAAGAGGATGAGGCCCTTGCGGAAGCGGTGGTACTCGGCCTTGATGGGTTCCTTGACCTTCATGACCATGTCAGCCCGGCCCCAGACGTCATCGGCGTCGGCAACGATTTCGGCGCCTGCGATCGAGTATTCCTCGTCCGTGATGCCAGAACCCAGGCCCGCACCCCGCTCAACCAGAACGGTGTGTCCGTGAGTGCGGAACTCGTGGACACCTGCGGCCGTGATGGCTACGCGGAACTCGTTGTTCTTGATTTCTTTGGGGACGCCGATGATCATTTGCTGGCTCCATCGTTAGCGGCTTTTTCGGCCGGATATTTGCTGAGGGCTGTGATTCCAGAATAAATCCGGCTGTGAGGCAGACGACATGATCCTCCAGGCCAATGGAAGGGAAAACCGCGTAAATTCAAGGATCTTCTTCAAATGAGCTCGACATTTGTCGAACGCCAGAGCGTCAGGTGTCGCCTGATGTTGGTACGCTTTCTGGATGCAGCAGGACGTCGAGGAGATCGTTGAACGCGTGGCGCTCAAGCTGGGCAGGGGGCTGTCCTTGGAGGACCTCGACGGCGTCCTCCTCGCCTACAGTTCCAACCAATCCCACGCCGACCGCGTGCGGGTGAACTTTCTCCTGAGCAAACGCGTGCCGAGCGACGTCAGTGCTTGGCAGCTCTCCCACGGCATCTCGACGGCGGTGCGCCCGGTTGTTGTTCCGGCGAACGACGAGCTAGGCATGCTCGGCCGCGTTTGCGTCCCGCTGTTGGTGCGCGGTTTTCGGGTGGGCTACTTGTGGGTGCAGCAGGATCTTGAGGAGCAAACAGCGACGGCGATACTCGCCGAATTGCCCGGCGTGCGTGACGAACTGGATCTGTTGGCTGGTTTGTTGCTCGATTCCAACACAGCCGAATCAGAGTTCCGAAGGAGGCGGGAGCAGGAGTTCCTGGCCGCCTGTGCCGGCGAGTCCAACGCCGTGGCAGCGGTGGCCGGCTGGAAGGAGATCCAGGGCCGCGGTCCGTGGCAACTGGTGACAATCCTTGACGCGGATGGTGGCGGGACCGACGTCGACCCCATTGCTGCAACGCTAACCCACCGGACAGCAGCGTTGCAGTCCACCATTGGTGTCAACGCCGCGTTATTCAGCGCGGGGACGGAGACGCATTCCGTTGTCCTGTTCCGGGAATCCGGTGGCCGGGCGGATCACGCCCAGGTCCTGGTGCACTATCAATTGGAGCTCGCCAAGCGGGCGGGCCGCACGGTGGACCGGGTGATCCTGGGCATCAGCGAGCCGTTCCAGGTCATACGGCAATTGGCAGGCGCCTACAGGCAATCGAAAGTGGCAGCACAGGCCGCAGCCGTGGATCCGCCCCTCGGGGAACTGGTGGAGAGCCGGGCGGTGGGCGTTTATCAACTCTTCGATCGTCTTCAGGCGCCGGGCGGCTGGGATGATACGGGCTCGGTTCATTTCCGCACCTTGGAGGACCAGGATAAGAACGGCGAACTCCTGCCTGTGCTGGAACTGCTCTATGACAACGACAGCTCAGTGCAGGATGTGGCAGCGAAACTTCATCTGCACAGGAGCAGCATCTACAACCGCCTCGGCCGGATCCGCCAACTCATCGGAGCTGATCCGTTGAGCGGTGGGATCCGGCTTGAGCTGCATGCTGCACTGAAAGCGCAGAGATGGGCCTCGCGGCCCCGGATTTAGCGCATGCCGTGCCGCTGAGTCGCCAAGTGCCATGGAAAGCGTGTGGGGAACGGCCAAAGTGGACAGTCGCTCAGGCGTCCCCTACGCTGAGAAAGCGGTTTCTCAACAATTCTTAGGAGCACGGTGGGCGGCGTTGTCTCGGGGATCCTCATCGTCGCTTCCGTCATTGCAGTGGGCTATTTTGCCGCCCGCTACAAAGTGCTGGCCCCTGATGTCCAAAGCGCACTGACACGAACGGCCTTTTACATCACCAATCCTGCGCTGCTCTTCACGGTGGTAGGTGGAAGCGATATCCGTGCCGCGCTGGGGGTCGACGCCCCTCTGGCACTCCTGTCAGCAGCCGTTATAGGCCTTCTCTATTGTTTGTTGAGCTTCGTGTTCTTCCGGCGGCCGGTCGCCGAAACGGCAGTTGGTGCCATGGCCAGTAGTTACGCCAACGCGAACAACATTGGCATTCCTGTCTCGTTGTATGCAGTGGGCACGGCGCAGCACGTTGCTCCGGTCCTTCTGGTTCAACTCCTGATCATGGCACCCTTCTACCTCAGCGTCCTGGGCGTGGCAGGCGGCACAAAAATCTCGTGGAAACGGATGCTTTTGCAGCCCTTCTCCAATCCCATGATTATCGCCTCGGGCCTGGGGGTGGTGATGGCTCTGACGGGGTGGGATGCGCCGGAGCTCGTCCAGAAACCCATTGATATGCTGGCCGGCGCGGCCGTCCCCATGGTTCTGCTGGCTTTTGGCATGTCGCTGGCAGGCAAGGCCCCTCTTCAAAAGGGCGATGGCCGCGTGGAGACAGTAGTGGCAACCACTCTGAAGGTGGCTGGCATGCCCGTGGTGGTCTGGGTGTTGGGGCGCTTTGTGTTCGGGTTGGAGGGTCAGCACCTCTTGGCCAGCGTCATCATGGCCGCACTTCCAACCGCCCAGAACGTCTTCCTTTTCGCTTCCCCCTACGGGCGCGGAATGACAATGGCCAGGGACGTCATCCTCTGCACAACGGTGCTTTGCATCGGGGCGTTGGTTGTGGTGGCGTGGCTGCTTGGGTAGAAGCGATTGATACCAGGAACAAGCAACACGCGGAACAGAAGAGGCAGGCACCCGGTAGGTGCCTGCCTCATCTCGTTGCAGTGATTTCTCGCTGCAGTGATTCTTGATGCCGTGATTCCCTAGGCTCGTCGCAGCCGCTGGCAGCTCCAGCGGCCTATCCGATGACGGAAGGTGGCAGTGCGGCTGCTGCTGCAGTACCGGCCGTGCCATCCGACATGCTTGCTGGTCCTGGGAAGTTGCGTGCTCACTTCAAGATCCCTGTGGCGCCGTCGAGTATGCCGTCCAGATCCAGTGCTGAACCGTTGGACGGCGTGGTGCTGGGGCTCCCGGTCGGCTTTGGCTTTGGCGCCGGAGTCTGTGTTGGAGTAGGCGCCGGAGTGACGGTGGGCGTCGGCGTCGTCGTGGCAGGTGGGGTGGTAACCGTGTCCGACGGAACCGGGCTCGGGGCCGGCTGGGTTGGGACAGGAGTTGTCACGCCCGGAACAGGAACAACGGCCGACGGGGCTGACGAAGGGACCCAAACAGGATCCGCGAGTGAAACTTGCGGAGTCGGAAGTGACGACGACGACCCCTGAGCGGGTGCCTCTTCCGACGACTGCGTTGCAACAGTTGCCGGCTGTCCGGCCGCGCTGGTGGCCGACGAAGCGGATGCAGTGGAGTTGGACGAGCTGGGCGCAGGGGCGGCCGAAGTTGACTGCCTGCTGTCGCCACCTGACTTTGCGTCACTGGCTTCCTGGGTCGGTGTTTCCTTCCCAAAGAAGGGAAGCTCGAAGGCCTGGCTCATGGTGCCAACGGTCAATACCAAGCCCAATGCTCCAGCGACGACTGCCATGCGCTGGCCCATTGTCTTGACCGAGGCGGCCTTTGTGAGGACGGCGTGTGGTTCGTGGCTGAAGGACGACGCTCCGAAAGCAGGGGCGACGCCTGCCGAGGACTGGACGGCCGTTGTCGCGGAAGGGGCTGTTCCGCTCTCCGATTCTTGGGCGCGCATGGCTTTCCGGCTTGCGAGGCCAGCGGAGGCGGTCGCGGCCGCGGCGAGCTGGGCAGGGCTCTTCGCCTGAACGATCGGGATGGCAGCCGTGGCGGGTTCCGGTTCGTGCGCGGCGGGGGTGGGTGCAGCAGCGGGCGTGGGCGCCTGAACGATCGGGATGGCGGCGGTAGCGGGCTCTGGATTCGTAGCCGATTCGGGAGTGACCGGTTCGGGCGCCTGAACAGTTGGAATCGCAGCAGTTGCCGGCTCCAGAGGAGCAGAAACTACCGCAGCAGAATCCGCCGGAGCAGAGTCCGCCGGTGCTGTTTCTGCTGGAGCAGTTTTAGCGGGAGCTGTCTCAGCAGAAATAACTGCCTGGGCTGCCCGTTCACGCTCTGCCGCGCGAGCGGCCGCGCGCGTGGTGGGTGCCGCAGGGGCGGGAGTGGAAGCAGTGGCGGGTTCCGGCGTCGTGCCTGTAAAACCTGCTTCTGCTGCTGGCGTGCTCGTGGAGGATCCGCTGGGTTGGGCCCGACGGCGTCCGGTTGGCTGGGTACGCTCGCGCGCTATTTGGGCGCGGCGCGGCTGATCCATGGTTGGGGACATGGTGGTTGCCTCTCAACGCCTGCGAGGTTAGCTGTCGGGTTCGGACGAGGCCGTCCGGCCGCACATGGCGGCTTCACCCCAAGGGCCCATGAAAAATCAGGCCCGGGAACTCTGGGTCCCCCGTCTCTGCCGCGAGTCTGGCGGATCCCGGTTTGCGGCAGAGCTCGGCGTCAACCCGGAAGCGGCCCAGCGGAGATACGGGTCGCTCTTAGACCGTACATGAGCGCCATAGTAAAGTCACATTAATGTAACGGGCGGGACGCCTTCCAGCGCGAAGGTCCGTTAGGACTTAGGCTCCGGGGCCGGAGCCGGGGCTGGCAGCTCGTGTTGGATCCTTTGGACTTGGTGTGCGTAATGGGTCTCGGGTCGGAAAATTTCGTCCGCCACACCCAGCATCCCACCCGTGGCGCCGCGCCGGACTTTCCCCTTGCCGTTCTGGCGGGAGACCCAGAACCAAAGGGCCGCAATGAGGGCAGGCGCTGCCAGTACCGCCACTAGAACGGCCAAGATATCCATCGCCCAAGACTAGCTTCCGCCGCGAGCGGCAGGTAGAACATAGTCGTATGGACCTCCCAGTGATGCCGCCCATTTCGCCCATGCTTGCCAAGTCCGTTCCTTCGATCCCTGATGTGGGCCACTTTGAGCCCAAGTGGGACGGGTTCAGGACCATCGTTTTCAAAGACGGGGATGAGATCATCCTGGGCAGCCGCAACGAACGTCCCATGACACGGTATTTCCCTGAACTGGTGGAAGCCCTGAAGAAGAACCTCCCGGACAAATGCGTGATCGACGGCGAGATCGTCCTCATAGCTGACAACAGGCTCGACTTCGAGGGCCTTCAGCAGCGCATCCATCCTGCCGATAGCCGGGTGCGGATGCTTGCCGAGAGCACCCCGTCCTCCTTCATCGGATTCGACATCCTCGCCCTGGGCGGGGAGAACCTCATGGACAAGCCGTTTTCCGAGCGTCGAGCCGCCTTGGAGAAGGCACTGGCCAAGGCTGAGGCGCCTGTTTACGTAACGCCGGCGGTGACCGAACTCGACCAAGCACAGGAGTGGTTCGTGCAGCTGGAAGGCGCTGGGCTCGACGGCATACTTTCCAAACCACTCGGGGGGACGTACCAGCCGAACAAGCGGGTTATGTTCAAAACCAAGCACGAACGGACCGCGGACTGCGTGGTAGCTGGATTCCGCTGGCACAAGACGGGAAAGGTTGTCGGGTCGATGCTGCTTGGGCTGTATAACGACGCCGGTCAGCTGCAGCACGTGGGGGTGGTGGCCTCATTTTCCATGGCCAAGCGTGAAAGCCTGGTGGCCGAACTTGAGCCGTACCAGACGGAATTCAGTGAACATCCCTGGGGTCAGTGGGCCGCTCAAGGAGATGCCGCAGCTACGGGTTCCCGAATGCCGGGTGCGCAGAGCCGGTGGAGCGCAGGCAAGGACTTCTCCTTTGTTCCCCTCCGGCCGGAGCTCGTCATCGAGGTTGCCTATGACTACATGGAAGGCGAGCGGTTCCGGCACACCACCCAGTTTCGTCGGTGGCGGCCGGACCGGACTCCGGAGAGCTGCACCTACTCGCAGCTGGAGGAGCCCGCTGATTATGACCTCGGGGAGATCCTGAGGCTGCCGTAGCCTTTGTTGCTCCTCAGGTGTGGTTCTACGTTGTTGGACCGCTGTTACGTTGTTGCCCAACAACGTATTAGCGGTTTGGCGACGAGCTACTCTTCGTGCCCCTGGTCGCTGCTCATGCTGCCCTCCGCCGGTGGGGTTTCGCCCGGAGGTACACCGCCCCCAGGCTCGAGTCCCGTGACGTTGCCGTCCAGGGGATCGGGGTTGGCGGAAGCTGCAGGATCGTCGTCTTCGTCCTGGCGCATGTCTGGATCTGTGTGGACATCGTCCGGGTCGCCAGCGGTGTCGCCCGCCGTGTCGCCTGGCTCGGCTGCGCCAGAGGCGCCGAAGGTCCGGGGATCGTCCTCAGGGTCATAGCTGGTCATGGTCGCCCTTCCTAAGCAAACTTACTATTGTGCTTGCCCGGCCAGCCTAGCCTCCAGATCGCAAACCCAACAAGGGGCACCCATGCCGGGATCCGCCGTCGTGCATTAGTGCCTAACTCTGGCGGGATGCCTAACTCTGGCGGGATGTCGCCGCCACAAAGCTCCTGATAGCGTCTGCTACGGCTTTGGGGCGCATGTGCTGTGCAACGTGGCCCACGCCGGGGATTTCCACCAGCCGCCCTTCCGGGATTGCCCGCGAGAGGCGAAGCGCCCATTCCGGCCCGGCCACATGATCGCGGCTCCCTCGGAGCACCAGCACGGGAGTTCGGACCTTGGCCAACTGCTTCTCGGTCGGGTAGTTCATCATCACGGGCAGCTCCGTGAGGTACCAGCACGGCCCACATTGCAGGTAGTCGGTCATCACAATCCAGTTGGACGATGGGCTTTCGCGCAGAAGGCCGTCCAGGAACAGGGCCAGCGACTGCCTGGCCACATTCTTGTGCCGGGAGTCCACAACAGGGCCCATGAGGACCAATTGCTGGGCGCATTCAGGTTCGCGGAGGGCAGCTTCGATGGCGAACTGCACGCCCATCGAGTGACCCACCAAAATGTACGAATCGATGCCGCACGCCTTAAGTGCCTCGGCAATGAACGCGCCATAGTCCTCAACGGAAAG
>Ga0207697_10001224_pt1 | contig 14047 bp, 13 predicted proteins | sample KBSSwiS5withPhiX_FD_184293 | JGI IMG/M metagenome (GOLD analysis project Ga0207697, IMG submission 184293) | Switchgrass rhizosphere microbial communities from Kellogg Biological Station, Michigan, USA, with PhiX - S5 (SPAdes) (version 2) | ecosystem: Host-associated > Plants > Roots >... | reverse complement strand
TTGTGCTCCAACTCATCGGCGATGCGTCGGACGTATTCGTCGGCTACCCGATCATAGCTGGCCTCCGTATTCACAAAAGGTGACGCGCGACGCCGCCTAACGAGAACAAGATGAGCGACGGCTACCGAGACCGAGCGCCAGTTGAAGTGAAAGTGTTTTAGTCATTGGAAATCGTGATCGCCCAGCGGGTAGCCGTTCGCTCCATCGCCCGGTTAGGCCATATGCGGCAGCAGCCCGCAAATCGTAGTCTTCTCTTGAATTTCTGGTAACGGCTCCGTGAAAGAAATCTTCACGCGCTCAGTCAATAATGATGACGACGCCGGTTGGCTCGCCTAGTACCTCCGCCGTTCGGTCGGCAGCTCTGTCGATGTGAACCCGAGGTTCAACGGGTGGTTGCTGCTCGTTATAGGTGCCGGGCCCGTAGAACTGTCCATAGCGCAGCACAACGCCGCCTTCGGCGAGAACGGAACGCTCCAGTTGTGCGACAGCCAGGGCATCAGGCCCATCAGGTAATCGCCAGGCGACGCTTTGAGCCAGGATTTTCGGCGACCCGCTCCGCCGCGCGGCCTCGATCAGATTCTGGTTTCCCTCGGTTCGGATGCGGGCGTTCAGACCTGTGTGTTCGCTGATCTGCGTCACATCATCCGGCAGATCGGTCAGCTCGTTCAGTATGACATCCGGTTTGAAGTCACGAACCGCCCGGATTAGTGCCTTCCGATCAAAGACATCACAAAGAATCGGTTCGGCCCCGAGGTGGCTCAGTAACTCCGTCTTGCTGGACGAGCGCGTCAGCCCGCCGACTACGTGCCCGGCCTGAACCAAACGGGGAATCAGCCTCTTGCCAATCACGCCGGAGGCGCCGGCAAGAAATATTCTCATACTATCATTGTAGCCCCCGCCTCGTGCCGACGGCAAGCGGCACATCCTCGTCGTGCTGCCGCTCGTTCCCAGCGCCGTGACATGTGACGAACTTTTACCGGAGCCAACCGCTCCCGAGAAATAGTAGACGTAGCGCTTTCTGAGCCCGTGTCGGTCTAGTCCTTCTCGCAGGTCCGCATCGAAGCACGAAAGCAACCTTCCGAGACTAGCCATCCCGGTCTTGGTCAAATGTAGCGTAGCGACACCATACACATTGAAGTTCGCAGGGTCTCCACATCGTGCTTATCGAGCGACAGATCAGCATCGGTCTCGCAGTAACGGAGTTAGTAATGCGCTGCCCAGGTTACAGTAAACGTTATGACGAAGCAGGTGCTTGGGGGTGAGTCCGACAATGACAGACCCAGCAACAGACACGTATAGCTTGTTGGCCTTGCAGCAGTTGCACCACTGGTGGGTGACGCATTCGGGCGAGGAAAGACCTGGCTGGAATTCGGGAACCGAACCGATCTTGCAAAAGCGCAAGACCCAACGTCAATCTTCAAATTACCGCCCGGGCCTGCCTCCTCGAGAGACTGAGTCAGGTCCCCACCTAAAAACCTTTTTCGTAGCGCCGCATCAGTTTTAGAAAGCGCACCGTGTCGCGGACCGGATGGATGCTACTCACTTCATCGGAGTAAATGGTGCTGATCGGCACAGCGGCGATGCGGAACCCCTGGCGGCTGGCAATGATGAGCATCTCGGTTTCGTAGTCGAAGCGGCTCGTGCCATCGAGCAAGTGCGGGGCAAGTGTCCGCCGGACCATGCGATAACCGCACTGAGTATCGGGCACGTCCTGACCGCAGAGACGGCTGATGCGGCGGCTCATGTAACGATTGACCTTTCGCCTAACGAACGGCATCTCGCGCACGTCGTTCATGCGCGTGCCGACGAAGAGACCGGCATCGGTGCTGGTCGCGGCGGCGAGAAAGCGGCCGATCTCATCCGGCAAATGCTGGCCGTCAGCATCGAGCAAAACGATGCACTCGATCTCTTCGCGCGCTAGCCAATGGCGCAAACCGGTCTTAATCGAATCCCCTTTCCCGACATTTACCGGATGCACGATGACTTCCGCGCCGCCGTCGCGCGCACGGGCTGCGGTCGAGTCGCTCGAGCCGTCGTCGACCACAAGAACGTGATCGAGTTGCACGCGGGTCCGCTCGGCCACCCCGCGGACATGCGCTTCCTCGTGATACGCCGGGATGACTGCCGCCACATTGCTGCGATCGAGCGGCCGGCCTGGTTGCGGGGCCGGGGGCTCCATCGTTAACGGACGACCGGATGAAAATCCGCCGCGTGATAGGAGCTGCGGACGAGCGGTCCGGAGGCGACGTGAGCAAAACCCTTTCGGCGCGCGATGTCACCGTAAAGGTCGAACTCTTCCGGGGTGACGTAGCTGACGACCGGCAGATGTTTCGGCGTTGGACGGAGATACTGACCTAACGTCAACACCTGGCAGCCGACTTCGCGCAAATCGTCCATCGTTTGGAAAAGCTCCGGCTCCGTTTCGCCTAGCCCAAGCATGACACCGCTCTTCGTCACCACATTGGGCGAAAGCTCCTTCGCCCGTCGCAGGACTTGGAGTGAGGTGCGGTATTTTGCGCGGGAACGAACTGCGGGCGTGAGCCGCTCAACCGTTTCCATGTTGTGATTGAAAATCTCGGGCGCCGCGTCGAGCACGAGCTGGATGCACCAATCCTGCGCGTGAAAATCCGGGACGAGCACTTCGATGATGATCAAAGGATCCATCGCGCGAATGGCGCGAATCGTACGCGCGAAATGTTCGGCGCCGCCGTCTTTCAAGTCATCGCGCGCGACCGCGGTGATGACGACGTGCTTGAGCTTCAGGCGCCTGACGGCTTCCGCGACCCGCTGCGGTTCATCTTCCTCGAGGGCAAAAGGCTTCGCCGTGCTCACCGCGCAAAATCCACAGGCGCGAGTACAACGCTCGCCCGCGATCATCATGGTTGCAGTGCCCTGGCTCCAACACTCCCAGCGATTTGGGCATTGCGCGCTCTCGCAAACGGTGTGGAGACGCAGATCGGAAATGAGCGCCTTGGTCGAGAAAAAGACGGGATTCGATGGCAGTCGGACTTTGATCCAGGGCGGTTTCTGCGCCTGGTGCAATGCGGGATCGATCTTGGCGCAGGACATGTTCGGAATGGCTGAGGCTTAGACTTAAGTTTGGAACGGAATCTTGGCAACTGTCAGATCGACATCACGGAGTGAAGTGGCGCAAGAGGCTCCGGGAAAACAAGAAACGCATTAAAGAATGTTTTGCCTTCGGCACATCAACCACGGCGTTTCGAGCGACGTTTCGGGAAACCGGCCGGAACCGCGCAAGTCGCTCCTCCAGTCGAGTTCATGCGCGGCGCGGATGTAGTGATCGGCGACACAGAATACGATGCCGCCGAATATCCCAGCCGCCTGGGCTGGGGGCATACCTGTGCGGACGACGCGGTTGAACTCGCGATGCGGGCAAAAGTGAAACACCTATTCTTGTTTCATCATGATCCCGATCATCAGGACGAAAAGATGGTGGCGATGATAATGCGGGCGGAGGAGCGCGTGGCGGCGGCGGGCTCCAGCATGATGGTGAGCGCGGCGCGGGAAGGGGCTGAGTTGGAGCTCTAACCGGGAGCCGGTTTGAGGCAAAGGCGACCGGGTTACCACCCAAAAACCTACGACGCAACCGAAGCCAAGCGCATCAGTCAGTCCCTGTCCGCTTTCCCTTGGTTCTGTTAGAGCTTTGTTCGGCCGGAAAGAGCGCGATAGAGAGTGAGCTCGTCGGCTGACTCCAACCCGCCGCCAGCAGGCAAACCGTGCGCGATCCGCGTCAGCGTGATCGGATATTTCTTCAAGAGCTCGACGAGATAGTTGGTCGTCGCTTCCCCTTCCACGTCAGCGGCCAACGCGAAAATGATCTCGTTAGGCGATTCCCTTTCCACCCGCTCAAGTAACGAAGCAATCCGCAGATCCTCCGGCGCGACCCGATCGAGCGGTGAGATGCGTCCGCCTAACGAATGATAGCGGCCGCGAAAAGCGCTCGTCTTTTCCAGCGGCAAAATGTCGGTCGGCTGCTCGACAACGCAGAGCAATTCTTTCGCGCGCGAGTCGTCAGCGCAGATTTCACAAAAATCCGCTGTCGCGAAGAAACCGCACTGCACACAGGGATGGATCCCGCCCCGCGTCTCGGCGATGGCGCGAGCGATGCCCTCGGGCTGCTGATCGCGCGCCTGCACCATCCAAAGCGCGATGCGTTCGGCCGACCGCGGCCCGACGCCGGGCATCTGGCGCAATTGGATGATCAGCTCGCGCAAGGCGGCGGGATATTCGGTTCGTTTCAAAGCCAGACGAGCGGTTCCGCGACCGGCGCGGGCTCGCCCACCACCATTCGTTGACGGAGCGGCTCGAGCTGCCGCAAATACCATTCGAGTGGCTCGTCGGACGCGCCCTTTTCGGCCCGCGCACGGTTGAATTCCGCAAACGCTTCATCCCAACGCCGCTCGCGAAAGTAAAGGATCGCGGTCCAGAACCGGTCACGCCGCGCGATTTCTTCCGCACTCGCTTTTTCCGCAACCGTGAGCAGTTCATAAACTTCGAGTCGATCGTGCGCTTCGGGACTGCGCAGGAAATCGATCGGGCGCGCGACAATCGCATTTCCTGCGGCGCTGAAGGTGCGAGGGTCGAGCAGAATCTCTGAACCGTAGATTTGGTTGGCGCGGGCCAGGCGCCGTGCGACTTCGAACGGTTCGCCCGCGATGACAATCTCGCGGCGCCCTGACTCCTCCCGCATGGCTGCGATCACCGTCCCGGAGCTGATCCCGATACGGAGATCAACTTTGCCTAACGAATCCGGCCGGGCAGCGGCGGCGGCGTGAAAATCCTCCCGAAAAGCGAGTGCGGCGCGCGCCGCTTCGGAGGCGTGCCGCGGGCTGTTGATCGGGAAACCGAAAAGAATGCGGATGCCTTCGCCATCGGCCGCCTGGAGGTAGCCGCTATCCTGCAAAAAACGCTTTCTCGCGCAGTCGATGAATTCGCGCGTTACTTGCGCACAAACCGCGGGCGGGAGGTCGTCGATCAGGTCCGCTTCATTTGCGATCTCGCAATAAACAAAGCTGGCTTCGTACGCACTCGGCTCGAATAGGTTGAGCGACCCATTTTTCGTTAGACGATCGATGCCGGTCTGCGCGAGACGGCCGATAAAAGCCTGTGCCGTGGCCGAGCGTTGACGGCTCGCCCGTGTCGCGTTCAGACCAAACGCGAGGAGAGTCGCGCCGATGGCAGCGAGAATGGCTGGCAACGGCGGGAAGGAAACATGGGCCGCATGCAGCACCCAGGCGGCGCCGAGCAATTCCAAGATGAGCAGAGCGAAGAGACCGGCCCGACGCGCCACGCCTGTGACCTGCAACATCGTCCACGCCACCGTGAAGCTGAGCAGAATAAGAAAGAGAAAATTCCAAAAGCCGACGGCCTCGTTAGGCGAGAGACCGATTGCCTTGCCGAGAGCGGCAGCAGGACGGGCGAGAAGCCCGCTGATTTGCAACGCGATGGCCAACCCGGCTGCGATCGCGCCAATCCAGAGTGTCCCGAGCAGCGCGCGCTTCATTCTGCCGGGCGATCGCCGCCCGGACCATACGATTGCAGCACCAGCTGACTCAAGAATTTGTCCGGCGCCTCGATCGCGGCCTCGCCCAGCGCGAAGCTGTTCTTGCCCGTGTTCTTCTTGATCAGGCTAAGGCCGAATTGAAAATCTTTGAAGAGATGGGCGCAGAGATCGCTCATCTTCATCCGTTCCGCGACGGCGCGCTCGACCAGCCGGCCCAGCGCAGAGTCGTCGAATTGCAGCTCAACGCCGTGCTCGCGCGAAAAGCGGTCGGCAAACATCCGGGCTTCGTGCTTGAGCGTTTCTTTTTCGTGGTGCTCGCCTTCCGCCATGAGGCGTTCGAGGACGAGCTGCGGCTCGCGGACCAGCTCTTCCGTGACGCGCAGTTGGGTCAGACCGGAGCCGGCGAGGTAATATTTGTAATCGCGGAATAATTTCTCCCAGACCGTGAGGAGGCCGCGGGCGCCGGTTTTTTCCAAGGCCGCCGCATTTGCCATGAGGAGCAACGCTTCGTCCTCGAAACTGACCTCGATGCCGTAAGCACGGAAAGCGCGTTCGTATTGCCGGAGGATGCTGCCCTCGGAATACTTCATGATTCTGTAGAGATCATCCGCGGTCAGCTCTTCGCAAACGACGCGGACCGGGAGCCGGCCGATGAACTCCGGTTCGAACCCGTACTCGATGAAATCCTGGGTGCCGACGTGCTGGAAAATTTCGTTATCGAGGACCGTGACCGACTCTGCGTTAAAACCAATCTGGCCCTGCGCGAGACGCTTTGAAACCTGGGTCTTTAAGCGCTCAAAAGCGCCACTTACAACAAACAAGATATGACGGGTGCTGATTGTTTCGCGCTTCGTCTTGCCACGCTTCTGGAATTCGAATGCGGCCTGGAGCTGCCCTTGCAAATCGTTCGCACTCCGCAGTGGCACCTCGGTTTCTTCCATTAATTTAAGCAGCGTGGTTTGGACGCCGCGTCCGCTGACGTCGCGTCCGACCATATTGGAAGCCGACGCCAATTTGTCGACTTCATCGATATAGATGATGCCGAACTGCGCCAGCGCGACGTCGCCGTCGGCTTTCTGAACCAATTCGCGAACGAGATCCTCGACATCCCCGCCGACGTAGCCGGTCTCGCTGAATTTGGTCGCGTCGGCTTTCACGAACGGGACTTTGATCAGCTCCGCGATGTGCTTGATAAGGTAGGTTTTTCCGACACCGGTCGGACCGACGAGGATGACGTTCTGTTTCGCGTATTCGGTTTCTTCGGCGCGGACGGCGTCTTCGCTCTTCAGGTGGCGGAGATAATTGACGTGGTTGTAGTGATCGCAGACCGCGATCGAGAGAACCTTTTTCGCTTCATCCTGTTTGATCACGAAACGGTCGAGGTGCGCTTTGATGTCGCGCGGCAGGAAATCGAAGACGAAATGGTCGCTGGTCTGGGGGACCGGTTTTTCGTCGTCGCCTTCCTCCGCGCGCTCGGGCTGGGCGAAAGTGGCGAAAGAGACTTTGTCGCCGAAGTTCGATTTCATGAACTCGGAAAGCTTGGTCTGCAGTTCTTCAGGTGTAGGAAATGGCGGATTTTGATTCATTGAGTCGGGCGTGGTGCGAAAGGCGCACGCTGCCGAGAAGCTTAACATCCCAGTTCGCCATGTAAAATCTCGCCGTGATCCCGAGCGAAGTTGAGAGATCTGCCGTCCTGATTGCAAGGTCCCCCGCGGGATCTCTCGACTTCGCTCGGGATGACGAAGACGGCGTTGCATCTTGCATTTAGGGCGCAACTGTGCTCAGTGGAATGCCGCTTTGGCAGACCGGTCGCGCGCGACGCGCCCCGCTGCCGCGCGGACCTATTTCATCATGCTATTTATCCTTCTTGCTCAGGCCCAACCTGCGGCTCCTGCGGGCGCCGGTCCCAATCCGCTCGCTTCGTTCCTCCCCATTATTCTGATCTTTATCATTATGTATTTCGTTCTTTTCCGGCCACAGATGCGGCGCCAGAAGGAACAGCGGCGCCTGGTTTCATCCTTGAAAACCGGCGACCGGGTGCTGACCTCCGCAGGGATTCACGGAATGATCACCAATGTCAAAGACACGACCGTTACCGTGAAGGTGGCAGACAACGTGAAAATTGAGATGGAAAAGTCGGCAGTCACCAACGTCCTGAAAGAATAAATGAGTCCCGCGTTAACCTTCTTTATCGGGCTGGTTCTGCTCGTTCTTTTCGGGTGGTATTTCGCGACCGACCACGGCGCGCGAAAACGGCTCATCGCCACCCTGCTAATGGTGCTGCTCGTGGTTTTCAGCATCGTGACGATCTGGCCCCCGAGCAAAAAAGTTCAACTCGGCCTCGATATTCAGGGCGGCACTTCCTTCCTCATCCGGCTCGTGCCAGCTCAGGGCGACCGAGCTTTGACGAAAACCAATCTCGACCAGGCCGTCGAGGTGATTCGCAAGCGCGTCGATTATTTCGGCGGCGGCGAGCCCGTCATTAGTCCGGTCGGGTCCGATCGGATTCTGGTGCAAATTCCGGGGCTGGATCCCGCCAAGATCATCGAGGCGCGACAGCAACTCTCGCGAGTCGCGAAGCTCGAGTTTCGACTGGTTTATCCAGACAACGGCGAGCGTTTGCGCGCCATCGATGCTGGAACGGAAGTGATCCCGCCCGAGTACCGGATCGAAACTTATAACATTCAGGAGGGCGAAGGGAAGAAGCCGGTGCCGGAGCGTCTGCTTGTAAAGAAAAAAGCCGACCTTGGGGGCGACCGCGTAACCGAATCAAACGCCTACTACGGCAATGAAGGCTGGACGGTGCAGCTGAAGTTCGACGGGGAAGGCGCAAAGAAATTCGGGCAGATCACCGAGGCGAATGTCGGCCATCGTTTCGCCATCGTCCTCGACGGTGTAATCCAATCCGCGCCCAGTATCCGGACTGCGATTTATGGGGGCGATGCCATCATCACAGGCCGTTTCCAGGAACAAGAAGCACGCGGTCTGGCCAGCGTGCTCGAGAATCCCCTCCAAACGCCGGTCAGCGTGGAGGAAGAACGCAGTGTCTCGCCCACACTCGGACTCGACTCGATTCGGAGCAGTATTTTCGCCGGCCTCCTCGGCCTCGCCATCACACTCGTGTTCGTGTTGATCTACTACAAATTCGCCGGTCTGATCGCGAATCTCGTGCTGATCGTGAACATCATTTTGCTGATGGGGGCTCTTACGATGTTCAACTTCGTCCTCACTCTCCCGGGTATTGCGGGCATCATCCTGACGATCGGCCTAGCGGTTGATGCGAGCGTGCTGATTTATGAGCGATTGAGGGAAGAGCTCGCACTCGGCAAATCGCTCAAGGTCGCGCTGCAAACCGCTTACGAAAAGGCATTCTCCTCCATTCTCGACGCCAATGTCACAACCCTGATCACAGCGGCGATTCTTTTTTGGAAAGCGAGCGGGCCGGTCAAAGGTTTCGCGATTTCGCTTACCCTCGGCATCCTCGCCTCGCTCTTCACTGCGCTCATCGTCGGGCGGAATCTTTTCAGCTGGTTTGTCGACACGGAGAAGGTGAAGCGGATCTCGATGCTCCACCTTATCTCGTCCAAACACATCGACTTTCTCGGCAAAGGATTCCTCGCCGCGATGCTTTCGCTTGCTTTGTTGATCGCGGGCGCCACGGCATTCGTTATGCGTGGCGATCGCAATTTCGGCGTCGATTTCAAGGGCGGCGATCTACTCTCGCTGAGCGCGGCAAAAACCGTGCAGGTTGCGCAGATTCGGGAAGCGCTCAAACCGATTCATCTCGATAACGAACCGATTCAGCAATCGACCGAAGGGAATCGTAACTTTATTACCATTCGCACTCCCCTCAACACGAGTGAGCAGGTCAATCGCGCGATCAAGGAACACATCCCAAATGGGCAATTCAAAGTGGAACGGGAGGAGCGTGTCGGCGCGTTGGTTGGCGGCGAATTGGCGCGAAATTCCCTTTGGGCACTCGGTATCGGTATTTTCGGAATTCTGATTTACGTAACCTTCCGGTTTGAGTTGTCCTTCGCCATCGGCGCGATCGTCGCGCTGCTCCATGACGTTCTCATGACGGTGGGAGTCTTTTCATTGATGGGCCGGGAGCTGACCCTAACGATGGTGGGCGCTGTCCTCACCATCGCCGGTTATTCGATCAACGACACAATCGTCGTCTACGATCGAATCCGTGAAGGATTAGCCAGCGGACGACGCGGCTCGATCGAACAGATCATGAATGAGAGCATCAATCAGACGCTCAGCCGGACTATTCTGACCAGCTCAGTGACCTTGATTCCGATCCTCTGTCTGTTCTTCTTTGGGGGCGCGGTGTTACGTGATTTCTCGCTTGCGATCATAATTGGGGTGGCGGTCGGAACCTACTCATCAATCTTCATCGCTTCGCCGATCGTACTTTGGTGGACGCGGGCGCGTGGCGGTAGCGCGAGCAGTTTGCGGCGTGAAGTGACCCAGAAAAGTCCTGTCACCACGCCTTAGGCGGCCTTCTAAACGCGCAGTTGACGCTGGGGGGACGGGGCCTTAGGATCGCTCGCCAGCCAGGGTAGAATTTTTCATATTTAGATAAGATCAGGAGAAAGAATCGCATGCCAGAAGTGATCGTTCGAAAAGGTGAGCCGGTGGACCGGGCCTTGAAACGGCTGAAGAACAAGCTGGACGCGGAAGGGATTTTAGACGAGGTGCGCCGGCTGCGCGCCTTCGAAACGCCTTCGCAGAAGACCCGTCGCAAGGCGAAAGCCAATGCGAAACGGGGCCGCGCCAAGTTCCGTTTTAATCCGTCCTAAGCCTCTCGCCGTTAAAGACTTAGACGCCTCACGTCGCGAAATCCGGGGCAGTCAACTGCTCCCGGGTTGGTCGTTTGTGGACGGTGGCTATCGATTTTACGAACGGGCAATTTCCTAACCAGCGGCAATCTACTGGGCGTTTCCCGCGACGAAACGTCTACAGATCGCACTCGCAAACAACCCGGAAACCGAGGTCGTTGCAGGAGTAGTTTGGCACATTGGCGCCACGCGTCGTCGTCCGCAGGCTGTTGAAGCGCGACTTCCAGCTCCCACCCCGATAGATTCGTTTCGCGCCCGAAACCGGTCCTCGCGGGTTGATTTTGGAAGTGCCGCGATAGGCTTCCATGAAGTCGCTGCACCACTCCCAGACATTCCCCGCCATGTCTTCCATTCCGAAGGGACTGGCGCCCCGCGGAAACGCTCCGACTGGCGAGCTTTCTGCGAAGCCATCGTCGATCTCGCGATCACTCCAGGCAAAGTCAGTGTTGCGATCGGCGAAGTTCGCCAAATCGCCACCCCTTTTCCCGTGTCCCCAAGGATATTCGCGGCCATCCGTCCCGCGCGCGGCATATTCCCATTCGGCTTCGGTTGGCAGGCGATAGCGTCGCCGGTCGCGCGAGCTAAGCCATTTGCAAAATTTTGCCGCCTCGTTGCTGCTCACATAAACCACCGGGTGCCGATCGCCCGCGCCGGGCGCGCGTTTGCCGACATGACTTGGATCAAACAACTCGTATTGCGCGTTCGTGATCGGGTGTCGGGAAAGGTAGTAGCAACTCAGAGTCACCCGCGTGATCGGTCGTTCGTTAGGCGCAGCGTCCGGCGAATCGCTGCCCATTTGAAAAACTCCGGATGGCACCAACAACAGTTCAGTGCCGATGCTGCTCGCAAAATTGGGAAACTTTGCCCGCTCGGCCGCGACGTCGATCGGTCGCGGAATCTTCGGCGCGGCGGGGGACACCGCGACGGCAACATTTTTGGACGCGACGGGCCCGTTTGGAGCTGCGATAACGACAGGTTTCAACAGAGGCGGCGCGGCGTGTTCTTCGATTTCCTCCAAGTAAAGATCGACCAAATCCTCGGCGTCGCCCGGCTCGATACCGAGATTCTCCGCCATGTTCACAAAAGCGTCACGCTGGTCGTCCGTCATGTCATCGGCATCGAGCCCGCTTAAGCGCAGCATCCGCATGAAATCCTCCTTCGGATCGAGCTGGGCCTTGGTTTTTTCCACTGCCGCGCTCTCTTCCGGCGTGGGCGGAGTCACGCGCACGCCGCCGCAATCGCGCAGCTCCGCTTCGATCAGCTTCAGCATTCGTTCGTCCGTCAGCCCGTGTTGCCGGCCGAATTCCAGCAACGTTTCTTCCTCCTGAGGAGAGAGCGTTTTATCGTTCAGTTCAAAGACGACGTATTTGTTGAACTCCGCGACAGCTTCCTCCTCGGCCTGAGCGGCCAGCTCTTCATCCACCTGGCGGCGGCGCTCGGGATTAAGCAGTTCGACGCGGGCTTCCGTCAGAAAACGCGACGATTCGTCGAGGCCGGAACGCAACAGCTGCGCCAGCGGATTGCTTGGCTGATTTTTCAGCGGCAGCTTTTTTTGCCACCACAGAAGCAATGTGCGAAAGCGCTCTTCGATCAGCTCGTTGCTCGGATTGGTCCGCGGATCTAGGCAGAGTCGCTCGTAAGGATCGGGGGAGTTATAGCGGCTCCAACCATCCCACTTGCGCGGATCATCCGGCAACGGAACCGGGAAGCTGATCGGCTTGAGCATCTCAGACGACGCTCAATTGCCCCAACGCCGCCGTCGCGCGATCCAGTTCCGCCTCCGAAAGCCCAGTCTTGCGCTCAATGGAGACCGAAGCGCAATTGCCGCAGGCTTCGACGGCCACTTCCAACACCTGATTGGCGTTGTATTCGTAGGTTAACTCGACCGGAGAGCCCTTCGGCAAAAACGGCGGCAGCTCGACATCGCAGATTCCCAGCGGCGTGCACTCTTGCGGCAACGTGCTTTCGCCCTCGACGATCCGCACGATCGCCCGCTGCATGTTGGCCGTGGCGGTGCCAAAGGAATTTTTCGCGACCGCCGGCATCGCGGTCATCTTCTTGATCATCGGGAAGACGTATTCCTCGAGATGCGCTTCATCCCAGAGGACGACCCCGAGGGTATGCGAGGTAATATTGCGCACCTGGATGAGTCCGCCCTCGCGCGAAGAAAATTGCTGGCGCGTCTCGGATGGGAGCATTTTTTCCCCCGTTGTTTCTTCTTCATTGAGGAGCGACAACACAGCTTGAATGGCGGCGCCGACAGCAACGGCTTCGTCCGGGTTGACGTCTTCGGCCAGCGGAACGGAAGCGAGTTTGGAGATCATTTCACGCACCATTGGCATGCGTGTCATGCCGCCAACGAGCAGAATTTTGTTTACCTGCGTCCACGGCATCCGAGCTTCGCCCATCACGATCTCGCAGATCGCTTTGCATTTCTCGACGAGATGCTTCGTCATCGTCTCGAATTCTTCGCGAGTCAGTTCGACCTTGATGCTTTTGCCGTTGTGGCTGTGCACGATCGTCGTCCGATCGCGACTGGAGAGCTGGATTTTCGCGGCCAGGGCCCGGCTTTGCAGATCCTGATAGCTTTGCAAATCGAGCAACGGGTTCTCGCCGTGCGCGCGATCGAATTCTTCCGCAACGTGATTGACGATAATGTCATCCCAATCTTTCCCGCCGAGCCGATGATCGCCGTTGGTCGCTACCATCTCGAGGCGATGTGCTGCGATCCGCATGAGCGTGACGTCGAAAGTGCCGCCACCAAGGTCGAACACGAAAACCGTCTGGTCTTCATCGAGCTTGTCGAGTCCATAAGCCAGCGCCGCAGAGGTCGGCTCATTGATGATTTGCAGGACATTCAGCCCGGCCAGACGACCGGCGGTAATCGTGGCGGTGCGTTCCGAATCATTGAAATAAGCCGGCACGGTGATGACCGCGTCGGTCACCGGTATTTTGAGATATTTTTCCGCATCCGATTTTAGCTTCTTGAGGATGAGAGCGGAGAGTTCCTCGGCAGAGTAGGTCGTGCCACAAAACTCCCGGTGGAACTGTTCCTTTGGCTTCCCCATCTCGCGCTTGACGAAATCGACGATCTTCTCCGGTTCCGCGACGGTGTTATTCTTGGCAATTGTCCCAACGATGGCTTTGCTGCCATCAAACAAAACCACTGAAGGTGTGATGCGCTCACTTTCAGCGTTTGGGATGATTTGTGGTTTTCCGTAGGCGTCGATATGGGCGACAGCCGAGAAGGTAGTGCCGAGGTCAATTCCGACTGCTTTGCGATTGCTCATGTGCTTTGAGACTCGTTGAATTCGTTGTCTGGTTTGCGCAGGCACTCAATGCAGTTTTCGTGCCTCAAGTTTCAATCCAGAGCGATTATTTTGTCGCTCGCCTGACTCTCCGGAGCGGCGCGCCATTACTGGAAGCGCTTTGCTATCACTTCTTCGGCGCGCAGCACGCAATCGTGCCAGGTAAAGCCACGCTTCAATCGCTTCACGATGCGGCCGTTTTCCTCCTCCGACTCGGCCGGTTCAAAGCTGATCACGCGGTGCAATGTGCGATCGACCGTTTCGCTCTCGGCGATTTCGTTCACTTCGAGGCGATGCAGGATTTCGAGCAGGAAATGCAGGATGTTAGTGAGATTATTGCGCGAACGCGCATTCTCAGGACCGCTCTC
>Ga0207697_10001221_pt1 | contig 14067 bp, 9 predicted proteins | sample KBSSwiS5withPhiX_FD_184293 | JGI IMG/M metagenome (GOLD analysis project Ga0207697, IMG submission 184293) | Switchgrass rhizosphere microbial communities from Kellogg Biological Station, Michigan, USA, with PhiX - S5 (SPAdes) (version 2) | ecosystem: Host-associated > Plants > Roots >... | reverse complement strand
ACCGCAACTTTCGCGATTTCCGCCAGCCGCTTGCGCAGAACAGCGCCTATGCGAGCCTGCATGCAACACTCGTCCCGGACGACTGGCCGCCGAATCGCGGCAATACCGACGCGCTCACTGCCAGCGCCGCGCGTCAGGGTCTGTCCAAGTTGCAGGCGATCATCACCGGCGGGCAAAGCGAATTCGCCGATGGGCTCTTTTACACGGGACGCGCGCCGGTTTGGAGCAACACCACGCTGCGCGGCGTGCTGGAGCGCCAGGGACAGCGTCGGCGCGCGATCGGCTGGATCGACTTCCATACGGGCCTCGGCCCTTGGGGGTACGGCGAGAAGATCTACTCGGGTCCGGACGACGCGGCGTCGATCGCACGGGCCAAGGCGTGGTACGGCATCGACGTCACGACGTTCTACGACGGCACGTCGACGTCGGCCCACCTGACGGGTGTGGCGTATCACGCGGCGATCGAGTCGTGCCCCGCTGCACTGTTCACCGGCATTGCACTCGAGTTCGGCACGCGACCGCTCGCCGAGACGCTGCAGGCGCTGCGGGCTGAGCAATGGCTCGCCAACCATCCGGGCACGGCGGAGCCATTGCGTGCCGCAATCAAGCGGCAGGTGCGCGACGCGTTCTTCGACGACGGGATCGCGTGGCAGGGGATGGCCTATGGCCAAGCGCGCGTCGCCGTGCTGCAGGCCGCGCGCGCATTGGCGCTGGAACCATGACGCACGGCGTCGGTCTTTATGTCATGTACGACAACGGGAAGCCGGATGTCCAACGCGGCGGGAGGCCGCCTTGCGCCTGACCGCCTTTCGACGGAGCTCGCATGAAGACGATTCGCTGGATCCCGATGGCCGCAACGCTGCTTGTCGCCGGTTGCCAGACCTGGGGGCCGACATGGAGCGAATTGTCCGGTGATCGCTATACGATCATCGATCCCGATCGCAGGGCCGCGATCCTCGAACGCGTAGGCGACGAGTCTATCGGCACGGTCCTGCCTTACAAAGTCGCGCCCGGCACGTACGACGTCAAGGTGCAGGCGCCGCCGTGGCGCCGATTCACGGGCTCGGAGAAGACGTTTTCCCTGAAGATCGAGCCTTGCCGGCGCTATTACATCAACGCGCAGTTCGATAACCGTGTTGCGCCCGACTGGACACCGGTCATCGATTACGTCGAGACGATCGCCGGTTGCCGCATGCCCACCGGTTGAGCGTGACGGCGGAGGTCGATCCTCCGCTATAATTCCGCAACTTTTTTCGCCGCACCCGCTGCGCCTCGCGCGCGGGGCGATTCGCCGCGTTCGCAACTGCCTCGAAGATCCCCCTTGCGCCTCACGCAGATCAAGCTTGCCGGATTCAAATCGTTCGTCGACCCGACGTCGATCGCCACACCGGGCCAACTCGTCGGGATCGTCGGTCCCAACGGTTGCGGCAAGTCCAACGTCATCGATGCCGTGCGCTGGGTGCTCGGCGAGTCGAAGGCATCCGCGCTGCGCGGCGAGTCGATGCAGGACGTCATCTTCAACGGCGCCGGTGACCGCAAGGCCATCGGCCGCGCGTCGGTCGAACTGTTCTTCGACAACAGCCAGGGACGTATCGGCGGCCAGTGGGGCCAGTACGCCGAGCTGTCGATCAAGCGGATGCTCACGCGCGACGGCGATTCGACGTACTACATCAACAACATTCCGGTTCGCCGCCGCGACATCCACGACCTGTTCCTCGGCACCGGGCTCGGTCCGCGCGCGTACGCGATCATCGAGCAGGGAATGATTTCGCGCGTCATCGAGGCGAAGCCGGAAGAGCTGCGGATTTTCCTCGAGGAAGCCGCCGGCGTGTCGAAGTACAAGGAGCGGCGCCGCGAGACCGAAGGTCGCCTCTCGGACACGCGTGAGCACCTCGCGCGCGTATCCGACATCCGGCTCGAGCTAGGCAACCAGCTCGCCCGGCTCGAGGAGCAGGCCAAGGTCGCAGCGCAATACCGCGAGCTCGAGGACCGCCATCGGACTGCGCAGCACCTGTTGTGGCATTCGAAGGCGCAGGACGCCGTTCGCGCCCGCGATCGCTGCGTCACCGAGATCGCGACGCTCACCGTGGCGCTCGAGGCGCTGCAGGCGGACGTGCGTCAGGCCGAGAACCAGCTCGTCACGCTGCGCGACCAGCATTTCGCGGCCGGCGATGCGCTGCACGACAAGCAGGGCGCGTTCTACGCGGCCAATGCGGAAGTGACGCGGCTCGAGCAGCAGCTCGCGTTCGCGCGCGAGAATGAAACGCGGCTCACCGAGCAAGTGGCGCAGCTGACCGAGGCGATCGGCGCGTTGACGGGCCAGCAGGCGGCGCTCGACGCGGAGCAGGAAACTGCGGAGCGCGGCCTCGAAGGTGCGCTCGCTGCGTGCGAGCGCACGGCGGCCGCAGAGGCGGAAGCGCAGGGCGGGCTGCCCGCGCTCGAATCCGCCGTCGCCGACGCCGTGAGGCAATTCGGCGAGATTTCGCAACGGATCGCGCTGACGGAGCAGGGCGTGCGCGTCGCTGAAACGCGTCGCGACAGCGGGGCGCAGGCGCTGACCCAGATCACCGAGCGTCGCGAGCGTCTCGCTGCCGAGCTCGCCAATCTTGCAGCACCTGCAACCGACCCTGCGTCGGCAGTGCAGGAGCAGCTCGACCAGGAAACTGCGGAGCTTGCGGAGCGCCAGCAATCGCAGGCGCAGCTGCAAAGCGCCGTCCAGTCGCTGCAGGATAGCCAGCGGGCGTCGGCGAGCGCGTGGCAGGATGCCAGCAAGCGGCTCGCGGACCTCGCGGCACGGGCGGATGCGCTGTCGGCGCTGCAGGCGAAAATCGGTCACGGCAAGGACATCGACGGGTGGCTCGAGGCGCGGGGCCTTACGCACGCGAAGCGGCTGTGGCAGGCGGTCGACATCGAACCGGGCTGGGAAGACGCGCTCGAGGCCGTGCTGCGCGAGCGCCTCAACGCGCTGCACCTTGCGGATCTCGACGCCGCGCTCGCCTGGGTTGCCGAGGGGACACGGCCGCCGGGACGGATCGCCGCCTACGCGGACGCGGCCGACAGTGCGCCAGCCGCGATGCGCGACGACGCGCTCTTCGCGAAGGTGCGGATCGCAACACTCGGCATCGCGCGCGTACTGGCCGACGGTCTGCACGGTGTGCGGTGCCGCCCCGACCTCGCGGCGGCGATCGCCGATCGCGCCTCGCTTGCCAGCGGCGAAACGTTCGTGACGCCCGAGGGGCATCGCGTCGGCGCACAGTCGGTATTGTTCTTTGCACCCGACAGCGAATTGCACGGCGTGCTGGCGCGCCAGCGCGAGCTGACCGAGCTCGCCGGCATGATCGCGACGGCGCGCGCAGGCGACGAGGCGGCACGCAGCGCGCTCGACACCGTTGAGCGCGACTTGCAGGATCAGCAGGCCGCGTGGCATCGCGACAGCCTGGCGCTCGCGTCGCAGCAGCGCCGATGCCATGACCTCGAGCTCGAGCTCGTCGCCTTGCGGCAGGCGGCGGAAGCGGCGAGCCGCCGCCGCGCGCAGATCGCACAGGAGAGCGACGACCTCGCGAGTCAGCATGCGCAGGGCAGCGAACAGCTGGCGGCGATGGGCGCCGAGATCGCCGACACGCGGTCGCGGCTGCACGACGAGTTCGCGCAGCGCGATGCGGTGCGCAATGTCCGCAACGAAACCGAGCTCGGGCTCGCGCGCGGCCGCGAGCAACTGCGCGTCGCCGAGCGTGCGGCGCAGGAGGCGGGCTACACGGCGCGCAGTTGCCGGGATCGTCTCGCCGAAATCGCGCGCCGGCGCGAAGGGCTCGCGGGGCAGGTCACGCAGCAGCAGGGATTGCTCGGGCAATTGACGAGCGAGCGCGCGTCGATCGACTGGACGCCGGTGGAGGAAGCGTTGCAGCGGCAGCTCGCCGCGCGCGGCGCGGCCGAGCAGGCGCTCGCCGATGCGCGGGTGCGGCAGGAGTCGCTGACGGCGCAATTGCGCGCGAGCGATGAAGCCCGGCTGTCTGCCGAGCAGAAGCTCGAGCCGGCGCGCGCCCGAATCCAGGACATGCAGTTGAAGGAGCAGGCGGCGCGACTCGCCGAGCAGCAGTTCGCCGAGCAACTCGTGGAGGCGAAGGCCGACGCGACCGCGCTGCCCGAGGCGCTGAAGGCGTGGGGAAGCGCGCGTACGCTGCCCGGGGAGATCGAGCGGCTGACCGCCGCGATCGCCACGCTCGGTGCAGTCAATCTCGCCGCGCTCGACGAGCTCTCGCAGGCGAGCGAGCGCAAGGCGTATCTCGACCGCCAGGCCGCCGACCTGACCGAGGCGATGACGACACTCGAGACGGCGATACGCCAGATCGACCGCGAGTCGCGCGAACTGTTGCAGCAGACGTTCGATACGGTGAACGAGAACTTCGCGAAGCTGTTCCCAACGCTGTTCGGCGGTGGCCAGGCGAAGCTCGTATTGACCGGCGAGGAAATCCTGGACTCGGGCGTGCAGGTCGTCGCGCATCCGCCCGGCAAGCGCAACACGTCCATTCACCAGCTGTCGGGCGGTGAAAAGGCGCTCACCGCGATTTCGCTGGTGTTCGCGCTGTTCCAGCTCAACCCGGCGCCGTTCTGCTTGCTGGACGAAGTGGACGCGCCGCTCGACGAATCGAACACGCATCGCTTCTGCAAGATGGTGCAGGACATGGCAGCGGGATCGCAGTTCCTGTTCATCTCGCACAACAAGATCACGATGGAAATGGCGAACCAGCTCATCGGCATCACGATGCCCGACCCGGGTGTCTCGCGCGTCGTGGCGGTCGACATCGCCGAAGCGCTCGAGCTCGCGTCCGAAACCGAGCTTGCCACTTAGGGCGCGATGACGGGCGCTATACTCAATCATGCCGAGCCGGTTCGACGCGCGCGCACCTCTTGCCTGGGGATGACTTGAGCACGCTGCAGCTAGGACTGATCGTCGCCGGCGTGCTGCTGGTGATTGGCGTCATCGTCTACAACCAGTGGCAGGAACGGCGTCTGAAACGCCGGGCCGCCCCCGCCGCACCGGCGGAGGTGCGAGCCCCCCGTGCCGCCGAGCGTGTCGAACCCACGCTCGCCGCATCGGCGGTAGCGCAAGACGCGGGCGATGGTGTCCCGGCGTTTCGCGGCGGCGCGGATACCACGAGCGAGTTCGAGCCGCCCGTCGACGTAATCGCCGCACCGCCCGGCGACGGGGAAGCGCTGGCATCCGACTCTGACGCGTCGATCGATACGTCGCCTCCCGTGGTGCATGCGAGCCTCGCACCTTCGCGGGTGCAGGCCGCGCGACAGGCGTCGATGCCCGATCACGAGATCGAATGCCTGATCCCGTTGCAGCCGGCCGCGCCGGTCGCCGCAACGGCGATCGCCGGTGGGCTCAACGCCCGTATCGGCAAGGCAGTGCGCTGGTTCGGGCGCGCGGACGCACGATCGGATTGGCAGCGCATCACGGCCAACACGCCCGGATCGTTCGGCGAGATCGTCGCGTGCCTGCTCCTCGCCGACCGCAACGGCGCCGCGTCGCGTGCGCAGATCGACACCTTCATCCGTGTGGTCGGCGACATCGCGCCGACGCTGCCTGCTGCGTTTACGCCGCCCGACGTCGCACAGGAGGTTGCGCGCGCCGAGTCGCTCGATCGCCTGTGCGCCGAGCTCGACGTGCAGATCGGGCTCACCGTGCAGAAGCCGGAGTCCGGTTCGATTGCCGGGACGCGGCTTCGCGGTGTCGCCGAGGCGGCGGGATTTCGTCTGGCGCCCGGTGGCCGCTTCGAACTCGCGCACGAGGAAACGGGCGCGGTCGTCTACACGCTGCAGAACCTGCGACCCGATCCGTTCACCGCGGAATCGCTGCGGCTGACGGCGACGAACGGCGTGGTGTTCCTGCTCGACGTCGCACGGACAGCTGACCCGGTGCGAACGTTCGACCAGATGAAAATGGCAGCCAAGCGAATGGCGAAGACGCTCGGCGGCGAGCTCGTCGACGATAATCATCGCCCGCTCGACGACGCCGCATTCGCCCTGATTCGCGAGCAGGTCGACGGCGCCGCCGAGGCGCTGCGCGCCGTGCACATCGAGCCGGGCAGCGCCCGCGCGCTGGCGCTGTTCAGCGCGTAGCCGTGGCAGGCTAGTGTCCGCGGCCAAGTCGCAGCCCGCGGTCCCCGCAGCGGCGGCAGCGCGCGTCGATGCGTTGCGTGAAGCGATCGCCGCGCACAACCAGGCGTACTACGTACTCGACGCACCGACGGTGAGCGATGCCGAATACGACGCGCTCTACCGCGAGCTCGAAGCGCTCGAGGGTCAATACGTCACCCTCGTCACGCCCGATTCGCCCACACAGCGTGTCGGCGGCGCGCCGCTTGCCGCGTTCGCGCCGGTGCGCCACGCGGTGCCGATGTTGTCGATCCGCACCGAGACGAATACGACGGCCGAGGGTGCTGCGAACTTCGATGCGCGAATCCGTCGCGACCTCGGGCTCGCCGAGACCGCACCACCGGTCGAGTACATCGCCGAGCTCAAGTTCGACGGCCTCGCCGTCAGCCTTCGCTACGAGGCAGGGCGACTCGCCGTGGCGGCGACGCGCGGCGACGGCGAAGTGGGCGAGGACGTCACGCGCAACGTGCACACGATCCGTGCCGTGCCGCTCAAGCTGTCCTCGCGCAAGCCCCCGGGCGTTCTCGATGTGCGAGGCGAGGTCTACATGGCGCGCAAGGACTTCGAGCGCCTGAACGCGCGGCAGGAGGCCGCGGGCCTGCGGACGTTCATCAATCCCCGCAACACAGCGGCCGGTGCGGTGCGCCAGCTCGATCCGGCGATGACCGCGCAACGGCCGCTGCGCTTTTTCGCCTATGGCATCGGCGAGGTGCGCGACTGGGAGGTGCCACCGACGCACGCGGCGATGTTCGACGCGCTCGCCGGATTCGGGCTGCCGGTCGACCCGCACCGCCGCGTCGTGCACGGGGCCGACGAACTGATCGCGTTCTACGAGCACGTGAAGGCGCTGCGCGACAAGCTGCCGTTCGACATCGACGGCGTTGTCTACAAGGTCAACGACCTCGCCTTGCAGCGCAAGCTGGGCTTCGTCACGCGCGAGCCGCGGTGGGCGGTGGCGCACAAGTTTCCGGCCGAGGAAATGGCGACCGAGCTCCTCGACATCGGCGTGCAGGTCGGGCGCACGGGCGCGATCACGCCGATCGCGCGCTTGCGCAGCGTGTTCGTCGGCGGCGTGACGGTGACCAATGCAACGCTGCACAACGAAGACGAGGTGCGCCGCAAGGACGTGCGCATCGGCGACACGGTGATCGTGCGCCGCGCGGGCGACGTGATTCCCGAGGTCGTCCGCGTGCTTCTCGAGCGCCGTCCGCCGACGGCGCGCGAATTTGTCATGCCGACCACCTGTCCCGAATGCGGGTCGGCGATCGTACGGCTGCCAGACGAAGCGATCGCGCGCTGCACGGGCGGGCTCATCTGTCCGGCGCAGCGCAAGCAGGCGCTGCGGCATTTCGCGAGCCGCCACGCGCTCGACATCGAGGGCCTCGGTGAGAAGCTGATCGACCAGCTCGTCGACGGCGGCAAGGTCCGCACGGCCGCCGACGTCTACGCGCTGTCGGCGCAGGACCTCGCAGCGCTCGAGCGCATGGCCGTCAAGAGCGCGGCCAACGTCGTCGCAGCCATCGACAGGAGCCGGACCACGACGCTGGCGCGCTTCATCTTCGCGCTTGGCATTCGCCATGTCGGCGAGGCGACGGCACGCGACCTCGCCGCACACTTCGGCAGTCTCGACCCGCTCCTGGTGGCGACGCCGGACGACCTCCTGCAGGTGCGCGACGTGGGCCCCGTCCTCGCAGAAGCCATCCACGATTTTTTCGCCGAGCCCCACAATCGGCAGGTGATCACCGCACTGCGCGCTGCCGGCGTCACCTGGAAGGAAGGCCCGCCACAACGTCCGGTCGCCGGACCGCTCGCCGGCCGGACGTTCGTGCTGACCGGAACGCTACCAACGCTTTCGCGTGACGAAGCGAAGGCGCTGCTGGAAGCGGCCGGCGCCAGCGTCGTGGGCAGCGTGTCGAAAAAGACCGACTATGTCGTCGCAGGCGCCGACGCGGGGAGCAAACTGGCGAAGGCACAGACGCTCGGCGTCGCCGTCATCGACGAAACGGAGTTGCGCACCATGATCGGACAGCAATGAAAAAAATCACCAAAGCCGTATTTCCCGTCGCCGGACTCGGCACGCGCTTCCTTCCCGTGACCAAAGCAAGTCCGAAGGAAATGCTGCCGGTCGTCGACAAGCCCCTGATCCAGTACGCGGTGGAAGAGGCTGCCGAAGCCGGCATCACCGACATGATCTTCATCACCGGCCGCAACAAGCGCGCGATCGAGGATCATTTCGACAAGGCGTACGAGCTCGAGACCGAGCTTCTGCTCCGCAACAAGACGGCGCTGCTGGAGCAGGTGCAGGCGGCCACGCCGCGCGGCATCAACTGCGTCTACATCCGCCAGACCGAAGCGCTCGGCCTCGGCCACGCCGTGCTCTGCGCGGAGCCCGTCGTCGTCGATGAGCCGTTCGCCGTGCTCCTCGCCGACGACCTGATCGACGCAGGCATTCCCGTGATGAAGCAAATGGTCGATCTTGCCGCACGCGAGAACGCGTCCGTGATCGGCGTGATGAACGTGCTGCCGGAGGAAACGGGCAGCTACGGCATCGTCGAGGCCGACAGCGAACCGGCTGGCGAGCGGGTTGGCCGCATCACGCGGATCGTCGAGAAGCCCAAGCCCGGTACGTCGACGTCAACGCTGGCCGTCGTCGGCCGCTACGTGCTGTCGCCGCGCATCTTTCATCACTTGCGGTCTATGCCTGCCGGCGCGGGCGGCGAGATCCAGCTCACCGATGGCATCGCACGCCTGATGCAGGAAGAGCGCGTGCTGGCTTACGAGTTCGACGGCCGGCGTTACGACTGCGGCAGCAAGCTTGGCTACCTCGAAGCCACGGTGGATTACGGTCTGCAGCACAGCGAAGTCGGCGCCGGCTTCGCCCGGTTTCTCGCGCAGCGCCGCTCGTGAAGCATCCGGCGCGACGCGTGTCGCAACCGGATTGCGGCGCCTGCCGATGACGCTCAACGAGCTTCGCTACATCGTCGCGGTCGCGCAGGAACGCAGCTTCGGCCGCGCGGCGGCGAAATGCTTCGTCAGCCAGCCGGCGCTGTCGGTGGCCATCCAGAAGCTCGAAGAGGAGCTCGGCGCGCCGCTATTCGAGCGCGGCAAGACGGAGATCACGATCACGCCGGTCGGCGAGCGGATCGTCGAGCAGGCGCAAAAAGTGCTGGAAGAGGCCGCACGTATCCACGAGATCGCGATCGGCGGCCGCAACCAGCTCGTCGGCACGCTGCGGCTCGGCATCATCCACACGGTCGCGCCCTATCTGCTGCCGGACCTGATCCACGAGCTGCACGACGTGGCACCGCAGATGCCGCTCGACATCGAGGAGACGCTGACGGAGAACCTCGAGGCGGGATTGCGCACCGGCCGCGTCGATGCCGCGATCATCGCACTGCCGTTCGACCCGCCGGGCGTCGTGACGGAGTTCATGTACGAGGAACCGTTCCAGGTCGTCGTGCCGCAGGGCCACAAGTGGGCGCGGCGCAAGTCGGTGTCGCCCGACGAGCTCGCGACCGAGCACACGATTCTGCTCAACGTCGGTCATTGCTTTCGCAACCAGGTGCTTGACGCGTGCCCGGAGCTGAACCAGTCGGACGCGCAGGTCACGCGCACCAACTCGCTCGAAACGGTGCGCAACATGGTCGCGTCGGGATTGGGCGTCTCGGTTCTGCCGCGGGACGCGTTGACGCCGCGTTACCACAGCCAGCTCGTCGTACCGGTCCCGTTCACCCAGCCGGTGCCGTCGCGTCGGGTTGCACTGGCGTATCGCCGCAGCTTTCCGCGGCCGGCGGCCATCGCCGCCATCCGCGACAGCGTGCTTCGCTGCCGCGCTAAGCCGGGTACATCTGCGCGATCGGCACGAGGTTCGCGAGCGAGCCCACGATGAAATCCGGTTCTCGCGCATGACGCTCGACGGGTTCGCCGTTGCGGTTGATCCAGAACGTCGTGAAGCCGAAGGCCGCGGCGCCCGCGGCGTCCCAGCCGTTCGCCGAGACGAACGCGATCTCGGCCGGTTCAAGCTGCAAGCGATCGACGGCGAGTCGGTAAACCTTGGGGCACGGCTTGTAGATTCCGGCAGCGTCGGCGGAGAGGATGCCGTCGATGTGCGGCGCCAGCGCCGATCCGCTCACGAGCGGCTCCAGCATCGCAAGCGTTCCATTGGACAGGATCCAGCGCGGACGCGGCGCGAGATCGGCGAGTGCGGCGAGTGCATCGGGAAATGGCGCGAGCGAGCCGTAGCCGTCGAGCAGGCGCTGGCGGTCACCTTCGCCAAGCCGCACCGTCAATTGCGAGACGGCGTAATCGAGCGCTTTCGCCGTGATCGTCGCGAAGTCGTCGCGTTGCTGCGCCGATCCGATCATCAGCGACTGCAGCCACGTGTACTGCAGCTGCTTCGTGCGCCAGATCTGCGACAGCAATGCACCCTGGCGCGGCGCGATCGACTCGGCGGCCGCGGTGATTGAATGAACGTCGAAGAGCGTTCCGTACGCGTCGAACACGAACGCGCGCAGCGGGCTTTTGCGCATTGATCGAGATAAAAAAAGAGGGGTTACACTTGCGCGTAACCCCTTGGTTCATGTGGTGGGCGATACTGGGTTCGAACCAGTGACCCCTGCCGTGTGAAGGCAGTGCTCTACCGCTGAGCTAACCGCCCCGCGAACCCAGACAGGAGCCGCGATTTAACCATAGCGATCGGGTCAGTTCAAACCGACATTTGACCTTTGTCCAACCTTGTCCTGGACATAATTGCACTAAGTTGGTGCAAATGACCGGTCGGGTGCGCTCGACCGGTATTATTACGGTCGCCCCGCGACGCGGTTTCGATTGTTCCCAAACGGTTTTTGCCTTCTGGCCCGTGGGTTGCTTACCGTGAACGACGCTGTTGTACAAACGATGCTGTCATCCCTCCCCTTCGACGAAATGCGCACCCCGGAAGGTGCGCTGCGTCCCCACTATCGCGCGTTCGCCGACTGGCTCGAGCGGACGCCGCCGGACCGCATCGCGCAGAAGCGCGGCGAAGCGGAGCGCATCTTCCATCGCGTCGGAATCACGTTCGCCGTGTATGGCGAGCAGGCGGGTACCGAACGACTGATTCCATTCGATCTCGTTCCGCGAATCATTCCCGCCGACGAGTGGGCGCGGCTCGAGGCGGGATTGGTGCAGCGGGTGCGCACGCTGAATCTGTTCCTGCACGATATCTATCACGAGCAGGCGATCCTTCGCGCCGGCATCATTCCGTCCGAACGCGTCCTCGGCAACACGCAGTATCGGCGCGAGATGGTCGGTGTCGACGTGCCGGGCGGAATCTATGCGCACGTCGCCGGCGTCGACGTCGTGCGCGCCGACGGCGGCCGCTATTACGTACTGGAAGACAACCTGCGCGTGCCCTCCGGTGTGTCGTACATGCTCGAGAACCGCAAGATGATGATGCGGCTCTTTCCCGAGCTCTTCGCCACGCGCTCGATCCGCCCAGTGCAGCACTATCCGGATCTGCTGCTCGAAAACCTGCATGCGGCGGCGCCGGCCGGCCAGGAGCGGCCGACGGTTGCCGTGCTGACGCCGGGTGCGTACAACTCGGCGTACTTCGAGCACGCATTCCTCGCGCAGCAGATGGGCGTCGAGCTCGTCGAGGGCCGCGATCTCTTCGTCGAAGACGATACCGTCTACATGAGAACGACGCGGGGCCCGCAGCGCGTGCACGTGATCTACCGGCGCGTCGACGACGATTTCCTCGATCCGCTCGCGTTTCGCCCCGATTCGATGCTCGGCGTGCCGGGGCTCTTCGCCGCCTACCGCGCGGGTCGCGTCACGCTCGCCAACGCGATCGGGACCGGCGTTGCCGACGACAAGTCGATCTATCCGTACGTGCCGGCCATGACACGGTTCTACCTCTCGGAGGAGCCGATCCTCGGCAACGTGCCGACGCTGATGCTCTATCGCGACCAGGATCGCGCCGAGGCGCTCGCCAATCTCGACCGGCTCGTCGTCAAGGAAGTCCACGGCGCCGGCGGTTACGGCATGCTGATCGGACCGGCGGCCACGGTCGCGGAGCGGGAGGCGTTTCGCCAGCGGATCCTCGCGGCGCCCGACCGCTACATTGCGCAGCCGACGCTGGCACTATCGACGTGCCCGACGTTCGTCGCCGCGGGCCTCGCGCCGCGGCACATCGACCTGCGTCCCTACATCCTCACCGGGCGGGGCAGTGCGCTCGTGCCCGGCGGGCTGACCCGCGTCGCGCTGCGGGAAGGCTCGCTCGTCGTCAACTCGTCGCAAGGGGGCGGCACCAAGGACACCTGGGTGCTCGCCGGCGAAGAAGGCGCGGAGACCTGACGCGATGCTTTCGCGGACCGCCAACGAGTTGTACTGGATGGCGCGCCACATCGAGCGCGCCGAGAACACGGCGCGGCTGCTCGACGTCACGTACCGGACGTCGCTGATGCCTTACCAGGTGCACGAGACGGGGCTCGCGTGGGCCGACCCGTGGTCGGTGCCGCTGGTAACGCTCGGCCTCGCAACGGCCTACTACCAGCGTCACCCGGGTTTGACGGCCGAGAACGCGCTGCGCTTCATGATCTTCGACCCGGCGAACACGTCGTCGATCTACGAGTGCCTGCGGACGGCGCGGGAGTCCGCCCGTGCCGTACGCGGGGCCATCACGTCCGAGATGTACGAGGATCTCAACTCCGCCTGGATCGAGATGCGCTCTTACGACTACGAGCGCATCCAGGCCAACGGCGTCTCCGATTTCCTCGACTGGGTGAAGATGCGCTCGCATCTTTTCCGCGGCGTGACGTTCGGCACGATGCTGCGCGACGAGGCCTACCATTTCATTCGCCTCGGCACGCACATGGAGCGCGCCGACAACACGGCGCGCATCCTCGACACCAAGTACCACATCTTGCTGCCGTCCATCGACGACGTCGGCGGCGCGGTCGACTATTACCAGTGGGCGTCGCTCTTGCAGTCGCTGTCGGGATTCGAGTCGTACCGGAAGATCTACAGCGACGTCATCGCGCCGCGGCGGATTGCCGAGCTCCTGATCCTGCGCGACGACATGCCGCGCTCGCTGCACAGCTGCATGAACTTCATTCACGACACGCTTGGAATCCTCTGCGATGACCAGACGCGCGAGGTCGAGCGCAGGGCCGGCGAGTTGCACGCGCGGCTGCACTACGGGCGCACCGACGACATCATGGAGTTCGGCTTGCACGAATACCTGATGGAGTTCCTCGAGCAGATCTCGGAGCTTGGCGGCGAGGTGAGTCGCGCGTTCCTCGTACCCACCAACAAGGCATCCACCGATCTTGCGTCCGCCGCGCAGCGGCTGCGTTCAATGCCGGTGCGCGCGACGGACTCGTTGCGTTAGTATTCATCGGCACACCCCTGTTCGCTCGTAATCGCCGATGACCTATTGCGTGGCCATGTCGCTTGACGCCGGAATGATCTTCGCCTCGGATTCGAGGACGAACGCCGGCGTCGACCATATCGCGCGCTTTTCCAAGATGCGCGTGTTTACGCGCGACGCCGACCGCGTCATCGTCATGATGTCGTCGGGTAACCTGTCGATCACGCAGAACGCGATCAATGTTGTCGAGCAGAAGGCGCGCGGCACCGACGATCAGACGCACATCTGGAACGCAACGTCCATGTTCGACGTCGCGCGGATGCTCGGCGATGCGCTGCGCGAGGTCAAGGGCCGCGACGGTCCGTACATGGAGCAGCACAACATCGACGCGTCCGCCAACTTCATCCTGGGCGGGCAGATCCATGGCGAGGCGCCGCGGTTGTTCGAGGTGTACAGCGAAGGCAATTTCATCGAGGCAACACCGGACACGTGCTACTTCCAGATCGGCGAATCGAAGTACGGCAAGCCGGTGATCGATCGCGTCGTCCATCGCGGAA
>Ga0207697_10001220_pt1 | contig 14074 bp, 11 predicted proteins | sample KBSSwiS5withPhiX_FD_184293 | JGI IMG/M metagenome (GOLD analysis project Ga0207697, IMG submission 184293) | Switchgrass rhizosphere microbial communities from Kellogg Biological Station, Michigan, USA, with PhiX - S5 (SPAdes) (version 2) | ecosystem: Host-associated > Plants > Roots >... | reverse complement strand
CGGACCGCCAAATGTCTGGTGAGCAATTCTCAAGCCGCCCCATTTCCCGCGCGTGCGAGAAGTAGGCTTTCAGCCTTCTACCAGCGATTTACTATTTTTTGACAACAATCAAAGGAATATCTCACGCGGTTTCCAGTCTAGAGATATGCAGGCCGGAGTACCGGCGTTCTTACAAGCAACAACAACCCGAGGTACAAACATATGTTCAGAATTTTAGCCACGTTTGCGTTAATTTCCGCTTTCTTGCAGGTCGCTCCGCTTGCGAATGCAGCGGCGGACGAAGAACAGAATTCGGACCACCCTGTAAACGTCGTCATCGAGTGGAATAGAACTCTTTTGGCAATCGTTCGCACGCCCGGCGCTCAGCCGGCTACCATTCACTCAACTCGCAATTTTGCGATTTTGCACGCCGCCATCTACGACGCCGTCAATAGTATCGAGCCAAAGTTCAGCCCGTACTTTGCGCGGCTTCCGGACGTTCCGAGGAGTGCGTCCAAAATAGCTGCGGCCGATAAGGCAGCTCATGATGTCCTGGTGTCCCTCTATCCTGCGTTTCAGGCGTCGTTGGACACGGAACTGGAGCAGGATCTCGCGCTGCTTCCCGATAACGAGCGAAAAGCTCAGGGAATCGTCGTGGGGCATGCAGTTGCCAGTCAACTGCTCGCTGCGCGCAGTGCTGATGGAGCGAATGTAACTCCACCGCCGTACGTCCCCGGAACCCAGCCCGGAGACTACCAGTTGACGCCGCCTAATTTCGCGCCAGCGGATTTTACCCAGTGGCCCCAGGTCACACCGTTTGCGTTGCAGCAACCGGACGAGTTCCGTCCCGGGCCTCCTCCCGCACTCACAAGCGCCGTTTATACTAGGGTCTTCAACGAAGTCAAAAGTCTCGGGTTCATTAACAGTACAACCCGCACTGCGGAACAAACCGAGATCGGCAAGTTCTGGAACGGCAACATCCAGGACTTCTGGAACGAGATCGCGCAGACTGCGGCGCTGGATCGTCATCTCAATCTTGAGCAAAGCGCGCGTCTCTTTGCGCTCCTGAATATCAGCCTGGCTGACACGGCGATCGCCTTCTTCGATGCCAAGTACACCTACAACTTTTGGCGTCCGGTAACTGCGGTTCAATTCGCAGGCACTGATGGAAATCCGCACACAGAGCCTAATCCAACGTGGCTTCCACTATCCACGAAGACCGCTCCAGATCCTTCCTACCCCGGAGCACACAGCGCAATCAGTAAGGCAGGCGCGACCGTGTTGAGCTTTTACTTCGGCGACCAATTCACTTTCGATGTCAGCTCTGAGTCGCTGGCGGGAGTGACGCGACACTTCACCAGTTTCTCCGGCGCGGCGGAGGAAGCGGGACTAAGCCGTATTTACGCAGGGCAACACTTCCGGACTGACCACATCGCTGGTAAGGACCTGGGCGAACAGGTCGCACAGTCTATCGACGAGAACATTCTGCTCCAAGGGAAGTAGAAACATCGGAAAGTCTTTTATCCCTACTAGAAATCGTTTCGCAATAGGCAGACGATACTCAGGATGAGAAAAAGCATGTTAGGAGACTCTGGGTCGAGCTTGATGGCATTTCCTACAAGTGTTGCTGGTGTCGCTTGGCAGTGCGCGAGCTAAGGCCCGCTCGCGCTCTAGAAGCTAACAACTTTTCATCTACTCACGGATAACCAGAGACCAAAGTTCGTAAGAGGGTTTTGTCGATTCTAGCGGTTAAGAAAATACCAATGATAAACCGGCACCACTTACCACTAGCGGTTTACTACGAGCATCCAGAATGGTTCCGCCCGCTCTTTGCGGAATTGGATCGCCGCTCCATTCAGTATGTGCGCATCGATGCCGGATGCCACGGGTACAACCCAACCGCGGCGGACAGGAGTTACGCGCTGTTAGTCAATCGCATGAGCGCTTCCGCCTACCTGCGAGGTAACGCACAAGGTATTTTCTTCACGCGCGACTACCTCGCGCATCTCGAGCGTATTGGCACGCGTGTCATCAACGGCTGCAAGGCCTTCTCGTTCGAGATTTCAAAGGCGGCGCAACTTGCGCTCCTGCACTCGCTGGGACTGGCTACGCCGCGCTCGCGTATCGTGAACTGCGCGATCGAGGCTATTTCCGCAGCAGAGGAAATTGGATTTCCAGTCATCATCAAACCAAATATCGGCGGCAGAGGCGCAGGGATTATCCGTCTTGATTCTGCGCCGGAATTGGCACATGCGGCCGCGTCCGGCACAATCGGTTTTGGAATTGATGGCACCGTTTTGGTGCAGGAATTTCTTCCAGTCCGGGACGGGAACATTACGCGCGTCGAGATCCTTGGTGGGAAATTTCTATACGCGATCAAAGTCTACACCTCGGAAGAGAACTTTAACCTCTGTCCGGCTGAGATATGCGGGACCGAAGACGAAGCTTCCGGCGCGAACAGGGCCGGCCTCGCTGATAGACCAAAGACTGGATTAAAAGTGGAGGCCTTTACGCCGCCACAAGAAATAATTGGTGCAGTTGAGAAAATCGTCGCTGCCGCCCAAATCGAAGTGGGCAGCGTTGAATACCTAATCGACGATCGCGATGGCACCGTCGTTTATTACGACATCAATGCCCTTTCCAATTTTGTTGCCAACGCGCCTCAAATTCTTGGCTTTGATCCGCACGTGCGGCTGGTCGATTACCTTGAGCAGGAAAAGGAGAGGGCCTAATGCGCTACGGCTATTGGCTCCCAGTCTTCGGCGGCTGGCTCCGAAACGTGGAGGACGAGCAGATGGAGGCGACGTGGGAATACGCGAGCCGTCTAGCGCGAAGAAGCGAAGAGATCGGATTCGATCTCACGCTGATCGCTGAACTAAACCTCAACGACATCAAAGGTGCCGATGCGCCCGCCCTGGACGCTTGGTCCACAGCCGCAGCCCTGGCAGCAGTGACGAACCGTCTCGAGTTGATGGTTGCGGTCCGTCCCACCTTTCACTCGCCTGCCCTCCTCGCCAAACAAGCCGCCAACATAGATCATATCGCTGGCCCGGGCCGTCTTTCTCTCAATGTCGTTTCATCCTGGTGGGCGGATGAGGCAAAGAAGTACGGTGTCCATTTCGAGCGGCATGACGATCGTTACGCGCGCACCGCGGAATGGCTCGAAATCGTGGACCAGCTCTGGAAACGCGACCATTTTTCTTTCTCCGGGAATTACTACCAGGTGGAGAATTCGATCCTGCGGCCAAAGCCAATCTCACAGCCACGACCACTGATTTACGCCGGTGGCGAATCGGAAGCGGCCAAGGAATTGATCAGTGAACGCTGCGATGCGTATGTGATGCACGGAGATCCTCCTGATCGTATCCGATCCAAAATCGCCGACATCTCCGAGCGAAGAGAAAAGAAAGGTCTCGGTCCTATGTCCTTCGGCGTGGCCGCCTACTCGGTTGTTCGTGATACCGAAGAGGAGGCGCAAAGAGAGCTGGCACGCATTACCGACGTGAAACAGTCCGCTGCCGGTTACGACAATTACCAGCAATGGCTGGCCGGGACAAAGCTTGATCAACATGTTTCCCTCGAAGATTACTCCGTTAGTAATCGAGGATTGCGATCCGGACTTGTCGGCACACCCGGCCAAATTGCGGAACGCGTTGCCGAGTTTGAAGCGGTTGGCGTTGACCTTCTCCTGCTACAATGCAGCCCCCAGTTTGAAGAGATGGAGCGCTTTGCCGAGAACATAATCCCAACGAAAAGATTTGAAGCGGCCCGACCAGGTCGAGGGTCTCGGTTCCCGGTGCCGCAATGAACACGGCCCGCCGCGTTCGGGGTTGAACTGGCTCCCTATTATTGAGGGTCGGGCTCGCCACAGGACGAGTCAGTCGCCTTGGGCGCTGTGTTGCTACCGTCGAAACTACTGGTGGCTTCGGCGGGAGCTGAACTCGCGGAAAGATGACCGACAACCGAGAGCGCAATCACAGCGACCCATCCGAACTTCGCCGCTGTTTTTAGTAGCTCTTCCGATCATTGCGTTTGTTTGTTCATGGCATTTAGGTTCTTGGACCAGCGACGAAAGCTTTCATAATATCAATAGCACGCTGATTTTTTTTCTTGGCCATGGGCCTGTTTTTGCAGGACCTTGCGGCCGTTCATCTCGTTCATACCAGGCGGACGGATTTCTATTCCCAAAAAAATCGAGTGCCTGCCGGTTATCTGACGAGAAAGTTTAACTCCCAGGTGCTTGCAGCAGAGCGAGTCGAAGAAAAACCGGCCTAATCAGTTCTCTTAAATAGATGCAATGAACGAAACCCCTCGCCTCTTGAAAAGAGATGGAGCGTTTTGCTGAACAGATAATACCAACGATTGGTTATTAAGAGCGACTTGGGAAAGGCTCGAACTGGCTGCGGTTGCGTTTGCCGAATAGCTATTGTCCGGTCGTGTTCTGCGCTGCATATGAGTTGCGGCAAAAAAAGAGCCCACGACCAACATCGTGGCCAATAGTTGAGCAACCATCGTCTCGTAAGTGGGAAACACCGCAAACCACATCCCCATCCAAGCAGGGATAACATTGGTCAGCCAACCTATGTCCGTTCTGGAGATCCAATGCGCGAGTTGCATCTCCTGCGCTTGTTCACCCACCATTACTTCCAAGACGACTCCCAGCAGAATGCCTGTGGTAATCAGCATCTTTCGATATGGGAGATGCTGCTGTAGAACAAACGTGAGGACAGCGACCATCCCGGAGAGAAGAAGGCCGAGCAGCGCGCCTTTTAGCACGACACTGCCGCCCAGTCGCAGATTGTAGCTTTGGAGAAAAAGAACAACTTCAAAGCCTTCGCGATAAAGGGAAGTAAATCCAAGTAGAATTAAGCCGCGGCGAAGGTAAGAGCCTTCGCTATTCGAACTGCCGAATAGCGCCTTTCTGCGGCGGGTATGCGCCCGAATCCAGCCGCCCCAATAAATTTTGTGGAAAAACCAGTTCATAATCACGAGCAGAACAATGACCGCGATCAGGCCGGTCGCGGCTTGCAAGTCGAGCGCTGGAACACTTTCCGTAAGTTGTCCGACGATTTCGATGGCGATAAACCATGTGACTAATGTCGCGACAAACGCCATGCCTGCCCCTATCGCGACGGGACGCCGATGCGCCTGATCGCTTCCGGTCAAGGTCGCGGTAATCGCTGAAAGCACCAGAATACACTCGAGTCCTTCCCGGAATACGAGGACGCCGATATCCATGAACGCGACCGTTGAACTCGTTCCCGGCTGCGTCGGGTCCGGCGTTCCGCGTGCAATGAACCCTTGCCAGATGATCAGCGCGATCACGAAAATTGCCGCGCCAAGAAGACCGACGTTAAAAGCGGCGCGAAGCGAAGGGCGTCGTGAGAATGCAGTCATATGGCCATTTCCGCGCGCGCGGGTATTAACCGGCGCGCGGTGGCTTCGTGATCACCATTATTCCCAGATATATTCCTGGCGCGGTCGGGCCAATGGAAATCGCGGCGTTGATCGAGGTCGTGCACGGCGCAGACGTCCTTGGGAAAAAGAAGATCCAGTGTCCAATCAAATGCCACACGAACCTTTTTATCCAGGCCCGGTAGCTTGCTGAGGTAAACCGTCCGCCACATCCACCAGGCGAAGAAGCCCGAGAAATTGAAACCAAGGACTCGCGCCACGCCCATCCGGCGACCGATCGAAGCCAGCAACCCGATGGTCGTGAACGAAAATGATCTTAAGGGACGACCTAAGAGTGTCGCCGCGATATTCTGCGCCACAACTTTGCCCTCACGTATGGCATGTTGCGCGGTAGGCGGATGAGATTTTCCCGGATTTCTGACGTCCGGCACAAACGCACAATCCCCCACGGCCCACACGTTGGCCCAACCGGGAACTCGCAAGAATTCGTTTACGAGTAATCGGCCTCGCTGCTTTGCACACGGAAGCGAAGCAATGATGGGACTGGGCACGGTTCCCGCCGTCCACACCAGCGTGCGCGATGGAATTGCCACACCATCGGCTAAGAAAACTTTGTTCTCTGTCAGGCTCTTGACCCGGGTATTAAGGCGAATCTCCACACCGCGTCTCTCGAGCACTTTCTCGCTATATCGTCCCAGACTTTCACCCAGTTCCGGTAGGATCACGGGACCAGAATGGACCAGCATGACTCGCAACATATCTTCAGCGAGAGCGGGGTAGAACGGCAGCGCGTCACGAACGAAGTCATTTACCGCTGCAACCGTTTCCACCCCTGCAAAGCCGCCACCCGCCACCACGAAGGTAAGTGACGACCGCCGCTCGGCAGGATCGCCTTCAGAATTGGCCTCTTCCAAATGTTGGAGGATTTGCGCACGCAATTGAATGGCATCGCGGAGCGATTTCATCGCTACCGCCAGTTCTCCGAGCCCCGGAAGGTCGTAAAAGTTGGTAACCGACCCCAGTGCGATGACAAGATGATCGTAGTCGAGTTGTTCTATGCGATTACTGTGACCCCGCGAAATCAGGACCCGCTTGTTTGCTAGATCGATCTCGTTTACGTCGCCCACCAACACCTCAACCTTGCGAAGTAGCTTACGCAGGGGATTTACGATATTCGTGATCTCGAGATCGCTCGCGGCAATCTCGTGAAGCATCGGCGTGAACAGGAAAAAGTTATCGCGACTAACGAGGGAAATCTCCACCGCACCCTGGCGCGCCAGCAATTTCTCGAGATGCATGGCGGCATAAACACCGCCGAAACCACCGCCGAGAATGACGATTCGTTTTTTGCGCCGCCTGCGTTTTATCTGAACGATCATTGAGTTCCTTCCGTTGCAGAGCGCCGACGCGGCTGTGGAGAAAGGTGTTAACCGTGTTAGGACTGCCGCGGAGGCGGCAGCTCGGATTTTGCGTCTAACAAGCTAGGCTGCGCTACTCCGCCACCGCCGGACTGACCCAGTCCCTTCTCAATTTCATCTCGGGCAGCGCTGAACTCTTTGACCGCTCGGCCCATCCCACGGGCAAGCTCAGGCAGTTTCTTCGCGCCGAACAGAAGTAAAACAATGAGCAGGATTACCATCATGTCCGGTCCCATAAGATTGAGGATACTAGCGATCATTGGAGTCATAAGCGTGTTTGGTTAGCGGTAATTTGCTCTTCGCTTATTCAACCAATTTGATGGATTTATATTCCCACAGAGTGATGTGGAGCGGGGTTTGACTGGCTTGGCACCTGTGAGATGACCTCGGCTGCCGAGTTTTTGCATGCAAGGATGGAATAAAACTGCGCCCCGCCAGTCTCATTAGATGGGTAGTACTGCACCGAATGAGTGTGTCAGACCAGAACTTACGCACGTGAAAATGTCATGGCTTTATTGTTGAACGCAGAACATGCTTTTGGGCTCGAAGATTTCGAATCGACCGCAAAGATTGTGAAATTCGCCATAGTCCCCAAGAAGCACGAAGAGCCGGATCAATCTCCGAAAGAAGAGCTAATGTCTTTTGAAGCAGCGATGCTCCCTCATCTTGATGCTGCGCACAATTTGGCGAGATGGCTGCTTCGCAATGAACAAGATGCGCAGGACGTCGTGCAAGAGGCTTATCTGCGTGCGTTCAAATCGTTCGGCGGATTCCACGGCTCCAACGGCCGGGCTTGGCTGCTGACGATTGTCCGAAATACCTCGTACACACTACTAAAAAAGAACCATGCCGTCGACCTGACAACAACTTTTGATGAAGAAATACACGGATCTGGCCACGAGTCGGTCAGTCCCGCAACGATTCTGGAGCATGCTGAAGACGCGGAACTAGTTAAGCAAGCAATGGATGAATTGCCAGCCGAGTTCCGTGAGATCTTGGCGCTGAGACATCAGGAAGGTCTCTCCTACAAGGAGATAGCCGACATCGCGCAAATTCCGCTGGGTACGGTCATGTCGCGGTTGGCTCGCGCACGGGACAAACTTAAGGAATGTTTGGCGGCTCGGATCGGTAAGGAGAAATAGATGAACTGCGAAGAAACTACAAAACTGATGGATGGTTATTTGGATGGCGAATTGGATGCCATTACCAACCAGGCGATTGAACAGCACTTGCGCGAGTGCCATAACTGCGATCAGGCCTACAAAACCCAACGCTCGCTAATTCGCGCAATTGGCAACGCCACCCCTTATTACAAGGCGCCCTCAGAATTACGTGAGCGAATTCAATCCTCGTTGCGAAAAGAGATTGCCGAACAGTCTAACGGGAGCGGCATCCCGGTAGATGCTCGGCCGCTAATCGCAAAAGAGCACGCAGAGTCACGGTCGATTCTTTTTGGAACCTCATGGAATTGGCTAGCTCTCGCCGCTGCCATCGTTTTTGCAGCCGTTATCGTCTGGAATGTAGTGCCCCGATTGCAGCGACCAGCCGCTGATCAGTTTCTCGCCACGCAGCTTATCGCCAGTCATGTGCGTTCGCTTATGGCAAACCACCTCACGGACGTTGCTTCCTCGGATCAGCATACCGTAAAGCCCTGGCTGGACGCCAAGCTCGATTTTGCCCCTGCGGTGGTTGACCTTTCTACCGACGGATTTCCCTTGATTGGTGGCCGTCTTGATTATCTCGATAATAGGCCGGTAGCGGCTCTGATTTATGGGAGGCGAAAGCATTTCATTAACCTGTTTGTTTGGCCGGCGGGATCGAATACGATCGGCGCCGCCAACGCGATGTCACACCAAGGCTATCAGCTTCTGCACTGGGTCGACTCGGACTTTAACTACTGGGCGGTGTCTGACGTTAACGCTAATGATTTGCAGACTTTCAAAAACAAGTTCGAGGAGCAAACGTCGCGTCACTAAGAGCTGTCCACATATTTAGCGCGTTCAAAGGACCATAATTCCGGCGCTGCGGCGGGTTAGCGAATTCGGTCTTAGCGTCGAGCGCTGATAATCAGTTCCAGAAATCACCTGCATTGACGGCAGAGCGGGTTTGATCTCCTCGCGATCTGAGAAGGGATCTGGCGATGGCGAAGGTCGCACACTATAATCTGCTCGCAGCTGCGCTCACCACGCGGGCGGCCTTGTCACTTAGAGAGGTTTTGGGATAGGTGCTGATATCAATTCTTGGAAGCGCGGGTTGTTCCGGAGCGGATCGAACATTGGATCGAGCCGGAGTAGCGCAGGAGTGAGCGGTAGACGTGAGGCCAGTGGGCCTTCATACGGGGTCGAGAGTAGTTTCTGTAACGCGGCAATCGCGCGGTCGGGCTCTCCAAGCTGCGCCGCCACCCGGGCGAAAACCTCAATCGGACCGGGACCACCTACCACGTCCTTCTCGATCGGGATCACGGTCATCGCCTGCTCCGACAGAGCGAACGCGGCGGCTTTGTCACCAAGGCCCATATCGGTCAGCGCGAGATCTCCAATGAGGATATAATTTTCCGGCTGTTCTTTGAGGAACGGTTCCAGTTCGCTGCGTGCCTGCCGCCAACTTTCCTGGGCGGCGGCACCGTCGCCGGCCACTTCTTGCGCCCAGCCTAACCAAAAGCGCAGTTCACCATTGAAATAACCCAACGCTGGATCAGGCTTGGCCAATACTTCCTTTAGCCGAGGGATGATTTGCGCCGGGCGGCGCTCCAGGATCGCTTGGTAAACTTGTGTTCCCAAGGCGGTGGTGTCGGCGGCGTTTGGATGCAGTAGAGCGAGTATTGCAGCAGCCCGCGGAAGGTCGCCCTCCGCTTGTGCAATAGCCGCCTTTTCTGCAAGGGTATCCACGTCGTCCGGTATAATATCGAGAACCTGATCAAGCTTTCGCATCGCTTCGGGAAAACGCCGCCTTACAATGGAAGATCCTGCGTGCGAGGTGAGTAGGTTAACGTTGCGCGGGTCGAGCCGCTCGGCTTCGTTGAAGTATGACTCGCTCCGGTCCCACTGGCCTCGCCGTCGCGCGACATAGGCCAGCGATTCAGGAATCTGGCTGCTATTTGGCAGGAACTGACGTGCTCGCTCAAAGTAACCCACCGCGGTGTCGTAATCCTTCAGGCAGGCGTAGTGGTAATATCCCTTGGCCAATATGGCCTCGCCGAGATTGGGCTGAAGAGTAAGCGCGGTTTCGGCTGCCTGCCGCGTCTCTTCACGTAGGATATCCGTTGGTTGAAGAGTCAGTGTAAGGTAACCGAGCGCATCGACGTATGACAGGAGCGCCCAACTAAGGGCGAACTTGGGGTCCAATCGCACCGCTTCTCTGAGATATTTCTGTGCGCCAAGGGCGTTGGCGGATGTGTTTCCGGTTTTCAATGTATACGCCAGTCCTCGCAGGTAGGCATCGTAAGCTTCGGGATTATCCGTCGGTTTAGCGGCGATCCCTTCTTCTTCCTGACCGGTGAGTTTCGCTCGTAGCTGATCGGCGATGGCTTTGGCCACCTCACTCTCGACCGAAAAGATGTCGGTCAGTCTGCGATCAAAGGTCTCTGCCCAGAGATGGGAATCATTGGCTGCTCTGATCAATTGCACATTGATGCGCACCTGATCATTTGTTTTTTGGACGCTACCTTCCAGGAGATTGGCGACGCCGAGTTGGTTCGCAATCTCAGAGAGATTTTGAGATGTGTTCTTATAACGCTGCGTTGACGTGCGCGAGATTACTTTGAGATCTCCAATCTTGGAAAGGCGAGTAAGAATCTCATCCTGGATCCCATCTGCGAAATAGGCGTTGGATTTTTCCTCGCTCAGGTTTTCAAATGGCAGAACGGCGATGGATTTTTCATTTGGTGATGGCGCCGGAGCGACGAAGTAAAAAGAGTAGGCAAACGCCGCGGCCACCAAGATCGCCGCCAAGGTGAGTAACACGCGCCGCTTGTGAAGTTTGATTTTGCTGACGATAGACTCGACACGCACTTTGGTCTGAGGCGAAGAGCCTTCCGTTTCCAGTTCCCCCTTGAGATTGCGGAGATCGGTGAGCATCTCCTTGATCGTCTGGTAACGCTCATCACTGTTTTTGCGCAAAGCCTTTTGCAGAATGGATTCGAGTTTGAGCGGAACATCCGGCAATACGCCGGATAAAGGTGGTGGCTCCGCTGTTAGGATGGAGGCGATGCAGTCGCTCGGCGTCTCGCCTCGGAACGGCGGGCTTCCTCCCACCATTTCGTAGAGCACTACGCCCAAGCTCCAAATATCCGAGCGCGCGTCCACTGTTTGACCGCGCGCCTGTTCCGGGGACATGTAATGACCTGTACCCAGCACTAACCCTGGTTGCGTTTGCAGCACCGCCGGTGCACCGAGCTCGTAATGGTTCGATGCCGGCCTTTGCTCGGTCAGTTTGGCAATCCCGAAGTCGAGCACCTTCGCGTATCCGTCCGGTCGCAGCATGATGTTCTCCGGTTTGATGTCGCGGTGCACGACGCCGGTTTCGTGCGCGGCAGCCAGCGCCGAGGCTACTTGCACGGCAATTTCCAGCGCGGCGTGCAGATTCATCCTCCCGCACCCGAGCGACGCTCGCAGTGTCATGCCTTCGATGAACTCCGTCACGATGAATTGCCGGTTTTCCTCCGCGCCGACCTCGTAAACCGTTAGAATGTTCGGATGATTTAAGGCCGAGGCACTCCGCGCCTCGGTTTTGAACCGGCTCAGCTGCGTCTCGTCCAGCGTCAAGCGCTCTGGGAGAAGCTTGAGCGCGACTTTGCGCCCGAGTCGTTCGTCGCGCGCAAGATAAACCTCGCCCATCCCGCCAACGCCGATGAGCGACTCGATCCGGTAATGGCCAATCACTTTTCCAACCAATGCGCCGGGCCTGTCGTTAGTCAGAAGCTCGGGGGCGACTTCGAAGGCCGGTGATTCGATAAAATTCTCCGCCCTCTCGTAAGAGGCGAGCAGAGACTCCACCTCGCGGCGCAAGCCTTCGTCGCCGTGGCAACCCTCATCAAGAAATGAGGCCCGCTCCTCGGGCGCACGCTCGGCGGCTGACTGGAAGAGATCGTTGACCTGTTGCCAGCGCTCAGCTTTCATCAGGTTTCTTCCCCGCTCAGCGCCCGGTAGAGCCAGGCCTTGGCCATGTTCCATTCGCGCTCCACCGTCCGCTGAGAGAGTTTCAAGAATTCAGCCGTCTCTTCGACGGTCAAGCCGCCGAAGTAGCGCAGTTCAACAATCTGACTTTTACGCGGGTCCTGCACAGCCAACCTTTCCAATGCTTCATCGAGCGCGAGCAATTCCTCCGATCGCGTTTCCGTCACTAACGCAGCTTCATCCAAGGTTACTTTCAGCGCGCCGCCGCCACGCTTGAGCGAGTTGCGTTCACGGGCATGGTCAACCATGATGCGCCGCATCAACTGCGCGGCCGCCGCGACAAAGTGGGTCCGGCCTTGCCAGAGCGGCTTCGTATTATCGACCAGCCGCAGGTAGGCTTCGTTGAGGATGGCGGTGGTTTGCAGGGTGTGGCCGGCACGCTCCCGGCTCATGTAATGGTGGGCCAGCCGATGCAATTCGGGTTGCACCAGCGGGATCAACTTCTCCAGCGCTCCCTCGTCACCGCCGCTCCAGTCGCCGAGCAGTTGGGTGACCTCTTGTTGCGCGGGGGAGGCCGTCATCATACAGGCTGCTCGACACTGCAAATTCTAACACGCTCGAGGGATTTTCACAGCACGACGGGAAGCGATCAAAAAAACTCCGCAGTCGTGGCGGGTTCCAGGCGGCATTTCCGCTTTAGGAGATAGAAGCACATTTATGCCAGGCATTAAAAAACAGACGCGCCGGGCAGATGTCACAACCCGAAAAGGAAGGTTATCAAAACAACTGATTTGATCAAAGATCTCGAACCAGATCAGAGGATTGTGAAGGTCGCGGTAGTCAAGCAACCCGAAGAGAGCCACCCGCAGAAAGAAGATTTAAGCTCTTTTGAAGCGGTGATGCTGCCTCATCTCGACGCCGCGCACAATTTAGCCAAATGGTTGCTTCGCAACGAACAGGATGCGCAGGATGTGGTCCAAGAGGCGTTTTTGCGCGCGTTTAAATCGTTCAGTGGATTCCATGGTTCCAATGGCCGGGCCTGGTTGTTAACGATTGTCCGAAACAGCTCCTACACGTTGCTAAAAAACAACCGTGTGGCCGATCTCGCCACCCCTTTTGACGAAGAAATACACGCGTCCGACGACAAGTCTGTGAGTGCCGCGACGATTCTGGAGCGTAGTGAACACGCAGAACTCATTAGGGAAGCAATGGATGAATTGCCTGCGGAATTCCGTGAGATCCTGACGCTGCGACACGAAGAAGATCTCTCTTACAAGGAGATAGCGGACATCGCGCAAATTCCGCCTGGAACGGTCATGTCGCGGCTCGCCCGCGCTCGGGGGAAGCTCAAGGAACGTTTGGCGGCTCGCATTGGTAAGCAGAAATAAGATGAACTGCGAAGAAGCGACAGAACGGATGCATGGTTACTTAGATGGCGAACCGGATCCGATTACCAACCAAACGATCGAGCAGCACTTGCGTGGTTGCCGTTGCTGGCAGCAAGGCCTACAGACTTTCAAGCAGAAGTTCGCAGGACAAACGTCGCACCGTTGAGAGTGATTCAGAGATTTTGGCTGACGCATAAGACTTCAGTTTCGGAAAAGCGGCGGGGTAGAGAATTCGAATATTACCCTTAGCTCCTTTCTTTGGTGACGGGCGGTTTACGCTTCCTTCCTCGCCAAACTCACCTCTTTTCAGGAGCCGCGGCCGTCCGACGGATATCAGCTAACAGGCCGGGAATATCACCGCCGCAAAACGGTATGGATTGTTGAAAGCAATTTTATTGATGACCGAATCACTGAAACCAAGGCGCAGAAAGACCACATTATGACAACCTCGCCCGCTCATTCTCCAAGATCAGTCACCAAGTGCGTGACCGTAATCACTCCGTTTCTGAGACACTTAAATACAGGCACGCTGGCGATCTTCCTGTTCGTTGCGCTGGCTTCTCTTACTAGCATCCGTGGCCGGGAAGTTGAAACTAAAGGATCAACTCCCGTCGAAGCCGATAAAAATGAGATTGCCATCGCAGACTTCAGCTTCTCACCCAAGATGTTTACCGTGCCGCCGGGCGCGACGGTGACCTGGATCAACCACGATAAGGTGCCGCATGTTATCTCAAGCGCTGACAATCAGTTTCAGAAATCG
>Ga0207697_10001214_pt1 | contig 14097 bp, 9 predicted proteins | sample KBSSwiS5withPhiX_FD_184293 | JGI IMG/M metagenome (GOLD analysis project Ga0207697, IMG submission 184293) | Switchgrass rhizosphere microbial communities from Kellogg Biological Station, Michigan, USA, with PhiX - S5 (SPAdes) (version 2) | ecosystem: Host-associated > Plants > Roots >... | reverse complement strand
GTCTGGGACCCGATTCGCGATGATCCCGAGTTCCAACAACTGCTCATGATGAAGGAGCATATCGGACCATAATGATCGGCAACTTTTTTTCCGAGCTGAAGCGACGCAATGTTTACAAAGTTGCGGCAGCTTATGCCGTTGTTGCCTGGCTCCTGATTCAAGGCGCTTCCATTGTTCTACCGACCTTTGAAGCGCCCTCCTGGACAATGAAGGTCTTGCTGGTGGCGCTGGCTGTTGGGTTTCCGATCGCGGTCATTCTGGCCTGGGCTTTTGAGATTACACCCGAAGGAATCAAGCGCGCCGAAGACATCGAACCTAACGAGTCGATTACAAAGAACACTGGCCGCAAGCTCGTTGGAATAACCATCGTCCTCGCTGTCATCGCAGCGAGCTTGCTCGCCTTTCAACTTTTCCGCAGCAATGGCCCGGCTAGCTCACCTAACAGCAGCGTAACCCAGGCTTCCATTGAACGCGCCACGACATCGATCCCTATTTCCGAAAAAAGCATTGCTGTGCTGCCCTTCGAAAATCTAAGCAGCGATAAGGAGAATGCTTACTTCGCCGACGGCATTCAAGATGAAATCCTGACCAGGCTGGCCGGTATTTCCGACCTGAAGGTCATTTCCCGGACTTCGACCGAGAAGTACAAGAGTAAGCCCGAAGATTTGAAGACGGTGTCCCAACAACTCGGGGTGGCGAAGGTTCTTGAAGGAACCGTGCAACGGGCGGCCGATAAAGTGCGCGTTAACGTCCAGTTGATCGATGCGCGCGCTGACACTCATCTTTGGGCGAAGAGTTATGACCGCGAGGTAAAGGACATTCTCGCCGTCGAAAGCGAAGTGGCGCAGGAAATCGCGGATGCCTTGCAAGCGAAGCTTTCGCCAGCCGAGGCGAAAACAGTAGCCAGCGCACCAACAAAAGATGCGGCAGCCTATGATTTTTTCCTGAAAGGCGAATACGAACAACGCGCCGGTGTTTCCGCGTTAAGAGCCGAGCGATTCAATCAGGCAGCGGCCTGGTATAACGAGGCCATCGCGCGCGATCCAAATTTCGCATTGGCCATGGCCCAACTCGTCGTCTGTCGCATGCGCCTTCATTGGTTGGTTGAATCGTTGAAAGAATCGGAACTCGCTGAACTTGGGGCCATGGCTAATAAGGCTCTGGCTCTTGCGCCAGACCTGTGGCAAGCACACGTCGCTCTCGGCGTCTTTCATTACTACGGGTTTCGACAATATGAACCGGCCCTGACTGAGTTCCAGCGCGCGATTGAGCTACAACCTAACAATTCGGAAGCGCTGCAATTCATCGGTTACGTGCATCGCCGGCAGGGAAAATGGGACCGCGCTTTAACTGAGTTGCAGAAAACGCTGGAGCTAGATCCGCGCAATACTTCCATCGGAGGAAACATCGCGCAGACCTGCATTTTCATGCGCAGGTGGAAAGAGGCCGAAGCAGCTGCGCAGCACACTCTCACGATCGATCCACACGAAGCGACCAGCATGGGTATGTTGCTCCTTGCTTGCTTGAATCGCGACAGCAACATGCGCGAGGCGCTTCGCACGCTCGCCAGCTATCCTTCCGATGACCTGCTGGTTCCGAACGGTGGCACATTTGCCATGATAATCGGTCGTCGTGCCGAAGCCCATGTCTTAAATCGCGATTACAACGCTGCCCTAAAGGTGTGGGAGACCAACACCGGAGTAGCCAGCAACGAAGGACACCGACTCGCGGCGAGAACAACGATTCGCGTATTAGCCGGTGATCTCACTGCCGCGCAAACGGACGCCGAGAAAGCTCGACTCTTTTATGAGACGAGACTACGCGACCATCCGAATGAGATCCGCTCGATGAGAGCGCTAAGCTGGATTTACCTGGCTTTGGGCCGCAAGGAGGATGCGACCAGGATCGCGCAACAGGCGTTCGACCTATTGCCACCTGAAAAGGACTGGGGACTGGGTCCGGCAAATCTGACCGCTCTGGCCGAAATCCAAGCGCGGACCGGTGCGACCAAGGATGCCATACGCAATCTTCAGCGGCTGCTTTCCATTCCCGCCGGCGAAGCGGTTTCTATTGCGCGCTTGAAAATCGATCCAGTCTGGGACTCGATCCGGAACGATCCCGGCTTCCAACAGCTGCTGACGGCAAAAGAACACGTGGGCCCCTAACGGATGAGCGACCGTAGTTTTTTCGATGAGCTGAAGCGGCGCAACGTCCTGCGCGCTGCCGCGTTTTACGCCGCGAGCGCCTGGCTTATGGTGCAGGTCGCGACACAGGTCTTTCCCTTCTTTCACATCGCCGAGTGGGTAGTGCGCTGGATTGTGGTCGCGGCGGCGATTGGGTTTCCCTTCGCGATGCTATTCTCCTGGTTTTACGAATGGACGCCGCAAGGGCTCCAGCTCGAAAGCGAAATCTTGCCTAACGAGTCTATCACACGCCACACAGGGAAAAAACTTGATCGCTGGATCATCGCGGTTCTGAGTATGGCGGTCGTCTTGTTGCTCGCGAATCAATTCGTCCTCCATCGCGACGAGAACAAATCCGCTGCTGCTGCATCGGTGGCGACCCCGATCCCGGGCAAGTCGATTGCCGTCCTGCCTTTCGCCGACCTCTCACCGAAGCGCGACCAGGAGTCTTTCTCCGATGGCATGGCTGAGGAAATTCTCAACGCCTTGGCACGGCTCAAGAACCTGAAGGTGGTCGGACGCGCTTCTTCATTTCACTACAAAGGCAAAGACCTGGATCTTAAGAAAATAGGTTCCGATCTCGGCGTTGCGCACGTTCTCGAAGGCTCGGTTCGTAACCAAGGCGATCAGCTTCGAATTACGACCACGTTGTTGCAAACCTCCAACGGCGTCCAGGAATGGTCTAACTCTTATGACGGGAAGCTGGCCGATGTTTTCAGTCTCCAGGAATCCTGCGCGCGTGATATTGCTAACCAGTTGGACGTGGTCCTGGGTGAGAACGGTCAGCAACGATTAGTCGATAAGACTACGGATAATGCCGAGGCCTACGCGCTTTTTATTGAAGCGCGAACGCTGGTCAATGCCAGGGTGGGGGACAACTTGCCGCGCGCGATCGCGAAACTGGAAAAGGTCACCACGCTCGACCCAAAATTTGCACACGCCTGGTCGAAGCTGGCGGTGGCTCACGCCGTTTTGCCGCAATATGCGGGCGGAGATTGGGCCGAGAACTGGGCGACTGCGGACACTGACGCGAAGCGCGCGCTCGCGCTCGATGCCGAGAACGCGGAGGCTTACGCGGCACTCGGCTACATTGCCTTTTCGCGTCGTCAGTATGTCGAGATGGTTGCACCCGCGGCACGGGCTTTGGCCCTCGATCCGGATGACGACACGGCGAATTTCTGGGCCGCTAATGAAATGGCCGGTATGGGACGAGGCGCGGAAGCGGAAAGCATCCTGGACCATATCCTCGTTCGTGATCCAGCAAGCGCGCGGACGATTTACTACAAAGGACTGCTACGCTGGCAGGCCGGCGATGCGGCCGCTGCCGCAACTCTCGCCCGACGCGCCATCGCTCTGGGCTTTACGGCCGGCGGCAACACGCTTGCGTTTATCGCCGCAGCGGATGGGTACTCCAAGCAAGGCGCAATCGACTTCGTCCGTGGTTATCAGGCCCTTGGCGCAAAACTCTCAGCCGCCGAATTAGAGACCATCTACCGCGGTATGTCTAAGGACGGCACGACACGTGCCGGGGCTCTGCAGGTGATCGCCGCCCACCCGGACGAGCAGTATAGGCCAACCCTTCTCATTCCCCTCGGTGAACCCGAGCGTTCCTTTGCCGAGTTTGAGGCCAGCTCGACCGGCCTTTCAGACGCCTATCTCAATTTGCTCTGGCAACCCAGTGCCTGGTCGCGCAAGGCTCGCCAGAGTGCCGCGTTCCAAGGCTTTGCCAAGCGCATCGGGATGGTCGATTACTGGAAGCAAAATCGCTGGCCGGATCAATGTTCTCCCACACCCGAAAATGGTCCCGACGCCTTCACGTGCCGATGAACAACGTCTTTGCTGAGCTCAAGCGGCGCAATGTCATCCGCATGGCGGGATTGTATCTCGTCGCCGCGTGGTTACTCGTTCAGGTAGCCGGGACCGTGCTCCCGATGTTCGGTGCCCCTGAGTGGCTACCGCGCAGCATTGTTATCGTGCTCGCGATTGGTTTCATCCCCGCGCTGATTTTCAGTTGGGTTTTCGAAATAACGCCGGAGGGGTTGAAACGCGATGCCGACGTCCCACCCGGGCAATCGCTTGCCCCGCAAACGGCGCGGCGACTGGATCGGATGATCATTGTCGTATTGCTAGTTGCACTTGGTTATTTTGCTTTCGATAAGTTTGTGCTCAACCCTCGACGCGAGGCGGCGGCGGCAACAGCACAAGCTTCTTCCAATCCTGCGTCTAACGCGCCTTCATCTGCGATCTCTGCCAAGAGCATCGCGGTCCTGCCTTTTGAAAGCCTGAGCAGCGACAAAGACAATGCCTACTTCGCGGATGGCGTGCAGGATGAAATCCTCACCAACCTGGCAAAGGTCGCCGATTTGAAAGTCATTAGCCGCACCAGCGTGATGCAATACAAGGCCGCGGCCGCGCGCAATCTGCGAGAGATTGGCCAATCCCTCGGTGTCGCTCATGTGCTGGAAGGAAGTGTGCAAAGGGTCTCGAATAAAGTACGGGTGAACGCACAATTGATCGATGCGCGCAACGACGCGCATCTCTGGGCGCAAACCTACGATCGTGATTTGGCGGATGTTTTCGCGATTCAAAGCGAAATTGCCCAAACCATCGCAGAACAGTTACAAGCCCGCTTGTCGGCGAATGAAAAGGCAGAGATCGCAAAGCCTTCCACCAATGACCCGGTTGCTTACGACCTATATCTGCGGGCGAGGCAGCTCGACGACCAGGTAAACAATCCAAATGCGAAGCAGAGCCTTCTCCAGGGACTAACCCTGCTCGAAGAGGCGATCCGGCGTGATCCGAAATTTATCCGCGCTCTTTGCCTGATATGCGAGATTCACCTCGATCTCTATTGGTCTGGTTTCGATCATACCGAGCAGCGGCGTGAAATGGCGCGGCTCGCCCTGCAAAAGGCCGAGGAGATTGAGCCGAACGCGGGAGAAGTTTTTTGGATGAAAGGCGAGTTCGCCTATCACGCATACCGCGATTACGACCGCGCTCTCATTGAACTCAACCAAGCGATTCAACGTTTGCCTAACGAGGCTCGGATTTTTATGCTTACCGGCGCAATCGATCGCCGAAGCAGTCGCTTTACCGAAGCGGAATCTAATTTCCGACGCGCCGTAGAACTCGATCCGCGCAACTTTGTGGTAATCGTGGAAGCGGGGTCAACCTTCCAAGGCGTGCGACGTTACCCCGAAGCAAAGGGCCTGTTTGAACGGGCTCTAAGCATTGTGCCTAACGACCCATTTGCCACCTTTCTCATTGGTTTCAATTCCTTTAGCCTGACGGGTAACGCGGAGGATTTGCGCAACCGTCTGGAATCGGTTGCGCAACAGGGCCCGGAAGCAGCCCGCAGCGTCGCATTCCCACTTCTGGTTTGTAGTTGGATGGAGCGTGACCGGAAGACGGCAGAGAAAGCATTGGCGCTGATCCCGGCCGAAGGCATCAGTAATAGCTTCGACGAAGCGCCAACACCGCGGGAATACTGCGTCGGCCGCACCGCCTGGTTATTCGGAGACAAAGAAACAGCGCAAAACAATCTTTCTGCGGCGCGCGCAATCTTCGAGCGCATGACCCGGGATCAACCCGACTACGCCCAGGCCTGGAGTTACCTTGGTCTGACCGACGCCATGCTAGGTCGGTGCGAGGATGCCGTGCGTGAAGGTAAACGCGCCTGTGAGATTCTCCCTTACACAAAGGACTCTTGGACCGGGCCTGGCTTGATGACTTACCTGGCGACGATCTATGTCTGGTGCGGCAATAAAGAGGCAGCCTTTGAGCAACTGGAGACGATAGCCAAACTTCCCAGTGGCATCGGATATGGAGAATTAAAAGAAAGCCCCGACTGGGATTCCCTGCGTGGCGACGCGCGCTTCGAGAAGATCATCGCTCCGCTCGCACCGAAAACAGTTCCGCAATCGACGAGATGAACTTCGGTAGCATCAAGATCGACAAGCGCCCAGGTCCGTTGCGTAACGACCCGCGGTTTGAGAAACTGGTCGAACGCTTCGATGCCGGAATTCCAGAATGAAAAACTTCTTCGACGAACTCAAGCGACGCAATGTTTACAAAGTCGCGGTGGCCTACGCAGTCGGCAGCTGGCTAGTGGTGCAAGCGAGCTCGCTGCTGCTCGCGACCTTTGAAGCGCCGGCTTGGGCGATGAAGGCTTTTGTCGTTTTTGTTGCGCTTGGGTTTCCCATCGCACTCATCTTGTCGTGGGCGTTCGAGATCACGCCCGAGGGAATTGTTCGCGAATCGGAAGTCGAGCCGGGTAAGTCGATAACACATTACACCGGACGCAAGATTGTCGCGATTACCGTGGCCTGTGCGATTGCGGGCGCGGCCTTGTTTGCGCTCCAATTGGTGAAGCGAAAAGGCTCAGGAGACAAATCGGGCGCAGCGAATCCGACAGTAGAAAAATCGGAGATCAAGCCAAATTCCGTCGCGGTCTTGGCATTCGACAACTTGAGCGATGACAAGGGCGGCGAATATTTTTCCGACGGGATCAGCGAAGAGTTACTCACAGTGCTCCAAAAGATTCCCGGGCTGCGCGTGGCGGCACGGACTTCGGCGTTCTCATTCAAAGGGAAGAGCGTTACCGCGCCGGAAATCGGGCAGAAACTTGGAGTCGCCCACCTGGTCGAAGGAAGTGTGCGCAAAGCCGGCGACGCCGTTCGTATTGCCGCGCGCTTGACCAAAGCCGACACAGGTGAAGAGCAATGGTCGGAGAATTACACTCGCAATTTGAAGGATGTCTTCGCCGTTCAAACCGAGCTTGCCCAAACCATCGTGGCACAGTTGCGTGGACAGCTGGCGGGAGGCACGGCCGATTCGACATCCAAGGCACAGATTCAGGCTGAAGTGCGCGCGGCGACGAAAGGTGGAACGAAAAACGTCGAAGCGCACGAAGCCTATTTGCAGGGCCGCTTTTTTCTCGGTCGTCACTCAGAAAAAGAAGCGAATCAAGCTCAAGCTAGTTTTGAGCGCGCAGTGCAGTTGGATCCGCAATTCGCGCTCGGTTGGTCAGGGCTGGCTCAGACTCACGTCTGGCTTTGCAACTATGGCACCGTCGGCGGTCAGCAAACCTTCAACGCTCATCTGACTGCTGCGCGCGACTCGATAGAGCGAGCGCTCTCCATCGAGCCAGACTTACCGGAGGCGCTTTTTCCACGGGCGATGATCGAAACAAATTTCGATTATAACTGGAAAGGCGCCGCCGAGACATTGCAAAAGGCTCTGGCTCTGGCTCCGCAGGATGCGACGCTGCTGCTGGAGTCTGGAAACCTTACTACAATTCGCGGCGACGTTGCACAGGGCCTTGATCTTTACCGCCACGCGGTTGCATTGGACCCGGTCAATCCCCAGGCGCGCGCGTTTCTCGCGAGCAATCTAGTCAACTTGGGGAAGCAGGCGGAAGGCAGGGCTGAATATGAACGCGAGATTGAATTGAATCCCACGGCTCCGAATTCCTATGCGGCGATAGGGCTGACGTGTCTTGCGGAAGGCAAACCTGAAGAAGCGGTGACGGTTGCGCAAAAGGATGTGGCTGACTGGGCGCGGCTGCTCACCGTGAGCTGCGCGCGCTGGGCACAAAAGCGAGTTCCGGAATCTGATGCAGCCCTTCAAGAGTTGATCGCAAAGTTTGGCGAGACCGCCGCCTACCAAATTGCCGAGGTCTATGCATATCGGAACGACAAGGATCGCGCATTCGAATGGTTGGAACGCGCACACCGGCAACGCGACGCCGGCCTGCCTGCCTTACGCATAGATCCACTGCTATCGAATCTTCACAAGGATCCGCGTTGGGATGCAATGTTGCGGAAGATGGGTTTGGCGGACGACCAATTAAGATAAACGTGCCTAACGAAAAGCCCAGGGCATGAATTTTTTCGCCGAGCTGAAGCGTCGCAATGTTATTCGCGCGGCGATTCTTTATACCGGCGGTGTCTGGGCGCTGGCGCAGGGCATTTCGCAACTGGGGCCGTCGCTCGGTGCGCCGGAATGGGCGACGGGTTGGTTTCTGGTGGCGGCAGGGATCGGATTTCCGTTCTGGATCACGTTCGCGTGGTTTTACGAAGTCACGCCGGAAGGCTTGAAGCGCGAGAGCGAGATCGATCCGGCTGAGTCGATCGCGCACGACACCGGACGCAAGCTGGACTTCGCGATCATCGGCGTGCTCGCGATCGCAGTCGTGTTGTTGCTGACCGATCGGTTCGTTTTGCGTCACGGCGTTAACGAAACGGCGGCCCTGCCGATCGCAGAAAAATCGATTGCCGTTCTGCCCTTCATCAATATGAGCGAGGACAAGGCGAACGAGTTTTTCTCCGACGGCATTTCGCAGGAGTTGCTCAATCTCCTCTCTAAGGTGCCGCAGCTTCAAGTGGCGGCACGCACTTCGTCGTTCTCTTTTAAAGGTAAGCAGGTCGACCGGCACTACGGCGCGGCGAGCAAGTGACCAGACAAAAGTTCTTCGTGTTCTTCGTGAGTTTAATAGTGGAACAATCAATTGGCTCGACTGCATGCGGACGAGTGACTACAAAGTCGCGCGATGAAGTCCCATAACTTCTTCACCGAACTGAAGCGGCGCAATGTCATCCGCATGGCGGGACTCTATCTCGTCGGTGCGTGGCTGGCGGTGCAAGTGGCCGGGACGGTACTGCCAATGTTTGGGGCGCCCGACTGGCTGCCCCGCATCATCGTCGTTTTGCTCGCGATCGGTTTCGTCCCGGCGGCGATCTTTAGCTGGGTTTTCGAAATAACGCCCGAGGGCCTAAGGCGCGAGGAAGATGTAGCGCCCGAGCAATCGGTCACTCCGCAGACCGGGCGACGGATGGACCGGATGATCATTGTGGTCATGGCCCTGGCGCTTGGCTATTTTGGCTTCGATAAATTCGTGCTCACCCCGCAACGCGAAGCCGGTCTGGTTGCGAAAAGCACTGAGGCGCATTCGGCATCCACGCCTAACGAGTCTAAGGTTGCTTCCAAATCCATTGCCGTCCTGCCCTTCGAGAATTTGAGCAGCGATAAGGAGAACGCCTATTTCACAGATGGCGTGCAGGACGAGATTCTGACTGACCTCGCTAAGATCGCCGATCTTAAGGTCATCAGCCGGACGAGCGTCATGCAATACAAGACCGGTGCGCAGCGTAACCTTCGCGAGATCGCTCAGCAATTAGGGGTGGCGCATTTGCTCGAGGGCAGCGTGCAGCGCTCGGGCAATAAGGTGCGCGTCAACGCGCAATTGATCGACGCCCGAAATGACGCGCACCTCTGGGCCCAAACCTACGATCGCGACCTGGCCGATGTTTTCGCGATCCAGAGTGAAGTCGCCAAAGCCATTGCCGATCAGTTAGAAGCCAGACTCTCGCCAGCGGAGGAAAATGCGATCGACCAACCACCCACTACCGATGTCGGCGCGTTTGAACTCTATAGCCGGGCGAAAAATCTAATTCTCAATACCGCATTCAGCGCAGCAGCCACGCCGAACCTGCGAGCGGGAATTGATTTGCTCAATCAGGCATTGGCCCGTGACCCGTCCTTCTTTGCCGCCTACTGCCAGCTCGCGGTCGCTTCTGACTCACTCTATGGCTTCAGTGGTAATCACACTCAGACGCGTCTCGCAACTGGTGACGCTGCCGTTGCTACCGCCTTTCGCCTTCGACCTGATGCCGGCGAGGCACACCTGGCGCGCGCAAACCACCTTTACCAGGCGTATCGCGATTACGACGGCGCCCTGGCTGAACTGGAAGTGGCGCGGCGCACCTTGCCTAACGATCCTAACATCTTCGAGCTCACGGGAGCGATTATGCGTCGCCGGGGCAAGCACGAAGAAGGCGTACAGCTTTACCAGCGCGCCGCCCAACTCGACCCGCGCAACATCTACACTTTGCAGCAGCTCGCTATATGCTATGCGATTTTACACCGCTACTCTGAATCCGTCGAAACGATCGATCGTGCATTAGCAATCAAACCAGATGATCCCGAGACGAGAGCGACCCGCGCACAAACTTTTCTGCATTGGAAAGGTGATTATCGCCCGTTACGTGAAGTCGTGGATGAGATCCGCGCAGAAAATCCAACCGCAGTCAGGAGGATTGCGGATGGGTGGTTTATCGGTGCTCTGGCCGAGCGCGACGCGGCCGGGGCAGAGATGGCGTTGATGGCGCTCGGCGATGGCACCTTCGGCGATAACTCGACGCAGTTTAGTGCGGAGTTTGGCCGCGGTCTGCTCGCCAGGATGATGAACGACGACGCTAAAGCCCATGCCGCTTTCGCCGCTATTCGCCCAGAGCAGGAGAAGATCGTACAGGCACAGCCTGACTACGGTCCTGCTGTTTGCATCCTTGCGCTGATCGACGCGGGACTGGGCCAAAAAGATCAAGCGCTGCAGGAGGCGCAACGCGCGGTCCAACTCGTGCCGCTTGAAAAAGACGCGCTTAACGGAGTGGATATGATCCTCTATTCGGGCATCGTCGCCGCATGGTTTGGCGAGAAGGACCTTGCTATCGAGAACATTTCCAAAGCAGCGCAACTACCCGGGTTCGTCACTTATGGCGCCCTGAAGCTACTGCCATGGTACGACCCATTGCGCGGCGATCCGCGCTTCGAGAGAATCGTTCAGTCGCTAGCTCCAAAATGAACTGTTTTTCACAAACCGCGCCAGAGCCTTGGCGAAGGCGGGTCGCGTCACTCGCGCCAAAGGAGCCGTGACTTATGTCTGTCTCGTTATCGCACGGAGGTCGAAATGTCTAATGTAGATCTTTATAACAGCTCATACGGAAATTACGCGTTGACGACCTATAGCGAGATTCGCCTGGAGACGTATGGAGAGGACTATGGTCAAACAAGCTGGGTGACCACAGCGGAATCGCATGAAATTCCGAAACTCCTTAAGCTATTTGACAAATCTCTAGTGTTGGAAATAGGTTGCGGCTCCGGGGGCTACGCAGTTCATCTGGCGAGAAATACCGGGTGCAGCATAGTGGGGCTTGATATCAACGCAGAGGGTGTCCGAAATGCCAATGTCCTTGCCGAACAAGCAAACGTCGGGGCAAAGGCTCGGTTTCAGCTGTTTGATGTATCACAGCCTTTGCTTGAGAAAGATGACTCGTTTGACGCCGTATACTCGAACGACGTCTTCTGCCATATCCAGCATCGGGCGCAGGTGCTTGCCAATCTCTTTCGTGTTCTCAAGCCCGGCAGGCGCTTCCTGTTTAGCGATGCCCTTGTGATTGGAGGCCTTGTATCGCACGAAGAGATTGCGACACGGAGCTCTATCGGAATGTATTTTTTTAGCCCACGCAGTGAGAATGAGCGTTTAATCGAGCAAGCCGGATTCAAGCTGTTAGAAGTTAGGGATACGACTGAAAGCGCCGCGGCGCTTGCGAAGCGCTGGCACGATGCTCGGAATAGGAGGGAATCAGCCCTCGTGGCAATAGAAACGGAAGTTAATTTTGTCGGCCTTCAACGGTTTCTAACTTGTGTCCATTCACTGACGTCGGAGCGTCGGCTTCTTCGGTTCTTGTATGTCATGGAAAAATAGGACTGAGGGCAACGCCTAGGCCGCTCGCGCCAAGGTATCGGCCCAAGAGGAGGAGGATGAATCCGCGCAACCTTTTCGCTGAACTGAAGCGGCGCAACGTCATTCGCGCTGCGGTTCTTTATGTCGGGGCAGTGTGGGCGCTGGCGCAAGGGATCTCTCAACTCGGCACTTCGCTCGGTGCCCCTGAATGGGCGCTGCGTTGGTTTCTCGTCGCAGCAGGAATCGGGTTTCCCTTCTGGATTGCATTTGCCTGGTTCTATGAGTTCACGCCGGAAGGTTTGAAGCGCGAGAGCGAGATCGACCGGACCGAGTCGGTCGTTCGGCACACCGGGCGCAAGCTCGACTTCGCAATTATCGGTGTATTGACGGTCGCGGTGGTGTTGCTGCTGACAGACCGGTTCGTCCTCCGCCACGGGGTCAACCAGACAACGGCCGGGTCGATCTCGGAAAAGTCAATTGCGGTGCTTCCGTTTGAAAACCTGAGCGAACAAAAGCAGAACGAGTACTTTGCCGATGGGGTGCAGGATCAGATCCTGAGCGATCTCTCCCAGATAGCCGATCTGAAAGTCATTAGCCGTACCTCGGTGATGCAGTACAAAAGCGGAATCGCGCGGAATCTGCGGGAGATCGGGCAGCAACTGGGAGTGGCGCATGTCCTGGAAGGCACTGTGCAACGGGCCGCCAATAAGATTCGGGTGAACGCGCAGTTAATCGATGCCCGAACCGACGCGCATCTCTGGGCGCAGACTTATGACCGCGATATCGCGGATGTTTTCGCCATTCAAAGCGAGATCGCCAACGGTATTGCCGAGCAACTTCAAGCGAAGCTTTCACCTAACGAGAAAAAGGCCATTAAGCGGCCGCCGACAACGGATCTGGCGGCTTTCGGCTTTTACAGCGCGGCAAAATCTCTCCTCCTCAAGGCTAATTTTAGCCTAACGAACGAGTCAGACAGGTTGCAAGCCGTCGATCTATTGAATGAAGCGGTCAAGCGCGATCCTTCGTTCTTTGACGCTTACTGCCAGCTCGCCTTCGCGCACGCAGAGCTGTATGCCATATCTGATCACACTCTGGCCCGGCTTGCGCTGGCCGAAGCGGCCCTCCAAAGTGCTATGAAATTGCGGCCGGATGCCGCCGAAACGCATTTGGCCCGCGCGCAATTTCTTTATTATGGCAAGCGAGATTATGATGGCTCCCTTGCCGAGTTAGAAATTGCGCGGCGAGGTTTGCCAAATGATCCGCGGCTTTTCGAGCTGACCGGCTATATCTTACGCCGACGCGGCCAACAGGAGGAAGGACTGCGCAATCTGCAGCGGGCAGTGGAACTTGACCCGCGCAATTGGCACACCCTGCAACAAATCGCACTCAGCTATGTAAACTTCGGTCGCTATGGCGAGGCCGAGGCAGCGTTGGATCAGGCGCTCAGCATCGTGCCGGATAACATCGAAACGCGTGTCAATCGCGATGAGATTGAACTTTACTGGAAAGCCGACACCCGGCCACTCCGAAAAGCGATTGATTCCATTCTGGCGCAAGGACCGAACGCAATCGCCTCCGTAGCAGACCTCTGGTTCGAACTCGCGCTGGCCGAGCGCGATTCCGATGCGGCCGAGCGCGCGCTGGCCAAGCTTGGCGAGCACGGGCTCCCTGCCTGGGGAGAAAACACGATTTATTTGAGCACTAGCTTTGGCGAAGGACTGCTCGCGCGAACGACCAAGGATGAGGCACGGGCGCGCACTGCTTTCGAAGCGGCTCGGACGCAACAGGAAAAGCTCGCGCAGGCGCAACCTGGCTATGCGCCCGCGCTTTGCGTGCTCGGCCTGGTCGACGCAGCCCTGGGAAATAAAGAGCTGGCATTGGAAGAAGGCCGCCGCGCGATCGCGCTCGCACCTGTGGAGAAGGACGTCGTGACTGGTTGTCGGATGATTCAATATTTCGCAATCACGGCAGCGTGGGCGGGCGAGAAGGAGCTTGCCCTGCAACAACTGAAAACTGGACTGGCCGCCCCCATGGCGTGTCCCGTTCAGAGCTACGGTGCACTAAAGTTGCTGCCATTCTGGGACCCGCTGCGCGGCGATCCGCGCTTCGAAAAAATCGTTGAGTCGTTAGCGCCGAAAGATTCAGAAAGGTGACCAGCCTTTGTTCCGCGACTGCGGGACGACGGCTCTGCGAGCAAGTTGACCAAATAAGAAATTCTTCGTGTTCTTCGTGAGCTTCGTGGTGGAATGACCAATTCGCTCGACGCCCTCCCGACGAGCAACTACAAAGTCGCGCGATGAAGTTGCCTAACTTCTTTTCCGAACTGAAGCGGCGCAATGTGATCCGCGCAGCGGTTTTCTATGTCGGGGCAGTATGGGCGCTCGCGCAGGG
>Ga0207697_10001210_pt1 | contig 14104 bp, 14 predicted proteins | sample KBSSwiS5withPhiX_FD_184293 | JGI IMG/M metagenome (GOLD analysis project Ga0207697, IMG submission 184293) | Switchgrass rhizosphere microbial communities from Kellogg Biological Station, Michigan, USA, with PhiX - S5 (SPAdes) (version 2) | ecosystem: Host-associated > Plants > Roots >... | reverse complement strand
CTATGCCCCCCGAAATGAAAGCCTGGGCGAACTCGCTTGAGAACAAACTGAAAGAAGGTTGTTGCTCGACCGCGGATGGCTGGAGACCTCAGGAAGTCGAGTACGACATGAAAGGTAACAGATACCGGGTGAAAATCGAGGGCGACTGGTATGACGTTCCGGCCGCCGCGGTGATCGCCAGCGGCCGCAGCTCGCCCGAGCGGATGAACGGCAGGGCCACGGACGCATCGACGAAGGACAGGGCAGCCTCACGCTGCATCACCGCCTGCGCCGTCTGCGCCGTCGTCCGCCGCTCCCCCCGCGGCTCCGCCCGCCGGCGGGGGATCGTAGCCTCGGCAGATCTGGCCTGAACCGTGTACGACGGCGACTAGTTGTGCCGTGCCCACAACTGCAGCCACACGAGCAGGCGCGTTTCGGCGTCGTCGAGGTCGATGCCGAAGAGCGGCTCCACCCGGGACAGGCGGTATCGGACCGTGTTGACGTGCACGTCCAGCGACTTGGCGGCGTCGATGGCGTTTCCGCCGCAGCTGAGGTACGCGTAGATGGTCTCCTCGAAGGACTTCTTATGCTGTTCGTCGTGCGCCGCGATGCTCAGCGCGTGCGATCCGGGCAGCTGGCCGGCGGCCGTCAGCGCCGAGACGAACTGTCGCAGCAGCAGACGCGAGCCGAGGGAGTCGTCGTCGGCCACGATGTCATCCGAATCGGCGGCGATGCGCCCTTCCGCGACGTTGCGCACAAGTTCTGACAGGACCAGTTCCGCGTTGACCCTGGAATCCTCGAGCCGGTCGATCGTCGCCGCGGCGCCGAGCGCGGCCAGGACCGGGCGTGCGAGCAGCCGGCGCGCATTCTGCACAATTTTCAGAATCGCGGTGCGCTGGAAGTGGCGTGAGGTTTCGGTGGTTTGTGGCAGGACGATGTACACGATGTTGTCCGAGAGCCCGCAGACGGCCGAGGGCAACCGGATGGCGCAGGCAGTCCGGATGGTGTCGAAGAGCCGGAGGCGGGACTGCAGCGTTTCGGCCGCGATGGCTTCGGACGGCCAGATGCCCAGGGCCGCAACCCGGATCGACGGCGCCGAGATCCCGAGCCTGATGGCGGCCAGTTCGGCGCGTTTCGGATCGAACAGCAGCGGCTGGACCAGATCGATCTGGCGGGTCAGGTTCGAGACGTAGGTGGTCCGTTTGTGCAGGATGTGGAGCGCTGCCACGTTTGCGGCTTCGCGCAGGATCCGGTTGGCGTCCTCGTTGTGGTGGTCCGCCAGTTCAAGGAGCCAGAGCGAGCCCAGAACGGAGTCGCCGGCCCGGATCGCGATGGCCGTGCGCCGGAGCGAGGGGTCCTGCGTGGCCACATCCAGCGCATCGGTAGCGGCATGGACACGGCGGTAATCGTTGTCCGTTTCCACCGAATGCGGGACCTGCAGGCTCAGGATGGAACTCCGGCGCGTCTCGTCAATGGGCTGGTCCGGGAGAGTGGAATACGCCAGGATTGTCTGCTCGGGATCGGCGATCGCGATGGCACCGCCGGCCTGGGCCGCCACCGTGTTGGCGAGGTCGAACAGGTCTCCGGGCCGGATGTCCACCAGGGTCCGTCCCGATTGCCGGTGCGGGACCACTGCCGCGTCCATGATCTCCGCGAGCTGGTTCCAGGGCACCGAGTCGGAGGCCCGGAACAGCGCCATCCCGTTGTCCCGGGCGGCTGCCCGCAGGACTTCGTCCGAGGTGCCGTTGGATTTGTACACGATCGCCACGTACCCGGCGTCGCTGAGTTCCCGCACTTTCGCGCCCAGACGCTTCCCGGAAAGGGACAAACCAATGGCCAGGGCAACCGCCCCCGGGAACTTGGCGGGCCGCGCCGTCGAGTCGTAGAGGACAGAGCCGGCGACAATCTGCCGGTCATCTGACGGCATTTCCACGAGGCTGAGGATTTCCGAGCCCGCCGAGCGGGCGACGTCGGCCAGGGTAGGCAGCGCGTGCGTCTCCACCTCCGGTGCCGTCACCGGGACACCCAAGAAGCTGTTTGGTATTCGCTACTAATGATTGGCCCCTCAATTTGTCGATAACTCCATGGTGATGCGGAGCTTCATTTCCTACGCTGAACCATAACGCAGCACAGTTCAACGGAAGGCCGTCATTGAAAATCAGCGAAGCCAGGCAACTCGTCCAGGTGAAGGCCCCCGTCTTGTCCCGCCAACGGCGTGTGCTGGCGGGCGCCTACAACGTCGAGGAATTCCGGAAATCGGCCCGCAAGGTCTTGCCGGCCGGGATTTTCGACTATCTCGACGGCGGATCCGAAGACGAAGTGACGCTGCGCCGCAACCGGGCCGTCTTCGATGCCTGGGCACTCATGCCCAGCTGGGGCCCGGTGTCCGGACCCGACACGACGACGACCCTGCTCGGAAAAGAAAGCGCGCTGCCGCTGACCTTGACCCCCACCGGGGCGACCCGGCTGTTCCACCCCGAGGGCGAACTGGCCGTCGCGGCCGCCGCGGACCGGGCCCGCATCCCCTACGGGCTGGCCGGGCTGAGCACCGTGCCCATGGAAACCATCGCAGAGCACCACCCGTCCCTTGACCGCTGGTTCAACTTTGGCCTCACTTCCGACGCCCAGGCGATGAAGAACAAACTGGCCCGCTGCAAGTCAGCCGGATTCAACACCCTGATTGTCGGCGTCGACACGCGGGCGCTGGGCTCCAGGGAACGGGACCTCCACAATGGATTCACCGCCCCTCCCGCGCTCACGCTGTCAACCATCGCGGACATCGCCCGGCGCCCTTCGTGGTGGATCAACTTTTTGAAGTCGGACGGCATCAGCTTCCCGAACCTGGATCCGCAGAGCCCCGCCGCCTCCTCCGTGGTGACCCCGACCATGTGGCAGCACATCCTGGGCCACTCGGATGCCAGCAGCGGCTGGAAGGAACTTGAGGCCCTGCGGCAGGCCTGGCACGGCAAAATCGTGCTCAAGGGCTGCGTCAACCCGGCCGACGTCGCGAAGGCCTCCCGGATTGGCCTGGACGCCGTCCAGTTGAGCAATCATGGCGGCCGCCAGCTCGATCACATGCTGAGCCCCATGGACGTCCTCCAGGAATCGCGGCAACGGGTGGGCGATTCGATCGAGATCTACGTGGACTCCGGCATCCGCCGGGGGAGCGACATCCTCAAGGCGCTGGCACTGGGAGCCGATGCCTGTTCGATCGGCCGGGCCTACCTGTACGGATTGGTGGCGGCCGGCTCACCGGGCGTCGGACGCATCATCGACATCTTCGGGGATGAACTGCGGCGTACGATGACGTTAGTGGGCGTCTCCAGTATTTCCGAGTTGAAGGCCCGGGGCGGGGAAATTCTTCGGGACATTCGTCATTCCGGAGAACTTCTTGAGACAAGAGCGTCGGAAAACACGAATTCATGAGTTTTGAATAAGCAGTCATGCAGTGCCCTCCCGCAGCGTTGCGGGAGCCTAGAGAATCCCTGAACAGCTAAGGAAGCCATGCGCACCCGATACCTTCTTCCCGTTCTCACCATAGCCACGGCGCTCTCGCTCTCGGGCTGTGTCAACAACAGCGAACCCGCCGCCACCGGCTCGGCATCCGGTACCGCTGACGCCATCGACGTGCAAAAGAATGACTCCATTGCCGCCTCGCTCCCGGAAAAAATGAAGAGCTCCGGCGTGCTCAACGTCGGCATGGCCAACAACTACCCGCCCAACGAGTTCAAGGACGATAACGGCGAACCGGCAGGCTGGTCAGTGGACCTCACCAATGCCCTGGGCAAGGTTATGGGGTTGAAGGTCAACTTCGACATCGGCACCTTCGATAACATTCTGCCCGCGGTGAAGGCAGGCAAGGATGACATGGGAATGTCGTCCTTCTCCGACACGCTGGAACGCGAAAAGCAGGTCGATTTCGTGAACTACTACTCAGCCGGCATCCAGTGGGCGTCGCCCAAGGGCAAGAACGTGGACCCGAACAACGCCTGCGGGCTTAAGGTCGCCGTCCAGGCCACCACCTATGAGGACACGCATGAGGTGCCGGCCAAGTCGAAGGCCTGCACGGATGCAGGCAAGCCGGCGATCACCATTTTCAAGTACGACGCGCAGGACCAGGCAACCAACGCCCTCGTGGTGGGACAGGTCGATGCGATGAGCGCCGATTCGCCCGTGACTCTGTACGCGATCTCCAAGACCAAGGACAAGCTGCAGACCGCCGGCGACGCCTTTGAGGTGGCGCCGTACGGGATGCCCGTGGCCAAGGGCAGCGAATTTACCCCGGTCCTGCAGAAGGCGCTGCAGGCTCTGATCGACGACGGCACGTACAACAAGATCCTGTCCAAGTGGGGCGTCGAATCCGGTGGCGTCAAGACAGCAACTCTCAACGTGGCAGCCAAAGGGTGATAGCAAATGAGCGAGCCGGAATCCGACAGGATGATTGAGTCGGAACCTGACAGGAAGCTCCAGGGCCGGAGCGGGCAGGACACGGACAACTCGCCGGCGGAGGCGATCGTGGCGATCCCGCTGCGGCACCCGTGGCGGATCGTGATTGCCGTGGTTCTTTTGCTCGGGTTGGCGGTATTTGTCCTGGACGCCGCCCAGCGCGCGGACTATGGCTGGCCGGATGTGGGCAAGTACATTTTTGACCGCCGGATCAGCCAGGCCGCGTGGGTGACGCTGTGGCTGACCATCTACTCGATGATCGGCGCGATCGTCATCGGGCTGCTGCTGGCCATCATGCGGCTCTCACCAAATCCGGTGCTCAAGAGCATCGCCTGGCTGTACATCTGGATCTTCCGCGGAACCCCTGTCTACGTGCAGTTGGTGTTCTGGGGCATCGTGGCCCTGATCTACCCGGTGTTCACGCTGGGGATTCCGTTCACGACGCCGTGGGTCACCGTCCCGAACGAGATCTTCACGAACCTGTTCATTACCGCCGTGATCGGGCTGGCCCTGAACGAGGCCGCCTACATGTCTGAAATCGTGCGTGCCGGCCTGCTGTCCGTGGACGAGGGCCAGGCGGAGGCTTCAACGGCCCTGGCCATGTCCTGGGGCCAGACCATGCGGTATGTCGTGGTTCCGCAGGCCATGAAAATCATCATTCCGCCGACCGGCAACGAAGTGATCTCAATGCTCAAGACCACCTCCCTGGTGGCCGCGATCCCATTGAGCATTGACCTCTACGGGGTGTCCCGCGGCATTTCAGCCGTGACTTTCACTCCCGTCCCGCTGCTGATTGTGGCTTCGCTCTGGTACCTGCTCTTCACCTCCGTCCTGATGGTCGGGCAGCACTTCATCGAAAAGCGGTTCTCCCGCGGAACCGGACGGATCAAGACAGGCAAGGCGCCCAACGAGCCCGAACCGGCGCCGACGGCCGGACCCGGTGCCCCGGGTGCACCGCTCGGGACAGATTTTGGAGGTAAGGGATGACCGGCGTGCCAATGGTTCTTGCGGAGAAGGTTTCCAAGAATTTCGGATCCAACAGGGTCCTGCGCGGGATCAGCCTGGAGGTCGACCCCGGGGAGGTCCTCTGCATCGTGGGGCCCAGCGGTTCGGGCAAGTCGACGTTCCTGCGCTGTATCAACCACTTGGAAGTGGTTGACGGCGGCCGGCTTTCGGTCGACGGGCAGCTGGTCGGCTACCGTCAAAAGGGCGAGAAGCTCTACGAACTCAAGCTCAAGGAAGCTGCTTTCCAGCGCCAGGAAATCGGCATGGTGTTCCAGCGGTTCAACCTGTTCCCGCACCTGACCGCGGTGGAGAACATCATTCTTGCTCCCATGCGGGTGAAGAAGATTTCCAAGGCCGCCGCCACGGTACGGGCCATGGAACTGCTCGAGCGCGTGGGGCTGGGGGACAAGGGCGACGCCTACCCGGCGCACCTTTCGGGCGGCCAGCAGCAGCGGGTGGCGATTGCCCGTGCCTTGGCCATGGACCCCAAGCTGATGCTCTTCGACGAACCGACCAGTGCCTTGGACCCGGAGCTGGTGGGCGAGGTCCTCGATGTCATGAAGGGACTGGCCAAGAGCGGCATGACCATGATTGTGGTGACTCACGAGATGGGGTTCGCCCGCGAGGTGGCCGACACCCTGGTCTTCATGGACGACGGCGTGGTGGTGGAGGCCGGGGCTCCCCGCCAGATCCTGAGCGATCCGCAACACGACCGGACCAAGGCGTTCCTCTCCAAGGTGCTATGACGCCGAGGGTTGACGGCGCGGCCGGTGGGCCCTGGCCTCTCCGGGCTGTGGCATCACCGCCGCGCCAGTGCAACACTGAATCCGTGGACAGCCCCGCGGACAGCAAGATCTGGTCGGACTACAACGCCGCCCAGGCAACCCGCGGGGTGCGCACGCTGTGCCTCGACGCCATGGCCTTCGCAGGCGCGGGGAACGGCCGCCGCGCCATAGATCTCGGCTGCGGCGCGGGCAAGGAAACACTGGCGCTGCTCGACGGCGGCTGGCGGGTCCTCGCCGTCGATTCACAGCCGGACACCCGGGACCAGCTGCTCGCAACTGTGCCCGCCGCCCTCGCCGAACAATTGGACGTCGAGCTAAGCCCGTTCGAGGACCTTCCGCCGCTTCCGGAGGCGGGGCTCATCCTGGCCAGCTATTCGCTGCCCTTCGTCCACCCCGAAAACTTCACCCGCCTTTGGCGGATGCTGCTGGAGGCGCTGGGCCCTTCCGGCGTCATTGCCGTGAATCTGTTCGGCGAACGGGACTCCTGGGCCGCCATTCCCGAATGGAACTTCCACACCGAAGCCCAGGCCAGAGCCTTGTTCGAGGGACTGGATATCCTTACGTTCGAGACCTACGACGCCGACGGCCAATCCTTCCGCGGTCCCAAGCACTGGCACATTTTCGACGTCGTCGCCCGGAAACCCTGACGCCGGGCAAAACCCTCATCCGGCAGGACTTCCGCCCGACCTCATCGACCGAAGAGGTCTCCGAGAGGAGCAGTACGTTATGGGTGATGCCTTCAACGCCGTGGATGGCGTCCGAATTTCCTTTCAGGAGCAGGGCGCCGGCCCCACTATCGTTCTGGTGCACGGTTCAGGGCTGTCCCGTGCCATTTGGCGGGGACTGGGCTACACGAAGGCCTTGCAGGAGCGCTTTCACGTGGTGACTCTGGATCTGCGGGGACACGGCCGCAGCGACAAGCCGCAGCACGAGGACGCCTACAGCATGGACCTGCTCGTCGGGGATGTGGTGGCAGTCCTGGACGCCGCCGGCGCGCAGGCAGCCCACTACGTGGGATATTCTGCCGGCGCGAGAGTCGGATTCTCACTGCTGGCCAGCAATCCCGACCGGGTCAAGACATTTACGGCTGCGGGCGGCACGTACCGCTCCCCGGCTGGGCAAATCGAGTCGATCTTCTTCCCCGGATATGACCAGGCCCTGGCCCGGGGCGGAATGCCGGAATTTCTGCGCCAGTGGAGTATCGCCACGGGCCGTGACCTTGATCCGCAGACGTCCGCCGCGCTGCTGGCCAACGACGCCGCGGCCCTGCGCGCCTACTTCCGGCGGAGTGAGAACGAACCCGGAATCCCGGAGCCGGTCCTACGGACCATAGACACGCCCACCTTGCTGCTCGCCGGCACCGAAGACCCGCTTCGGCATGCGGACTCGGAACGGGCGGCCCAGCTCATGCCCAGGGCACAGTTCCAGGCCCTGCCCGGCCGCAACCACGGCCAGACCCTGGTTCCCGCCGGCCCAGTCCTCAGCATGGTCACTTCATTCATCACCTCGGCTGCCAGCGCGGCGAACAACGGCTAGGCAGGGAGGGTTGACGCCAGAGCGACGACGACGGCGGCATGTGTCGGCTGGTTCGATTTCGGCCGGCGTCGTAAGACAGACTGTTGCCGTGAGCAACTCTCCCCGTGCAGGCCTGGCCGTCGCCGGACTCAGCCTCGGCACGTCGCTGAACCCGTTGAATTCCTCGATGATCGCCGTCGCCCTGGTAGTGCTGCGCGAGGACTTCGGGCTCGACGTCGCCACGGTCACCTGGGTGATCACCGCGTTCTACCTCACCTCCGCGGCCGGCCAGCCGCTGATGGGCCGGCTGGCGGACCGCTTCGGCCCGCGGCGGCTGTTCCTGCTGGGCATGGCCCTGGTGGCAGTGACCTGTGCGCTCGCGCCTTTTGCGCCGAACTTCGCGCTGCTCTGCGTGGCGCGGGCCTTCATGGCCCTCGGCACCGCGACGGCGTACCCGAGCGCCGTCGTCATGGTCGCCGCGCTGGCGCGGGAGGCGAACGTGAAGTCCACCCGGCCGCTGGGCCGGATCCAGATGGCGAACACCTCGGCGGCCGCCGTCGGGCCCGTGGTGGGCGGCCTGCTGGTGAGCCTGGTGGGCTGGCAGGCGCTGTTCCTGATCAACGTCCCGCTCTCGCTGCTGGCGATCCTCGTGGTCCGGCGCTTTGCCCCGGCCGACGGTGCCCGGGAACGCGGCCGGGTGTCGGAACTGGTGCGGGACTCGGACCTGCCCGGGATTGGGGCCTTCATCGGTGCCCTGGTGCTGGTGATGATGGCGATGCTGAATGTGCTGCCCGACTACCGCTGGTGGCTGCTGGGCGGCGGGCTGGTCCTCGCGGCGCTGTTCGCGTGGCGGGAGCTGCGGTTCAGCCCGCCCTTCCTTGACCTGCGGCTGCTGGGCCGCAACCGGCCGCTGCTGCTGGTCTACCTGGGTTTTGCGCTGTTCAACGGCGTCTACTACTTTGCGTTCTTCGGGCTGCCGCAGCTGCTGCAGACCGCGGGAGGCTACAATCCCGGCGTCGTGGGCCTGCTGATGCTGCCGCTCGCGGCGATCTCGGTGGTCGGGACGCCGTTCGCGGTCCGCGCGATCGACCGGTTCGGCGTGCGGCGGGTGCTGATCGCCGGCGTCGTGCTGCTCCTTGTCGCGTCTGCGGCGATGTGGCTGCTGACGGCCTCCCTCGCCGTCCCGCTGGTGCTCGCGCTGACCGCCCTGCTGGGTGTGCCGTACTGCGTGGTCGCCATTTCCTCAAGCCAGGGCATGTACGTGTCCACCCGGCCGGAAGAGCGCGGGGTGGCCGCCGGGATCTTCCAGACCTGCCGCTACCTCGGCGCCATCACGGCCACCGTGCTGATCGGCATCTTCTACGGCAGCGGCGTGACGCAGGCGAACTGGGGGCTGATGGTGTTCGTGATGCTGGGGCTCGGCGCGGTGGTGCTTGTAGTGTCGCTGCGGTGGCGGGAGCGGCGGGCCTGAGGTCCGGCGCTGCAGGAGCGTGAGCCGTTGATGTGCCATGGCCGGAGTGGAAGACTTGGGCTGCGGTCTCATCCACTTTAAGGAGTTGGAAATGGCTGACGGGACTGGATTGATCAAGCGGTTCTACACAGAGGTGATTGGGGACGGAAATCTCGCCCTCATTGATGAACTGGTCAGTGATGACTTCGTCGATCACGACCCCCTACCCGGACAATCGCCCGCCAAGGACGGCGTCGGGTACTTCGTCAACACGATGCGGGCGGCATTCCCGGATCTTAGGGCCAAGACCACCGAACCGGCGCTGGTAGATGGAAATCTCGAGGCGCAATACGTGGTCCTGACTGGAACGCATCAGGGAGAACTGATGGGCGTCGCGCCCACCGGTCGGAGCGTCGAATTCAGCGGCGTCGACATCATCCGCGTCGACGGCGGCAAAGTCGTCGAGCACTGGGGGGCCACGGACACTATGACCCTCATGCAGCAGATCGGAGCCGTATCGAAGTAACGCGCAGCAATTTTTCGCAGCTAGGGGAAATTCCCCGGCTACGGTTTCTGGGCCGCGATCGAGAAGTCAACTAATGACTTCCTCGGCTGGTTCCACACCGGCCCGCCCCCGGGGATCCACTCGATGAGCCGGAACTCGGCTCTCGCTTGCGTTGCGAGGCCTGGGGAAAGGGGTACGCGACTGAGGGTTCCCGTGCCCTGGTCTCCAAGGGTTTTACCGAGTTCGAAGTGCGGCGGGTCGTCGCTCCGAGCATGGCAGTCAACACAGCCTCGCGACTGGAGATGGAGAAATCCGGGATGCGTCTAGTACGTACGTTCGTCGCTGCGTGGCCAGTGTCCATTCCTGGCGATGAACACGGCGATGTCGAGTACGCGATCTCCCGAACTGAATGGGAGCTAGGCCGGACTGAATCGCCATAACGGAGACTCTGTAGACCTGCGTACCAGCGACGGGCGTTAGGACGCGCCTGGGCAATTCCTTGGCTTGCCCGTGGCGCGGCGGCGTCCTGACCCTTCAGTAGACCGCCGGTCTCACTGCGCGGTGCGCCTGCAGCTACGCGGCCAGTGCCGCTCCGAAGAGGCGTTCGGCCAAACGAAGCAGATGTACGGGTGCATCTGCATCCCAGCCGTTGGTCCCTTTGCCGAGGAAGACGGCGGTCCCCCCGACTGCCGCCTCAAGCGGGACACCCGCTTCCCGGATCAGCACTTCGGCTCGCAGGTTGAGAGGTAACGGAATAGCCTCCGCCTCGTCATTCAGATAAACGAGCCAATCCATGTAACTGATTGCTTTAATATTTCCCTCCACCAGGACCTGTCGAGAGACCAAATCATGGTCGATGTCGTCGATGCGAATAGGGCTACTAAGGCGATGGGGAATAACCAAGGCGGCGCAGGTCGGTCCCATGATTGATCCTTTCCTCAGGGATAAATCCGGACTAGCAATGTGAAATCACTTCATTAAATTACAGCTGAGATGGCATTGGGCCGTGATGAGCCTCTAGTAATTGTCACGCAATGTAAATCCTGAGGCGCGGTCGGGACTGACCCCTTTCCTTGGTGTTCGCGAGTCGCGTTCGCCGGCCACCACCCCGGCAGGTCAGCCGTTAGAGCGAAACGGCCGGCCTGCATGGGCGCTTTCGGAGGCGGACCTCTCCGCCCTCGCATTCCAGCATTACCGGCAACGGCGTCCAGCACTTGGTGACACCATAGCCTTCGCTGGAACGTTTTAACGGTGATTCTTGCGCTGCTTCTGGAAGAGTGACTCGCGACTGTCAGCCTTGGCTCTTTTGTCGGCCCTCTTCTCAAGAAGCGACTTCCCGGGCTTTTTTCCAGTGGTTTTCTTGATGCTTTTTCCTGCCATGGAGTATCGGCCTTTCTTAACTCTGACTACACATCACCATACCCACTTTAAATTTAAATTCCAGTCGGTCTGTTTGCACGCGGTCGTGGATTTCCCTGGAGATGGACTTTTGTTGTCATTGCCGCTCTCTGGCTCTCCGCGGCCGCGCTACCACCGGTGCTGTTGATTGAAGATTCCTTCCTCCGGTACGACGTGGGGCAGTGCTGCCTTCTGACAACAGGTCATACCCTCCGGCCCTCAGGAGTTCGGGGGCATCGTCGTGCGGTGGGTCAACCAGGTATACACCTGCGTGATCGGGGCAGAGTCGAGCGAGGCGGGGAGCAGGAAGGCCTTGGGCAGGTTCTGCCCGGCCGGGTCGAAGTAAGCATCCGGATTGGTCCCGGGTTCCCTGGGAATCGGTGGCGAAGTGCTGTGCCATGTTCCCGGCCGTGGCTTGAGTTACCGATTCGATCAGCAAACGCAGAGGCGGAAAGAACGTTCACGGCCGACCCGCAGGGTCACTGGCAGTCAGATTCCACCTGGTCGAAGGCGGCGAGCCCGTCGCGCAGGTTGCCCGCGATCTCAGAATGTCCAGGGCAACATTTCATAGACGATCGCGAGCACTCACGAACTAATCGCGTCGCATCCTCCTTAGAGCGACACCAGTCGATCACAGAACGCCGCCAAAGAGGGATCAAATCCAGATCGGGGGCTTCTTCAGATGCGACTATCTAGTACCGCCTGCACCTTCTCGAACGACTCGGTCCATCCGTTGCGGTAAAAGTCCAGCCGTTCCTCCGTCAGGACCGGTCCCTGCGAGAGCATCAGGCGCGTGCCGGTGCCGGTACTCCCGAGAGAGCCAGTACTCCCGAGTGAGAGGTCGACGACGGTCTCCCGGTCGTCCGGCGTCGGTTCCTCCCAGCGGGGGGTGTACACCATGCGCCAAGGGGGATCGATCTTCAGGAACTCGCCTGAGAGGTGGAACGGTTCGCCGTCGGGTGGCCTCATGCGGAAGTGATAGCGGCCGCCTTCGGCGAGGTTCAGTTCGGCTGCCGGGATAGTGAAGCCCTGCGGGCCCCACCATTTCACCAGTTCGGTTGAGTCCGTCAGCATCCTGAAGACTTCTTCCGGGGGAGCAGCGAGGGTGCATTACAGGTTTAGGACCAGCTCGCCTGTTGGCTCGTCGCCCGTTGCCTTAGTCATCGTTCAACTCTGGCATCCTGCGGACGCTCAGGGAAGCGGATGGGGCTGGGAGCCGCCTGCCACGTCGCGAGCGTCGGCAGCTTGCCTTCCGTCATGGCCCGGCTGGACAGCGCTTCGCAGCTCCTCTTCGAAATAGCGACCCTTTAGTCCGATGCCAACACCCCTATTTCCGCAGGCCCATTCGGTCCGTAATGGCCCCATAGACTTCGGGGGCCTCTCGCGCCGGTGATGGGTGGCGCGGCGTTGAAGAGTCCCGGCCGGCTGCCCCGGCTCGGCGCAGGGCGGTCACGGGCTCCGGATAAGGATTCCGGGGACTGAAACCGGGGGAGCATCGCCATCGCTGCGGTCATCTACGCACTGGAGGGGAATCATCATGTTCAAGGATTCAAACATCATCGCTGTCCTCCCCGCGAAGGAATCTCAATGATGTTGTCAACGGTTTTGACGTTGCCCTCTGGTGCCCCGGCCGGTTCCTGGCCGGGGCACCAGAGGGGATCCAGGTCGACCAGCCAGGATAGGGTTTCCGGTTCTCCCAGTTCGGTGATCCCGGTGATCTCGGCTTTGGGATTCGGTGCCTTCGGCGACCAGTTCAGCATCGATTTTCCGGTCGAAGGCGACCATGCACGCGTGCGACGGCACGCACCATGCGGAGGCCACTGCGCCGCACATAGCGCGCGACTACTGCCCTCCATCGAAGAAAACCCCTCGATGAGATCTATGTTGAAGCGGGCCACCTTCACTACCACAGCCAGGCCAGTGGGTTTAGACTGGCCACCCATGGGACTCTTGAACCGCTCGTGCTGGTCGGTGCGGGTAGGGGCCTCCGTGTACAAACGGAAGGACGACTGTGGAGTCTGAGGACAACAAAGCGCTCGTGCAGCGCTTCTACGCAGAGATCGACGCCGGGAACATCGATGCGATGGACGATCTGGTCGCTGAGGACTATCTTGACCACAACCCGCCATTTCCCGGACTTCCGGCCGGACGGGAAGGCCTGAAACAGGCCTTCCGCATATTCTGGAAGGCGACGCCAGGGCGGCACGAGATCGAAGACCAGATCGCCGAAGCGGACAAGGTGGTGACCAGGTTAACGGCCTACGGTCGACACGAGGGTGAGCTCCCCGGACCCCTGCCTCCCACAGGTGCCGACCTGCGGGAAACCGGAGTGGCCATCCACCGAGTCGAAAATGGAAAGATCGCCGAGCATTGGTCAGACCGGGACGACCTCGGGCTGATGCGGCAGCTCGGCGTGATCCAGTTACCCGGGGACTGACCCGGCATCCACGTACTGTTCATGGCTGCCGGCACCGCCCGCGTCCTGTCATCGGCCAGCGCGATGATCGTAGCTCATACGGAAGGCGGCCTGGTTCCTGGACAGCGAGGGCAACATCATCAACATCTCGCAGCGCGCGTAGGCCGGAGTCTGGCACCGATCAACGGCGCAAAGCATCGCCGGGGGCAACGAAGCCGAAGGGACCGGCCCCCGTTTTCAAAGCGGGGGCCGGCTTTCGCGTGGTTGGCAGAACGCGGGTGCCTGCAAATCAGTGAATCAGCCCTTGGACTCGTACGCCTTGGGGAGCTTCAGCCGGCGCTCTTCCAGAACGGTGCGCAGGCGGGTGGGGTAGTCGCTGATGATGCCGTCCACGCCGAGGTCCATCAGCCGCGTCATGTCCGCCGTGGTGTTGACGGTCCAGGGGATGACCGGCAGGCCGAGCTCGTGGGCTTCCTTGATCATGCCCGGGGTGACGGAGCTGAAGGTGGGCGAGATGACGTTGTAGCCCTGGGCTGCCGCGACTTTGGCGAGGGATCCGCCGTAGGTGTCGATGTCGATGCCGCCGAGGTTGGGGCTGGCGCCGG